>Ga0183260_10000411_pt1 | contig 35924 bp, 29 predicted proteins | sample AntDrymUQ4972206_2_FD_129768 | JGI IMG/M metagenome (GOLD analysis project Ga0183260, IMG submission 129768) | Polar desert sand microbial communities from Dry Valleys, Antarctica - metaG UQ497 (22.06) (version 2) (version 2) | ecosystem: Environmental > Terrestrial > Soil > Desert | place...
CGAGCGGTCGCGGCGTTGACGTCGGGGAAGAACTCGCGCTGCACGCAGCCGGTCAGCATGCCGACGACCGCCCGGCGGGTGCCGCGGGCATCGACCCGCGCCGGCAGCGCGACCCGATGTCGCGGTGCCGGCGGCGTTACCGACTCCATCGTCGCCAGCGTCGGCGACAGCCGGGCGAGCACTCCGCTGCGGCGCACCAACCACTGGAGCCCGCTGCTGCGGTACCCGGCGAGCGGCCCGCGCATCGCGCGCAGCCGGCGCGGGTAGGGGAACAGCGCGAACACCGCCTCGCGGAGCAGCCGCGGTGCCGGCGGCCGGTCGTGTTGCTCCTCGACCATCACCCGCGCGGTTTCGATGATCCGGTCGTACTGCACCCCCGACGGGCAGGCGGTCACACACGCCATGCAGCCCAGGCACGCGTCGAGGTGGCCGACCACCTCGTTGGTCATCGGCCCGCCCTTCTGCACCTGGTCGACCAGGGAGATGCGACCGCGCGGCGAGTCCATCTCCTCGCCCCAGAGCACGTACGTCGGGCAGGTCGGCAGACAGAAGCCGCAGTGCACGCAGTCCCCGAGCAGGTCGTCCAGCTCGCGGGGTTCGGCGTTCTCGGTTCGTGCGGTCTGCGCGGTCATCAGATCCCGCCAACGAACCGGCCGGGTGCGAGCCGGTGGTCGGGGTCGAACTCTGCCTTGACCCGGCGCATCAGCTCCAGCGCCGGCACCGGACCCCAGGTGTCGACGAGGTCGCGGACCTCGGCTGGCGCGCGCAGCACGACCGCGCTGCCGGCGCCCGCGTCCTGGCCGGTGGCGGCGCGCAGCTCGGCAACGGCATCGGCGGCCCCGGTCGCGGCGCTGGCTGTCTCGGTCACGACGACGTGAAGCACGCCGACGCCCGCGCTGCCCGCGATCCGACACGGGAGACCGAGCCGCTGCTCGAGATCGACGACGGTCCGCAGCACCTCGGCCACATGGGTCAGTGGCACCGCCACCTTGACCAACACGTCGCCGTTGCCGGCCTCTACCCGGGCGAGCGTCGCAGTGTCGGCCGGTCCGTCGCCGCTGTCCGGTCCGAGCAGCTCGGCCGCCGCCGGCAACCGCTCCGCAACGCCGTGCTCGGTGCCCTCGACCAGGACGTGCACCTCGGCACAGTCCGCACCGGCGTCCCGGCGCACCTCGACCGCCGTCGGCGCCAGCTGCGAGCCGACCACAGACAGGGCGGCGGCCACCGCGTCGTCGGTGCTTGCGTACGAGCTGGACAGCCAACGGCTCGCTGTTGGCAACGGGTGAAGTCGTACCACCAGCCGCGTGACCAGGCCGAGGGTGCCGTACGCGCCGCCGACCAGCTTTGCCAGGTCGTATCCGGCGACGTTCTTGACCACCTTGCCGCCGGCCTTCGCGACCACACCGTCGGCGCGCACCATCGTCACGCCGAGCACGAGGTCGCGCGGGCCGCCGTACAGCATCCGGCGCGGGCCGCTGCGACTGGTCGACAGCGCGCCGGCGACGCTCGCGCCCGGCACCGGTTGGTCGAGGGCGAGCTGCTGGCCGGAGCCGGCGACCGCAGCGTTGACGTCGTCGATCCGGGTGCCCGCCTCGACCGTGCAGACCAGGTCGCCGGCCTCGTGCTCGACGATCCCGTCGAGCCCCTCGGTGCTCACCACGACATCGACGGCGCGCGGCGGCCGTCCCCAGTCCAGTGCGGTCCCACAGCCACGGACGACCACGACCGCACCCTCGTCGGCTGCGGCCCGGAGCACCGCGGCCGCCTGGTCCGTGCTTGACGGCGCGGCCACCCACTTCGCGGTGACGCCGTCGACCGCGTCGTCGGCGGTGGCCTCTCTGGCCTGACCGCCGGTCGCCTCCAGCAGCCTGTCGAGCATCAGAAGACCTCCGCCAGCCCGGCCTCCTGCAGCGGGTGGCTGCCCTGTCGTCGCCCCGGTCGCTCTCCGCACAGCCGCGGAGTCGGGAAGATCTTGCCGGGGTTGGACAGGTGGTCGGGGTCGAACGCGCAGCGCACCAGCTGCATCGTGTCCAGGTCGTCGGCCGTGAACATCTTCGGCATCTGCTTCACCTTGTCGGCGCCGATGCCGTGCTCGCCGGTGATCGACCCGCCGTGCTCGAGGCACAGCGCGAGGATCTGTGCGGACAGCTCCTCGGCGCGCTCGGTCTCGCCCTCGCGGTTGGCGTCGAACAGCACCAACGGGTGCAGGTTGCCGTCGCCGGCGTGGAACACGTTGGCGACTCGGATCCCGGCCTGCTCGGCGAGCTCGCCCATCCGGTGCAGCACTGACGGCAGCGCGGTGCGTGGGATCACCCCGTCCTGCACGATGTAGTCCGGGCTGATTCGTCCGACCGCCGCGAACGCGGACTTGCGGCCGCGCCAGATCAGCGCCCGCTCGGCGTCGTCGGCCGCCTGCCGGATCTCGAACGACCCGGCTCGGTCACAGTGCGCGACCACCTCGGCGAGCTGGGCGTCGACCTCCGCGCGCGGGCCGTCGAGCTCGACGATCAGCACCGCGCCGGCGCCGTCGGGGTAGCCGCAGTGCACCGCCTCTTCGGCGGCCTGGATCGACAGCACGTCCATCATCTCGATCGCCGCCGGGACGATGCCGGCGCCGATGATCGACGACGTGGCGGCGCCGGCGTCGTCGGTGCTCCGGAACCCGGCCAGCAGGGTCATCACGTGCTCGGGGGACCGGGTCAGCCGTACGGTCGCCTCGGTCACCACCCCCAGGGTTCCCTCGGAGCCGACAACCGTCCCGAGCAGGTCGTAGCCCGGCGCGTCCGGTGCGGTGGTCCCGAGGCGGACCAGCTCACCGCCCGGGGCGACCAGCTCCAGCGCCAGCACGTGGTTGGTGGTGAACCCGTACTTGAGGCAGTGCGCGCCGCCGGAGTTCTCCGCCACGTTGCCGCCGATCGAGCACACCTGCTGGCTGCTCGGGTCGGGGGCGTAGTGGTAGCCGTGCGGCGCGGCCGCCGCGGTCACGTCAAGGTTGACCACCCCTGGCTGGACGACGGCTCGCTGGGCCACCGGGTCGACGTCGAGGATCGTGCGCATCTGCGTCAGCACGATCAGCACGCCTTCGGCGTGCGGCAGCGCACCGCCGGAGAGGCCGGTGCCGGAGCCACGTGCGACGAACGGCACCGCGAGCTCGTTGCAGAGGCCGACGACATGGCGGACCTCGTCGGCGTCGCGGACCAGCACGACCAGGCCGGGCACGACCGCGTACGCGGCCAGCCCGTCGCACTCGTACGTGCGCCGGCTCGCCTCGTCGGTGACCACAGCCTGGCCGCCCAAGACGTCGCGAGAGCGGTCGGCAAGCTCTGTGAGCGCGGTCACGGCAGTCGTTCGTACGCGGGCAGGGTCAGGAAGTCGGCGTACGTGTCCGACATCGCCATCTCGCGGTAGATCTCGGTCGCGTCGTCCATCCGGCCGTTCTCGTAGGCCTCGTCGCCGACTGCCTCGCGGATCCTCGCCAGCTCCTCGGCGATCACCTGGTCCACCAGCTCGCGGGTGACGGTCTGCCCGTCGGCGAGCTCGACGCCGAGGTGCAGCCACTGCCACACCTGCGAGCGGGAGATCTCCGCAGTCGCGGCGTCCTCCATCAGACCGAAGATCGCGACCGCACCGTTGCCGCGAAGCCAGGCCGAGAGGTACTGCAGGCCCACGCTGACGTTGTTGCGGAGCCCGTCCTCGGTGATGTCGCCCGGCGTGGCCGCGACGTCGAGCAGCTGCGTGGCGGTCACGGACACGTCGTCGCGCAGCTTGTCGCGCTGGTTGGGCCGCTCGCCGAGCACGGCGTTGAACGCCTCCGCGCACACCGGCACCAGGTCGGGGTGTGCGACCCACGAGCCGTCGAAGCCGTCACCGGCCTCGCGGTCCTTGTCCTCGCGCACCTTGGCGATTGCCTGCTCGCTGGCCTCTGGGTCCTTGCGGCTCGGGATGAAGGCGGCCATCCCGCCGATCGCGTGCGCGCCGCGCCGGTGGCAGGTGCGGACGAGCAGCTCGGTGTAGGCCCGCATGAAAGGCGCCGTCATCGTCACCTGGTTGCGGTCGGGGAGCAGGAAGTCCCGACCACGGGTGCGGAAGCACTTGATCACGCTGAACAGGTAGTCCCAGCGGCCGGCGTTCAGGCCGGCCGAGTGCTCGCGCAGCTCGTACAGGATCTCGTCCATCTCGAAGGCGGCCGGATACGTCTCGACCAGCACGGTGGCGCGGACGGTGCCGCGCGGGATGCCGACCGCCTCCTGCGCACGCACGAACACGTCGTTCCAGAGCCGCGCCTCAAGGTGGCTCTCCATCTTGGGCAGGTAGAAGTACGGACCGCGGCCGGCGTCGATCTGCGCCCGTCCGGAGTGGAACAGGTACAGCGCGAAGTCGAACAGCCCGCCCGACACCGGCTCGTCGTCGACGAGCAGGTGCTTCTCCGGCAGGTGCCAGCCGCGCGGTCGTACTACCGGCACGGCCAGCTGTCCGTCGTTCAAGACGTAGCTCTTGCCGTCCGGACTGGTGAAGGCCAGGTCGCCGTCGATGGACGCCCGCAGGTTGGCCTGGCCGGCGAGCAGGTTCTCCAACACCGGCGAGTTGGCGTCCTCGAAGTCGGCGAGCCAGACCCGGGCGCCGGAGTTGAGCGCGTTGATCGCCATCTTGGCGTCGGTCGGCCCGGTGATCTCGACCCGCCGGTCCTCCAGTCCGGGCGCCGGCTCGGGCACCCGCCAGTCCGGGTCGTCGCGCACCTCACGGGTCTCGTCGAGGAAGTCCAGCGTCTTGCCGGCCTCGAGCTCGGCGGCCCGGTCCCGGCGGGCGGCCAACAGCTGTCTGCGGCGCGGTTGGAACGTGCGGTGCAGGTCGGCGACCAGCGCGAGCGCGTCGTCGGTGAGCACCCGTTCGACCAGGCTGGGGTCCGAGAGGTCGGCGGGCTCGACGGTCAGGCGTACCCCGGGAACTGCCATGCTCGGCAACGTAGCCCAGCCCGCGGAGGGCGGCCACCGGGGGGGCTCAGCCCGCGATGGCCACGACGCCGTCGAGCAGCCGGTCGACGTCCTCGTCGTCGGTGTACGGGGCGATGCCGGCGCGCACGGCGCCGTCGTCGCCCAGACCCAGCCAGCGGGACGCCTCGAGCGCGTAGAAGCTGCCGGCCGGTGCGTTGACGCCGCGGCCGGCGAGCAGCTGAGCCACCTCTTCCGGCGACCGTCCAGCCATGGAGAACAGTGCGGTCGGGGTCCGGTGCGCCGGCTGGCCGTGCACGGCCACGTCCGGCAACGACTCCAGCCCGGCGAGCAGCCGGGCGAACAGCCGCTCCTCGTGCCGTTCCACCGCTCCCATCGACGCCAGCAACCCGGCTCGCCGGCCGCCGGTCGACGGCACCAGCCCCGCGATGTAGTCGACCGTCGCGGTAGTGCCGGCGAGCAGCTCGTACGGCAGCGTGCCGAGCTCGAAGCACTCCGGCACCTCGTTGGTCTGGGGGAGCAGGTTGTCCGGCTGTAGAGACCCGAGCAGTGCGGGGTCGGCGGCGAGCACCCCGTGGTGCGGGCCGAGGAACTTGTACGGCGAGCAGACGAAGAAGTCGCCGCCGAGCGCGGCGACGTCCACCGCCGCGTGCGGGGTGAGGTGCACGCCGTCGACGAATACCAGCGCCCCGGCGTCGTGCGCTGCGGCCGCGATCGCGGCGACGTCCGGCCGGGTGCCGATCAGGTTGGACGCGGCCGTGACCGCCACCAGCCGTGTGCGCGCGGACAGCTCGCCCGCCACCGCATCGACCGAGAGCTCTCCTGTCGCCTTGTCGAACGCCGCCCAGCGCAGCGTCGCACCCGCGTGCTCAGCTGCCTGCACCCACGGCCGCACGTTGGCGTCGTGGTCCAGCCGGGTCACGACGACCTCGTCATCCGAGCCCCACCGCCGTGCCAGCGTGCGGGCGATGTCGTACGTCAGCTGGGTCATCGAGCGGCCGAAGACCACGCCGTCGGGCGCACACCCGAGCAGGTCACTCATGGCCGCACGGGCCGCGAGCACCGCCTCGTCCGCGCGCCGCTCGGCCGCGGTGACCGTGCCGCGGTTGGCGATCGCCGCGCAGATCGTGTCCGCGATCGCACGGCCAACCACCGTCGGGACCTGCGACCCGCCCGGCCCGTCGAAGTGAGCGGCGCCCTCCGCGAGCGCCGGGAAGGCGGCCCGCACCCGGGCGACATCGAGCTCTGGCTGGTCCATGCAGGTCATCCTGCCCGGCTAGCATGGAACCACGATGGACGGGACCCACGACCTCGCTCCGCTCGCGCTCACGTTCGACGACGTGCTGCTGCTGCCCGGCGAGACCGACGTGGTCCCGAGCGAGGTCGACACCACGGCGCGCCTGACCCGCGAGCTCGACGTACGGCTGCCGCTGGTCTCCAGCGCCATGGACACCGTCACCGAGGCCAGGATGGCGATCGCGATGGCGCGCCAGGGCGGCATCGGGGTGCTGCACCGCAACCTGTCGGTCGACGAGCAGGCCGCACAGGTCGACCTGGTCAAGCGGTCGGAGTCCGGGATGATCACCGACCCGGTCACCGTCGGCCCCGACGCGACACTGGAACAGCTCGACGAACTGTGCGGTCGCTACCGGGTGTCCGGGCTGCCGGTCATCGACGACAACCGGGTCCTGCTCGGCATCATCACCAACCGTGACCTGCGGTTCGTTCCCGCCGGGCAGTGGGCGAGCCGTACGGTCCGCGAGATCATGACTCCGATGCCACTGGTCACCGCGCCGGCGGGGATCGGGTCGGAGGACGCGGCCGCGCTGCTGGCCAAGCACAAGGTGGAGAAGCTGCCGCTGGTCGACCCCGACGATCGGCTCACCGGGCTGATCACCGTCAAGGACTTCGTCAAGTCCGAGCAGTACCCGCTGGCGACCAAGGACGCGAACGGGCGGCTGCGGGTGGCCGCGGGTGTCGGGTTCTTCGGCGACGCCTGGCAGCGGGCGACGGCATTGGTCGACGCCGGCGTGGACGTGCTGGTCGCCGACACCGCGCACGGTCACGCTCGGCTGCTGCTGGACATGGTGCGCAGGCTCAAGTCAGACCCCGCGACAAGCGGCGTGCAGGTGATCGGTGGCAACGTTGCAACCCGCGCCGGCGCGCAGGCGCTGGTCGACGCGGGAGCGGACGCGGTCAAGGTCGGCGTCGGTCCGGGGTCGATCTGCACCACCCGAGTGGTGGCCGGGGTCGGCGTACCCCAGGTGACCGCGATCCACGAGGCGGCGCAGGCGTGCCGTCCGGCCGGCGTGCCGGTTATCGCCGACGGCGGGCTGCAGTACTCCGGCGACATCGCCAAGGCACTGGTCGCCGGCGCCGACACGGTGATGCTCGGCTCGTTGCTCGCCGGCTGCCAGGAGAGCCCGGGCGACCTGATCTTCGTCAACGGCAAGCAGTACAAGTCCTACCGGGGGATGGGCTCGCTCGCAGCGATGGCATCGCGGGGCAAGCCGGCGTACTCGCGGGACCGCTACTTCCAGGCCGACGTCCCCGGTGACGACGCGATCATCCCCGAGGGGGTCGAGGGGCAGGTCCCGTACCGCGGCCCACTGGCCGCCGTCGCCCACCAGCTGGTGGGCGGGCTGCACCAGTCGATGTTCTACGTCGGCGCGCGGACGCTGCCCGAGCTGGGCGAGCGCGGCCGGTTCGTCCGTACGACGGCGGCCGGGCTCAAGGAGAGTCACCCGCACGACATCGACATGACTGTCGAGGCGCCGAACTACTCCGGCCGCTGAGAGGCCGCGCCAAGACAAGCGATGATGCATTTCAGCCGCCAGAGCGACCCGAAGGCATCATCGCTTGTCGAAGTCCGTGACTAGGCGCAGGGAAACCACCGGGCAGCGGCCGTGGCGTGCGCGCGCTGCTCGGTGAACCGCTGGCGCACCTCGTCGATGGCCGCTCGCAGCGGGAAGATCTGTGGGGTGACGAACTGGTCCTCGTGGTCCGCGCTCACCGGGTGCCAGTAGACGCCCTCGGCGGTCACCGTCACCTCCGGGATCAGGGTCTCGAGGGTCAGCTCGACGCCGTGGTCTGCGACCCCGCGATGCGCCAGGGCGCGGATCACGTGGTCCTCGCGGGCAATTCCGAGCGAGTCGAGGAAGTCGTGGAACGGTTCGAGCTCGTGGGTCAGCTCGTAGGGCAACGTTGCCGCCACCCGTACCCGGAAGCCCTCGTCCCGGGCGATGCGGATGCCGGCGACGGCCCGCTCCCAGGATCCCTGGCCTCGGTGCGAGTCGTGCAGATCGGGGGTGCCGGAGTCGAGGCTGATCTGCAACGCCAGCCGGGACCGGTCCATCCGGCGCAATGCCTCGAGCCGGCGGCCGCGGAACAACATGCCGTTGGTCAGCAGCGTGGTGGGCAGCATCGCCGTGCAGGCGGCGACGAGCTCGTCGATGTCGGGCAGGAGGAACGGTTCGCCGCCAGTGAGGATCAGCTCGGACACTCCGGCTTCCGATGCCTCGTTAGCCAGTCGGCGCACCCGGTCGACACCGAGTGCCCGGCGGGCCGTCTGCGGCGAGGAGCGTGCACAGCAATAGTCGCAGGCAAGGTTGCAGTCGAAGTTGGTGTACATCCACAGCCGGGTGCCGGGCATCAGCTCGGGCGCGAGCTCAGCAAGCGGGTCGGGAGCCCGGCCCCGCCGCACGGTCGCGGATTCACCGCGCATCTCGACCAGCTCGTTGCCGGTGCGGGCGCACCAGTCCTCGACCATGATCTGCGTCTGCGCGTGATCACCAGGGCCGAGCGGCACGGTGACGGTGTCCGAGCGTGCGATCGCTCCGACCTGTTCGACCAGGTCCAAGATCACGTGCTGGCTCACCATCGGGCGGCGATCCTCTGCTCGGTCACTGCCTCGAACAGCGAGTCGTAGCCGTCGAGCTGCGGTCGCACCCACTTCCGAAGGCCCTCCATCTCCAGGATCGGACGATGCTCCGGGTTGTCCCAGTCCATCGCGAGCAGCAGCTGGAGCCATGGGTCGGTGCGCTCGTCCGGCACCGTGGGTAGCGCGGTGAAGTTGCAGTGGCTGTACGTCGGCGACTCCCAGAACGCCTCGAACGCTCCCGGCATCAGCTCGTCGCGGCCGATCGCCTCCCACGTGTTGATCCCGATCGCGGCCGCGTCGGCTTGCTCGTCGCTCACCGCTCGTAGCGCGTCCAGCTCGCTCCTCCCCGTGTCCCCGTGTTTGCCGACGTCGCTGTCGATCCGTACCAGCTCGACGGTGTCTGCCCCGGGGCCGGCGTGCTCGAGGAAGTACACCGGCAGGATCGCCGCCTGCGCGGAGTCCCGCGAGCCCAGCACCAGCCGCCGTCCCCGTAGGTCGTCGAGGCCGGTCAGGTTGGTGCCTGCGCGGGCCACGAAGACGGTTTGGAAGACGGTGTCGGTGTCCCGCATCGCCAGGGCCCGGCAGGCACCGTCGGTCTGCGCGTGGGTCCGGACCCACGCGAGGTTGGTGTTCCAAGCTAGGTCGATGCTGCCGTCGAGGAGCGCGTCCACCTGCCGGCCGTAGTTGGAGAACAGCACGAAGTCCATCTCCGCCGCCGTGTCGGCGAAGTAGTCGCGCATGCCCTCCCAGATGGTGACGATGTTCGGGCTGTACGCCACGGAACCGATGATGAGTGGCCTGTCCACCTCGGCGTCTCCTCGCTGTCGTGAGTGGGTTCGGAACCAGTCAGAACAGTGGTTGCCCGGTGATCGCCTTGCCGTAGAGGTCGTAGAGGACGTCCGCGGTGGGCGCCATCACCGACCCGGCGCGGGCGTCGCGGAAGAACCGTTCGATCTGAAGGTGCTCGGAGAACGCGGCGCCCCCACACACCCGCATGGCGGTGTCCGTGATGCGCAGGGCAGCGTCGTTGGCGGCGGCCTTGACGCCCAGCACGTGCAGCACCGTGTCCTCGGCTGGCTCGGCGAGGCGGTCGGCTGCCCGGTCGACGTAGGACCGCGTACAAGCGAGGTCGATCGACACCTTCGCCAGCTGGGCGCGGATCGTTGGCAGCGCGGACAGGCTCTGATCGAGATGCTCCAGCTTCGCGGCGCTGGTGTGCGTGACCGCTCCGTCCACCGCGGCCTGGCAGATCCCGACCGAGACCGCCGCGTTGCCGAGGTTGAACCACGGCATCACCGTCTGCAGCATCAGCTCGAAGCCGCCACCTTCGGGTCCGATCCGATGGCTGTTCGGGATCTCGACTCCGAAGGTCATCGGGTTGGACGCGTTCGCCCGCAGCCCGAGGCCGTGCCAGTCGCCGGACACCGCCACGCCCGGTGTGTCTGCCGCGATGGCGTACAGGTCCACGGTGTCGGCGTCGGGGTTGAGCGTCGACGTCACGTACAGCTCGGCCTGGCCGGCCGACGTCACCCAGCTCTTGCGCGCATCCAGCACCATCCCGGCGCCGTTACGCTTCGACCTGGACACCGGAGCCCAGAAGTGCGAACGGGAACCGCGCTCGGAGAACGCCAGCGTCGCAAGTGACTCCCCGCTCGCGAGGCGGAACAGCAGGTCCGGCGCTCCGGATGGCGGTGCGGCGGCGACCGTCATAGCCGCGCTGACGTGCATGAGGTAGATCATCGCCGTGGACCCACAGGCGCCGGCCAGCGCGCTGATCGTCTCGACGAGCTCGTGCGGGCCGGCTCCCAACCCCCCGACCTCCTCCGACAGCGTGAGACCCAGCAGACCCGAGTCCCGCAACGCCGTGACCGAGGCCTTCGGGAACGCAGCGTCGGCGTCAGCCCTGGCGGCGGACTCCCTGGCGACGGTCAGAACCGGTTCGAGCCGCTCGTGCAGTCCCATGCTATTTCCTCTCCGGTGCGTCTGCTGTTGACGTGAGCAAGCCGGCGGTCGCGCCGCTGACAACCGCAGCGCAGAGGAAGAGCGCGGCGGAGGTGTTGGAGCCGCCCAGCCACACCTCGGTGCGGGTCAGCTGTACGTAGACCGACAGCGCGGCCAGGACGGCGACCGCAGTTGCCGCCAGTGCCAACGCGCGCTGACGCAGACTGGCTGCCAGCATCATGAGCGCGGCCACGGCGACGAGGACGCCAGCACCCACGACGTTGTAGCTGCCGAGTGAGATCGAGAAGTCCGGCCCGCCGAGCTGGGCGCCTTCGGACGCCAACAGGTCGTCGTCTACCGCAAGAGCCAAGGCGACGACCCCGGCTGCGCCAACTAGTACCGCCCAGCCGCGGAGGAGGCGGGCCGCGGCGGTCGGACCGCGGCCGGTGGTCGCCTCCGCCCGTACCGAGTCGACCGCAGCCACCCGACCGGACGCGGTGAACAGCAGCGCCACATGGATGCCGATCATCATCCAGTAGGCCCACGGCCACTCGCCGGGCGTCTGTGCCACCGACAGTCCGATCGCAAGCGACTGTCCCACGCCGACCAAGGCGGCGACGCGGACCAGCGTGCCGGTGAGCAGCAGCACCGCCAGCAACGTCTCGACCACCAACACCATCCATACGAAGGCGGTGAAGTTCGGCAGCACCAGCTGTTCGACCACCCAGCTGTACGGGGGGAACACCGGGTGCTCCACCGCATCCCTGCTGAAGCCGTAGACCCCGCTGCCGCTGCTCTCGCCGAAGTCGGGCGGCAGCTTCCACGCCACGTTGTACAGCCACAGCAGGCCGACCAGGATCCGCAGGCCGGCCAGGGCGGCGTCACCCGCCCGCGGTGCGGGCGTCACCGCAGGGCGAACCACTCCGGACACCGACGAACGCAGCGACATCGCCTTCCACTCTCTCGTTCCCTGGGACCGACCTTACGTCGTTGTACGGCCGCCACGTAGCTCAATCCACGGGGTCGCGGACCTGCGTGACGTACCGCGCGTACTGGCGCTTCCCGAACAGCCGCAACATCAGCACCACCGGCTTGGGCATCTTGGCGAGGAAGGCGTCCAACGGGAGGATGTGCGCCTCCTCCTCATCGAGGTGCTCCAGCAGCGGTACGCGCAGCTGGTCCAGGGTGGCGGCCAGGTCTTCTCGCTCGGACGCGCCCGCCGCGGCCAGCCATCCGCTTACTTGTAGCTCGGGCCGGCCGACGGGCTCGGCGACCGCTTCGTGCGCACCAGCTCGGGCATGGCCACCAACTCCCGCCGGAAGATGCGGTGATCATCTTCATCTCGGCGGTGAAGGTCAGGGCGTGTGTCGCGGCCGCCATGAGCGCTCCTTCCGCGGGGAGGGCAACGACCGCTCAGTATCCTCCCTGCGTGGTCGAGATCGAGATCGGGCGTGCCAAGCGCGGCAGGCGCGCGTACTCCTTCGACGACATCGCGATCGTCCCGAGCCGGCGGACCCGCGACCCCGAGGAGGTCTCGGTTGCGTGGCAGATCGACGCGTACCGGTTCGAGATCCCCGTCATGGCCGCGCCGATGGACTCGGTGATGTCGCCCGAGTCGGCCATCGCGTTGGGCAAGCTCGGGGGTCTCGGGGTGCTCGACCTCGAGGGGCTCTGGACGAGGTATGACGACCCGGGGCCGATGCTCGACGAGGTCGCTCGGCTGCGCGGAACCGAGGCGACCCACCGGCTGCAGCAGATGTACGCCGAGCCGGTGCGCCCGGAGCTGGCCCGCGACCGGCTCCAGGAGATGCGCGCCGCCGGGGTGACGGTCGCGGGGGCACTGTCACCGCAGCGCACCCAGCAGCTGGCTGGCACGGTGGTGGACGCCGGGGTCGACCTGTTCGTCATCCGTGGCACGACCGTCTCGGCCGAGCACGTCTCCGGCAACTCCGAGCCGCTGAACCTCAAGGAGTTCATCTATGAGCTGGACGTGCCTGTGATCGTCGGCGGCTGCGCCACCCACCAGGCGGCGCTGCACCTGATGCGCACCGGAGCTGCCGGGGTGCTGGTCGGCTTCGGCGGCGGCGCCGCGCACACCACCCGTACGGTGCTCGGTGTCGCAGTGCCGATGGCCACCGCGGTCGCCGACGTCGCGGCGGCGCGGCGGGACTACCTCGACGAGTCGGGCGGCCGGTACGTGCACGTCATCGCCGACGGCTCGGTCGGCCGCAGCGGTGACGTGGCCAAGGCGATCGCGTGCGGGGCGGACGCGCTGATGGTCGGCTCGCCGTTCGCCCGCGCCGAGGAGGCGCCGGGACGCGGCTTCCACTGGGGGGCGGAGGCGTGGCACGCGGACCTGCCGCGGGGGGAGCGGGTCGAGTTCGACACCGTCGGCACGCTGGAGGAGGTGCTGTTCGGCCCGTCGCGGACCGCCGACGGCACGATGAACCTGATCGGGGCGCTGCGCCGGTCGATGGCGACCACCGGCTACACCGAGCTCAAGGAGTTCCAGCGGGTCGAGGTCGTCGTCCAGTAGCCGCCCCCGCCGCCCGGGCCCGGCCGCCCGGGCTGGGTCTGGAAAGGCTGCGGGCCCGACCGGGGAGGGAGGTGGCCGGGCCCGCGAGCCGACTGGTCAGACCAGCCGGGACCCGAGTCCGAGGAGGGAGCGGAGGGACCGGGTCCTGCCGCGCTCAACGACCCTCGGGGGGCCGGGTTACGGTCGCCCGCCTGCGTAGACTTCCGGCGATGAGCGGCAGCGCTGCGCCGGACCACACAGACCACGCTCGGCCCGATCACGGCGTGGTGCTCGTCGTCGACTATGGCGCCCAGTACGCCCAGCTGATCGCCCGCCGGGTCCGCGAGGCGAAGGTCTACTCCGAGATCGTGCCGCACGCCACCCCCGTTGAAGACCTCCTGAACCGCAATCCCCAGGCGATCGTCCTGTCCGGCGGGCCGCAGTCGGTCTACGAGCCGGGCGCGCCCCAGCTGGACCCCGCCCTGCTGGCGGCCGGGGTGCCGGTGTTCGGGATCTGCTACGGGTTCATGGCGATGGCGGCCGCTCTCGGGGGAGAGGTCGCCCACACCGGCCAGCGGGAGTACGGCCGTACGGAGGTCTCGGTCACCCATCCCGGCACGCTCCTCGACGGCCTCCCCGGCCGGCTCTCGTGCTGGATGTCACACGGCGACGAGGTCGTCGGCGCCCCGGAGGGCTTCAGCGTCAACGCCACCTCCGCCCGAGCCACCGTCGCGGCCTTCGAGGACCGCGGTCGCCGGCTCGCCGGCGTCCAGTGGCACCCGGAGGTGCTGCACACCCAGCACGGGCAGGACGTGCTCGAGCGCTTCCTGGTCCAGATCGCCGGCTGTCGGCAGACCTGGACGATGGTGAACATCGTCGAGGAGCAGCTGGAGCGGATCCGGGCCCAGGTGGGCGGCAAGCGGGCGATCGCCGGGCTGTCCGGTGGGGTGGACTCGGCGGTTGCGGCGGCTTTGGTCCAGCGAGCGGTCGGGGACCGGCTGACCTGCGTGTTCGTGGACCACGGGCTGCTGCGTACGGGGGAGGCCGAGCAGGTCGAGCGGGACTTCGTCGCCGCCACCGGGGTGCAGCTCACGGTGGTTGACGCCCATGAGCGGTTCCTGTCTGCGCTGGCTGGGGTGCGCGACCCGGAGGAGAAGCGGCGGGTGATCGGTCGCGAGTTCATCCGCGCCTTCGAGGCCGCCGAGCGGGAGGTGGTGGCGGAGGCGGGGGCGCAGGGCGAGGCGGTGGAGTTCCTCGTCCAGGGCACCCTCTACCCCGACGTGGTGGAGTCCGGGGGTGCGGTGGCCGGCGACGGCGTGGCGGCGACGATCAAGAGCCACCACAACGTCGGCGGGCTGCCCGACGACCTGCAGTTCCTCCTGGTCGAGCCACTGCGAACCTTGTTCAAGGACGAGGTACGCCGGGTGGGGGAGCAGCTCGGGCTGCCGGCCGACATCGTGTGGCGCCAGCCGTTCCCGGGGCCGGGTCTCGGCATCCGGGTGGTCGGCGAGGTGACCCGCGAGCGGCTCGAGATCCTAAGGGCGGCCGACGCGATCGCCCGGGAGGAGCTGACCGCGGCCGGCCTGGACAGAGACGTCTGGCAGTGCCCGGTGGTCCTGCTTGCCGAGGTGCAGTCGGTGGGCGTCCAAGGGGACGGCCGATCGTACGGGCACCCGGTGGTGCTGCGCCCAGTCACCAGCGAGGACGCGATGACCGCGGACTGGGCCCGACTGCCGTACGACGTGCTGGAGCGGATCTCCACCCGGATCACCAACGAGGTTCCCGACGTGAACCGGGTGACCCTGGACGTCACCAGCAAGCCCCCCGGCACCATCGAGTGGGAGTAAGCCGGCGCTGCACCCCACTCGACGCGCGTCGCTCAGGAGCCAGCGAGGTCGAGGTCGGCTAGCGCTAACCCGCGGTGGTCGGCCAGCCGCAGGGCCTGCTCGTGGATCTTCCGGCCGACTGCGACGGTGATCTTCCCCCACGGCTCGACGGTGACGCGCAGCCCCGCGCCAGCCTTGCGTGCCCGCCAGGTGCCGGCCACGTCAGCATTGACGAGCACCGCGCCAGGTCGGCCGAGCGTCGGCCACAGCGTCTTCGCCCGGGCGGGATCGGCGACCAGCAACCGGCGGTCCCTGGCCTGGAGGAACAGGTCGAACGGCGCGAGCAGCCGCACCACCCGCACCGGCCCGGCAGCCAGCAGCGGCTCGTCGTCGGCAAGCACCCAGCGCCGCTCGCCCTCCACGACCACCTCGACCGCGTCCGACGGCCAGTGCGCCTTGACGTCCTTGACCGGCGCGTCGATGTAGGCGGCGACGTCCTTCGGTGTCGCCGGTCCGAGCAGCCGCAGGTACGCGCGGATCACGTCGAACCGAGGCGGCACCCGGGAAGCCCGCTCGAAGCCGACGATCGGACGCAGCACCGGCGGCGAGGTGCCCGGCTCCAGCTCGAGACCGGCGCGCAACGCAGCAAGGCGGAACGGCTGCTCGTAGAGGTGGACGGTGTTGCAGGGCCGGCAGAACCGCCGGTACGGCTCGTCCATCAGCGGGGTCAGCCGGCTGGACACCTCGCCCTTGACCATCGGCCGGGTCACCAGGGACCGCATCCGCGTCGCGACGGCGTCGAGCGCCTCCAGGTTGCCGATGCCGGCCTCCTTCAGCGGCTTGGCGGCGTCGAAGATCCGCTTGCCCGCGTCGGCGTCGGAGTACGGCTCGACCGCGGCGGCGACGTACGGGAGGTCGGCGCGTCGGTACGCGTGCGGCGCCCCGCGGAGGGTCCAGACCAGGACCAGATCGTCGCCGCCAGGGCCGGACACGTCGACACCCCGCAACGTCAGCGCTCCCCGCGCCCCATCGGGCCCGGTGTCCTGCACGCCAATGTCAAGCACGGTGGTGTCGGCCAGGTCGCCCCCGTCCCGGTCCAGCTGCTGCGCTCCCATCCGGAAACCGAGCACCTGGGCCCTGGTGTACGCCGCCGTCACCCGACCAACGGTAGGCGCCGGTCAGTAGGTGATGACGCGGTCCGCCTCGAACGCGAGCTGCACCAGCCGGTTGGGCATCGCCAGCTCGGCCGGCTTGCCGTGCAGGTCTGACTGCCCCACCCCGCGCGCCTTGCTCGACATGCCGGACACGAAGAACCGGCCGCCACCCTCGGCGACCGCGTCGTACGACTCGCGCAGCGACCCAGTTCCCAACCCGCTGAGCGAGTCGAGCACCGGCTCGCGGATCAGCTGCACCGCGTCCCCGGCGAGGAACACGGTCACGTCGTGTCCCTCCTCGACGGCAGCCCGGGCGACGAGCAGACCGAGCGCCGCCCGGGTCGGCGCCTCCGGACCGTGGGTGATGTGGACAAGCAGCTTTCCCATGGGCACCTCCAGGGCCGAGACCTGCGCGGGGTACGCGGATCGACCAGACTGTCACGTCATGGGCCAGCAGAAGCAGAAGATCACCCCCTCCCTGTGGTTCGACACCCAAGGGGAGGAGGCAGCGAAGTTCTACACGTCCGTGTTCGACAACTCCCGGATCGTCGACGTCACTCACTACGGCGAGGCAGGTCCGCGGCCGGCGGGCACCGTCATGACCGTCGTCTTCGAGCTCGACGGTCAGCAGTTCACTGCCCTCAATGGCGGGCCAGAGTTCACGTTCGACGAGGCCATCTCGTTCGAGATCAGCTGCGAGACGCAGGACGAGGTGGACAGGTTGTGGGACGTGCTGTCCGAGGGTGGCGAGAAGGGTCCCTGCGGCTGGCTGAAGGACCGGTTCGGCGTGTCGTGGCAGGTCATCCCGACCGCGCTGCCCGAGCTGCTCGCCGACCCTGACCCGCAGCGCGCCCAGAAGGCGATGGCGGCGATGCTGCAGATGCAGAAGATCGACGTCGCGGAGCTCGAGCGGGCCGCGAACGCCTGAACCGACCGCTCCGGGGAGGGCCATGGCTGCGGCACTGCGGTGGGTCGGCCTGGCCGCTGTGCTCGCCGTCGGGCTGCGTATCCCGTACCTGACCCACCCGCTGTCTCCGGACGAGGGCGGCTACCTGCTGGTGGCCCGGCAGTGGGACGGGGCCGGGCCACACCTGTACGGCGAGCTGTGGGTGGACCGCCCGCCGCTGCTGCTCGCGTTCTATCGCCTGGCCGATGCACTCGGCGGCGTGCTCGCGCTGCGCCTGCTGACCTGCGTGGCGGTGGTGGCCCTGGTCGCCGTCGCCGGTTGGGTCGGCTGGCAGCTCGCCGGCTCACGGGGCGCGGCCTGGGCGGCGTTCGCCGTGGCCGGGCTGTCCGCGTCCCGGATGATCGCGGCCCAGGCGGCAGACACCGAGCTGCTGGCGGCACCCTTGGTCCTGCTGTGTTGCGCGCTGGTGCTCGCGGCCGTACGCCAACCGGAGCTAACCATCCGTGCCCTCGCCATGGCCGTAGCCGCAGGAGCGGCCGGCGCCTCGGCGGCGCTGCTCAAGCAGAACATCATGGATGGGCTGGTCTTTGGGGCGGTGCTGGTGGTGGCCTACGGGATCACCCGCCGGATCCCACCCGGCGACGTCGGCCGGCTGCTGGCCGCGGGCGCCGTGGGGGCAGCGGCCGTCGCGGCGCTGCTGGTCGGCTGGGCGCAGTGGTTCAGCCCTGGCGTCGACGTGCTGTGGGCCGAGCTGTACGGCTTCCGCAACGACGCACTCGTCGTGATCCTCGACCAGAACCTCGACCCGCCGTTGCAGCGGCTGGCGCTCCTGCTCGAGCTCTCGGTCTTCGCCGGCGTGATTCCGCTGCTGGTCCTGTACTTCTCCGTCGGTCGGCGCGGTGGCGACTCGCGCGACTCCGGCCCGGTGCTGGCGGCAACGGCGGCACTGGCGGTGTACGCGGTGATCGGCATGGCGCTCGGCCTCAGCTTCTGGTCGCAGTACCTGCTGGGTCTGCTCCCGGCGGTGGCGATCGCCAGCGCTGCTCTTGCCGGCGACGAACTGGCGGGCAGGTGGGCCCGGCTGCGTCCGGCGGTGGTCGGCCTGGTCGCAATCTCCGGCGCTGTCGCGGCAGTCGCCGGGGCCCTGGTCTACGCCGGCACCGGCTACCCGTTCGGCCCGACCGAGGAGCTGGTCGCCTGGCTGCACTCGTCGGCGCGCGAGGGGGACCAGGTGGTGGTGACGTACGGGGGGCCCCACCTGATCGCCGAGTCGGGGCTCGAACCCGCCTACCCGTACCTGTGGAGCCTCGGCGTTCGCACTCTTGACCCGGACGGCGAACGGCTCGAGCAGACCCTCAGCAGGCCCGACGCACCACGTGGGTGGTGGAGTGGAACGACGTCTGGGCGTGGGAGGTGGACGACGCCGGGGATCTCCAGGACACCCTCGACCGGCGCTACGACCAGGTCGCCACGATCTGCGACCTCGAGGTCCACCTGCGCGAGGGCGCCGTGCGGACCCTGCCCTAGACCGGAGCCCGCTGCGACAGCTGACGTCCAGGACGTCATGACAAATGAGGGTCATAGCGCCCGATTCCTATGACGTTGCGGATGGGTCGGCCGCGGGGAGCCAGACGGCGGCAACCGTGCCCCGCCCGGGGGCGGAGTCGATCGTCAGTGCGCCGGCGTTCCGGAGCACCAACGCCTGTACCGACCAGAGGCCGAGTCCGGACCCGCCGCGCTTGGTGGTGAACAGCGGGTGCCGCGCCTGCTCGAGCACCTCCGGCGTCATGCCGGCGCCGTCGTCGACCACCTCGATCCGTATGTAGCGACCGGGGTCGAGGTCTGGACCCGCCGGGGGAGGGTCGGTCCCGATGCGCTCCTCGATCACTACCGCGGACGCGGTGATGTCCACGCACCCGTCGGGTCCGGCCGCCTGGGCAGCGTTCGTCACCAGGTTGACCAGCACCCGCTCCAGGTCGCCCGCGTCGACGAGCACGGTCGACAGGTCGGCGGGCACGTGCTCGCGCAGCCGGTCGTCGCCGACGATCGTGCGCAACAGCGGCCGTACGGTGCCGAGCAGCCCGGCCAGGTCGAGCGGCTCGGGCAGCGTTGGCGCCGACTGCGTCGCCGCCAACAGCCTGCTGCTCTGGTCGGTCGACCGGCCCACCGCGGCGTGCGCCTCGCTCAGCACCGTCTCGAGCCAGCCCTGCGCTTCGAGACGAGTGGCGTCGGCCCGCAGCTCGGCGGCGTCCTCGATCGCCAGCTCGACCAGCGCCCGCACCGCGCTCAGCGTGTTCTTGAGGTCGTGCGCCAACCCGCTGGCGAAGCGACCGACGCCGTCGATCCCCTCCAGCTGCGCCAGCCGGCGCTCTGCCACCCCACGCGCGCGCTCGGCGCGGTAGCGGTCGGTCACGTCCAGCGAGATGCCGCACAACGCGTACGGCTCGCCGACGCCGTCTCGCAGCGCGAACTTCAGCGACCGATAGACGGTCTCGATCGGGTCGCCGATCACCTCGATCTCGTCCACCCGCCCGTCGAGGGCACGCAGGTCGTTGCGGCGCCACACGTCGGTGTAGCCGGGACCGAAGATCTCGATGTCGGTGTGACCGAGGTAGTGGTCCGCCGCTATCCCGGTGCCGTTGACCAGCTCTGCGTTGACGAACAGGTACCTGCCGTCGAGGTCCTTGACGTAGATGTTGGCCGGGGCCTCGTCGATGATCGCCCGGTGCTGTCGCAGCTCGTCGGTGAGCTCCTCCTGCGCTCCCGTGGTCACGTCGCGGTGTCCTCCGGTGTGACCAGCCAGCGGTAGCCGGCGCCGGTCTCGGTGCGCACCAGCCGCGGAGCGTCGGCGTCGTCCCCGAGCTTGGCCCGCAACGTACGCAGGTGAGTGCGCAGCGTCTGCCGGGTCTCGTCGCCGTGGCTGCGGCCCCACACCTGCTGGATCAGCCAGCCGTGGGTCAAGAGCTTTCCAGGGTGCGCCGACAAGACCTCGAGCAGCCGCCACTCCTTTGGCGTCAGCCGCACCTCCGCTCCGGCCAGCGTGATGGTGCGGTGCACCGAGTCGATGCTGAGGTCGCCGACCACCATCGCCGGCGCCCGACCGTTGACGCTCGCGCGGCGGAGCAGTGCCCGGACCCGGGCGCGCAGCTCGGCCAGGCTGAACGGCTTGTCCAGTAGTCGTCGGCGCCGGCGTCGAGGGCGTCGACCTTGCTCCGCTCCGCGCCGCGCGCCGACAAGACGGGCACGGGCACCTCGCTCCACGACCGCAGCCGCCGGATCACCTCGATGCCGTCCAGGTCGGGCAACCCCAGGTCGAGGACGATTAGGTCCGCCGGGTGCGCCGCCATCTCGGCCAGCGCGTCCTCCCCGCTGGCTGCGCTCGCGACGGCGTTGCCCTCCCGCGAGAGCCCTTGCGTCACTGCGGAGACGATCTGGGGTTCGTCCTCCACGACCAGCACCCGTGCCATCGGGGCCAGGCTAGGACCAAACGGCCGCCGGATGGGGCCGGTCCGACGGATCGACCTTTATGCGGACTTCACGCGCGGGCGCTGTTTGCTGATGCGCAGCACACGAAGGCTGGGCAATCATGGGCGGGTCGTCGTCCGAGGCGTCGGCGACGGCCGTGCGTGGCCGGCTGGACTCCCCCGACCGGTCGGCCACGCTCTCACTCTGCCCGCGCATCGGGCCCGCTCATCGGACGGCTGGGTCGGCCCGGCCCGCCGGGCGCGGATACGGTTGCCGCCATGCCGGGGATGGCCCGGGTGGCGGTGGCCGCCCCCAACGACCTGGCCGCCTCGGCCGGCACCAGGATCGCCGCCGAGGGCGGCAACGCCGTCGACGCCGCGGTCGCAGCCGCCATCGTCACGATGATCACCGAGCCCGGGCTGGTGTCGCTCGCGTCCGGCGGCTTCGTCACCGTCCAGCCCGCGGACGGCTCCGACCCGGTCACCATCGACGGCTGGGTGGAGATGCCCGGCCGCGGCCTGGCGCCCGATCGGTTCGGCCGCGGCGTGCACGACATCCACACCCCGTACGGCGGCGGCACGACGATGACCGTCGGGCACGGCTCGGTCGCCACCCCGGGGACGCTCAAGGCGCTGGACCGCGGCCACCAGTCGTACGGTCGGCTGGCGTGGGCAGAGGTGCTCGCTCCGGGCATCGAGGCGGCAAGGGCCGGGTTCTCGCTCGGGCAGGCCACGCACGACTACCTCCAGTACGTGCACCTGGACATCTTCGGCTGGCACGAGGGCAGCTTCGCGGTGCTGCACGACGCCGACGGCACGCTGTTGCCGCGCGGCACGGTGCTGCACGTCCCGCACCTCGCCGACTCGCTCGAGCAGATCGCGGCCGAGGGCTCCGACACCTTCTACACCGGCGACCTCGCCCGGACGATCACGGCTGACCAGGACGCCAACGGCGGCATCGTCACGCTGGCCGACCTGCAGGCGTACGAGGCGGTCGAACGCACGTCGCTGCTGGTCGACCAGGGCGGCTGGCGGCTGGCGACCAACCCGGCGCCGGCCGTCGGGGGCGTCGCCATGGCAGCGCTGCTGGCGATGCTGGACGGTCGCCCGAGCGCGGGCAGCTGGGACCCCGACGAGCTGCGAGCACTTGTCCGCAGCCAGCACGAGGTGTTCGGGTTCGGGCTCGGTGACCCCGAGGACGAGCAAGGTCGCACCCACGAGTCCCGCCGGCTGCTCGCCCAGGCGCTCGGGTCGGCGAGCACTGCGCACATCTCGGCGGTGGACGACCTCGGCGGCGCGTGCGCGATCACGGTCTCGTCGGGCTACTCGTCCGGCGTGCTCGCCCCGGGGACAGGCATCTGGCTCAACAACTGCCTCGGTGAGCACGAGATCGTGCCCGGCGGTGCGCACGCGCTCAGGCCCGGCACCCGGCTCAACTCCAACATGGCGCCGACGGTCGGGCGCCGCGATGACGACGGCGCGGTGCTCTCGATCGGCACGCCGGGGTCGGACCGGATCGTGTCGTCGTTGGCGCAGGTGCTCGCGCTGTTCGTCAACGGCGGGCTAGGCCTGCCCGAGGCGGTCGGGCACCCGCGCCTGCACGTACGGGTGCGAGACGACGAGGACCCGCCGGTCAAGGTGGACCACGAGGAGGACCTCGAGCTCCCGGACGGCCTCGGCCTGCCGACCCGGTCGATGCCGCCGAACTCGATGTACTTCGGCGGGGTCGGCGCTGCGGTCTGGTCGCCGGCGGGCGGCTTCACCGCGGCGGGCGACCCGCGGCGTACCGGTGCGGTCGCCGTCACCGGCGGCAGCGCCGCCCACTCCCAGTAGGGCTCAGGCTCCGACCACGTCGGCCGGGTGGCCGTGCCAGGACGCCCAGAGCGCCGCGTACGAGCCGTCGGCCCGGACCAGCTCGTCGTGGGTGCCGATCTCGGTGATCACGCCGTCCTCGACAACGGCGACCCGGTCCGCGTCGTGCGCGGAGAACAGCCGGTGCGCGATCGCCACCACCGTCCGCCCGTGCAGCACCCGGGCCAGTGACCGTTCCAGCCGGCGCGCGGACCGCGGGTCGATCAGCGAGGTGGCCTCGTCCAGGACCAGCGTGTGCGGGTTGGCCAGCACCAGCCGGGCCAGTGCGACCTGCTGCGCCTGCGCGTCGGTCAGTGCGTGCCCGCCGCTGCCGACCCGGGTGTCGAGGCCGTCCGGCAGCTCCTGCGCCCAGTCCATCGCGTCCACCGCGTCCAGCGCCTCCCACAGCTGCGGGTCGACGCCGGCCATAGCGGCCGGGGCGAGGTCGAGCGCCATCACCAGGTTGTCGCGCAGGGTGTCGACGAACACGTGGTGCTCCTGGGTCACCAGCGCGACCCGGGTGCGCAGCTCGTCGAGCGCCAGCTCGCTGAGCTCCACGTCCCCGACCGTCACCGTCCCCGTCCGTGGCGGGTGTATGCCGGCCAGCAGCCGGCCGAGCGTCGACTTGCCGGCGCCGGACGGCCCGACCATCGCCAATCGCTCGCCCACCCGCAGCCGCAGGTCGACGCCGTGCAGGACATCGCGGTCGTCGACGTACGAGAACCGCACGTCGCTCGCCTCGATGCCCTTGCCGGATGGGTGCCGTCGGGACGGAGTTCGGTCGTCCGGGACGTGCGCGACGCCGAGCAGCCGGGCCAGGCTGGCGCCGGCCACCTGCAGCTCGTCCAGCCAGGAGATCAACCGGTCCACCGGGTCGATCAGCTGTTGCACGTACAGCGTCGCGGCCGTGACCTGCCCCAGCGACACCTCGCCGCGGGAGTGCAGCCAGCCACCGACCAGCAAGGTGGCGAACGTCGGCACCACGTAGCCGAACTCCACTGACGGGAACCACACGGTGCGCAGGAACAGCGTGCGCCGCTCCGCCGCGTACGACGACGCGATCGCGCGGTCCGTGGCCGCGATCCGGCGCTGCTCGAGCCGGAGCGCCTCGACCGTCCGCGCCCCATCGACGGTCTCGGCCAGCTCGGCGTTGATGACGCCGTAGGTGGCGCTCTCGGCCAGGTAGGCGGGCTTGGCCCGGCGGAGGTACCAGCGGGTGCCCGCCCACAGCACCGGCACGCCGGCGATCAGCGGGACCGCCACCCAGGCGCCGACCAGCAGGCAGGCGACGACCGTGAACACCGACGTGATGACGGCGATCATCGTCTCGGGCACGGCGTAGCGCACCGACCAGCCGAGCTGGTCGACGTCGCGGGACGAACGGGTCAGCAGGTCCCCGGTGCCGGCCCGCTCGACGGTCCCGATCGGCAGCCGCAGCGCGCTGTCGACGAAGTCCTCGCGCAGCTCGGCCAGCGCCATCTCGCCGAGCCGGGCGGACGCGTACCGGGCGTACCGGGTCAGCACGGTCTGCGCGACGAGGAACCCCGCCAGCCACATCACAATGGTGTCGATGTAGGCCGTGGTCGTGCCCTGGTCGACGCTCTCCACCAGGTCGCCGAGCAGCCAGGGCGCGCCCAGGCCGGCGATCGCGGCCAGCGCGTGCAGGGCCGCCACGCCGCGCAACGCGCGCGGGTGTCGCCGGGCCAGCGCCACGGCGTAACGGCGCACCTGGGCACCATCGGCCACCGGGAGCAGGGTGCTCATTCCTCCACCCCCCTGGTCACAACCGCGCGGTACGCCGGGTCGGCGGCGAGCAGCTCGCTGTGTGTCCCGGTGGCCACCACCCGGCCGCCGTCGAGGAACGCCACCTCGTCTGCCCGGTCCAGCAGCAGCGGGCTGGTGGTCGCCACGACCGTGCTGCGCCCGCGGCGGTGCGCCCCCAGCCGCTCGGCCACCCTTGCCTCGGTGTGGGCGTCGACCGCTGAGGTCGGCTCCACGAGCACCAGGACCTCTGGGTCCGACACGAGCGCGCGCGCCAGCACCACCCGTTGGCGTTGCCCGCCGGACAGCGACCGGCCTCGCTCCTCAACCACGGCGTCGTAGCCGTCGGCGCCGGCCGTCAGCACGTCGGCCGCCGCGGCGGTCTCCATCGCCTTCTCGACTGCCGTGTCGCTGGCCGTCCCCTTCGGGTCGACGACGTCACGCAGCCGGCCGGAGAACACGGTGGCCGACTGGTCGCTGACCAGCACCCGCTCGCGGACGTCGGACAGCGCCACCTCGTCGAGGTCGCGGGCGCCATAGCTGACCCGGCCGGCCCGGTAACGGCCGAGCCGGTCGGCCACCGCGGCCGCCGCCGCCGGGTCGTCGGCGACGATCGCCAGCAGCCTGTCCGCCGGCACGACCAGCCCGGACTCGTGGTCGACGAGGTCGCCGCGCGCCGGCAGGTCGGCCGGGTGGGCGGGCTGGCCCAGCGCGGGCTGGACCGCCCACAGCCGACAAACCCGCCCGGCCGCGACGTGGGCGCGGATCAGCTTGTTGGCGAACTCGGTCGCCGTACGGAGCGGGACCAGCAAGAAGGCTGCGTAGCCGTAGAACGCGACCAGCTCGCCGGCGGTGATCGTCCCCTGCACCGCGAGCCGAGCGCCCAGCCAGACCACGAGCACCACGAACAGACCGGGCAGCAGCACCTGGAGCGCGTCAAGCACCGACTGCAGCCGCCCGACCTGGACGCCGGCGTCGCGCACCCGCTGCGACTCCGCGGCGTAGCGGCCGTGGAAGGTGGCCTCGCCGCCGATCCCGCGCAGCACCCGCAGGCCGCCGACGATGTCGGTGGCCAGGCTGTTCAGCTGCCCGGTCATCTCCCGGTGCGTCATCGTCCGACGCTGCAGCGGCCGGAGCAGCGGGCCGATCGCGACCAGCAGCAGCGGTACGCCGATCAGGACGACCAGCCCGAGGAAGGTCGACGTCTGGAGAAGGATCACCGCCACCGCAACGAATGCCACGACCGAGCCCGCGAAGCGGCCGACCACGTCCATGGCGTTACCGAAGTGAGCCAGGTCGCTCGCTCCGATGCTGACCACCTCGCCGGTTGGCATCCGCCGCGGCAGCTCGGCCCCGACCGAAACGCTGCGCCGGGTGACCAGCTGGACGATCCGGTACGCCGCGGTCAGCCAGTTGATGACCGCGAACCGGTGCCGCATGATCCCGGCGCCCGCCATGACGATGCCGACGACGAGCAGCGCCCCGGACCACAGCAGCAGGCCGGAGCCGTCCTGGTCGGCGACCCCGTCGTCGATGGCGCGACCGATCAGCGCCGGCGTGACCGCCTGTGCGAGCATCCACACGGTGCCGAAGCCGACGCCGCCGAGCAACGTCGGCCACTGCATGCGCGCCAGCCACCCGAGCAGGCGCAACGGCGAGCGGGTGTCCGGGATGCCGGGATCGGCGAGTGGCAGGGACTTCATGGCACCGCCACGGTATTCAGCCGGGCTCGGCCGGCGCCAACCATTTGGCGCTCAGGCGGCTCCGAGCGTGGCCGCGCGCCTGATCTCACGGGTGAGGACGTCGATGTCGCCGCTTTTCTCCACGTAGGCAAACGCCCCCAGCGCGAGCGCCCGCGGCGCGAGGTGGCCCTCGGAGAACCCCGAGAACATGACCACCGGGATCTCGGGGTGCCGGCGCCCGATCTCGGTGAGCGCCTGCAACCCGTCCATCACCGGCATGGCCACGTCGAGCACGACGACGTCCGGGTGCACCTCGGCCACGACCTCGAGGCCCTCCGCGCCGTCGGCGGCCTCCGCGACCACGTGAATGCCGTCGGTGCCTTCCAGGGCGAGCCGGGCGAGCAGGCGTACCTCCTCGCTGTCGTCGACGACGACCAGCCTGATCTCGTCGGGGTAGGTCATGGCCGCCGCGACCGGCTCGGCTCGCGCCGGGCGAACCGCTCGGGCTTCGGCGGGTTGGTGGACTCGACCTCCGCGAGCAGCCGGTCGACCATGCCGCGAGCCGACGCCAGGCTGGCGTCCAGCCCCACCGACGGCAGCAGCCGCTCCAGCGCGTGCACACCGTGATGGAGTGCGGCACTGACGAAGATCAGCGCCCTCGCCACCCACCACCACTCCATGGCCGAAACGGTAGGGCGTTAGGGACCGCTTCGCCGGGCAATCGCGACAGTTGGCGCAGGGTGACCAAAGCGGCTGGCCCGATCGGGTGGTGCAGGGCGCGGACCCGTCCGTGTCCGGGCGCTCTCGTAGGCTGGCGACGAGATGAGCGCGCCCTTCCCGGTCCCCGCGGTGGCCGAGCAGCCAGCACCTGGCGGCGACCGGGACCCCGCCACCCAGGGGCCGTCCCGGGAGGAGCAGGCCCAGCGGCTGCTGGCGGACCTAAACGACTCCCAGCGCGCGGCCGTGACCCACGAGGGCAGCCCGCTGCTAGTGGTCGCCGGGGCCGGCTCTGGCAAGACCCGGGTGCTCACCCGACGGATTGCATGGACGATCTCCCAGCGCGACGCGCACCCGGGCTCGATCCTCGCGATCACGTTCACCAACAAGGCGGCGGCGGAGATGCGCGGACGTGTGACCGCGTTGGTCGGGGGTCGGGCGCGGCTGATGACGGTGTCGACATTCCACTCTGCCTGCGTACGAATCCTTCGCCGTGAGGCGAAACAGCTCGGGTTCTCTTCGTCCTTCTCGATCTACGACGCGGCGGACTCGCGCCGGCTGATGACGCTGGTCTGCCGCGACCTGGAGCTGGACCCCAAGCGGGTGCCGCCGCGTGCCGTGCAGGCGTGGGTCTCCAACCACAAGAATGAGCTGCGTGACCACGAGCGGGTGTCTCGGGACACGCAGAACGAGCTCGAGCGCTCGTACGCCGCCGCGTACGTGTCGTACCAGTCCCGGCTCGTGGCCGCGAACGCGCTGGATTTCGACGACCTGATCATGACCACGGTCCGGCTGTTCCAGTCGTTCCCCGAGGTGCGCGAGGCATACCGGCGCCGGTACCGGCACGTCCTCGTGGACGAGTACCAGGACACCAACCACGCGCAGTACGTGCTGGTGCGCGAGCTGTGCGCACCGGACCGCGTTCCGGTCGACGGCGCTCCACCGATGCCGGGCGGGGAGCCAGAGCGGGTCGCGCCGGCCGAGCTGATGGTCGTCGGCGACTCGGACCAGTCGATCTACGCGTTCCGGGGCGCCAATATCCGCAACATCCTCGAGTTCGAGCGCGACTTCCCCAAGGCGAGCACGGTCGTGCTCGAGCAGAACTACCGCTCCACCCAGTCGATCTTGTCCGCGGCGAACGCTGTCATCGCGCGCAACGCCGGCCGCAACGCCAAGCGGCTGTGGACCGATGCCGGCGAGGGTGAGCTGCTGGTCGGGTACGTCGCCGACGACGAGCGGGCCGAGGCGCAGTTCGTCGCCGACGAGATCGACCGGCTCAGCGACGACGGCGCGGCCCGACCCGGCGAGGTCGCGGTGTTCTACCGCACCAACGCGCAGAGCCGGGTCTTCGAGGAGGTCTTCATCCGGGTGGGGCTGCCGTACAAGGTGGTCGGCGGGCTCCGATTCTACGAGCGGCGCGAGGTCAAAGACGCGCTCGCGTACCTGCGGCTGCTGGTCAACCCGCGGGACACGGTGTCGTTGCGCCGCATCCTCAACGTCCCCAAGCGTGGCATCGGACAGCGGGCGGAGGCCTGTGTCGCGGCGTACGCCGACCGCGAGCGGATCGACTTCCTCGACGCGCTGCGGCGTTCCGACGAGGTGCCCGGGCTCGTCACCAGGTCGGTCGCCGCGATCCAGGCGTTCGTCGCCATCGTCGACGACCTGCGCGCCCTGCTCGAGGTGGGCGAGCCCGCCGACGTCGTGCTCGAGGCATGCCTGACCCGAAGCGGCTACCTGGCCGAGCTCGAGGGCTCCACCGACCCGCAGGACGAGACCCGGGTGGAGAACCTGGTGGAGCTGGTGGCGGTCGCGCGCGAGTTCGTCGACGACGCCGGCGACGAGGCGCCGGACCCGGACGAGCCCGACCCACGGTCGCTGGACGCGTTCCTCGAACGGGTGGCGCTGGTGTCCGACGCGGACCAGATCCCCGACGCCGAGGCCGGCGACGACCAGGGCGTGGTCACGCTGATGACGCTGCACACGGCCAAGGGGCTGGAGTTCCCGGTCGTGTTCCTGACCGGGCTGGAGGACGGGGTGTTCCCGCACCAGCGCTCGCTCGGTGACCCGCGCGAGCTCGAGGAGGAGCGCCGGCTCGCGTACGTCGGCATCACCCGAGCGCAGCGCCGGCTCTACGTCTCCCGCGCCACGATGCGGTCGGCGTGGGGGGCGCCGAGCCACAACCCGGCGTCTCGGTTTCTCGACGAGCTGCCGGACACGCTGGTCGACTGGCGGCGCACCGAGGCGGACCGGACCCGGTGGACGCCGCGCCCGACCGCCGTGGCCGCGCGGTCGACCGGGCTGCGCGCCTCGGGAGACCGGGAGGTGCTCGCGCTGGACCCCGGCGACCGGGTCTCGCACGACTCGTTCGGGCTGGGGACGGTGGTCTCGCTGGACGGTGTCGGTGACCGCAGCGTCGCGACCGTGGACTTCGGCTCGCAGGGGGTCAAGCGGCTGCTGCTGCGCTACGCCCCGCTGCAGAAGGTCTAGGGCGAGCCGCTCAGCCACCGAATCGACATTGCGGTAGCGCGAGCGACCCGAATGTCGATTCGGCCGTCCGGCCAGTCGATCGGACCTGATGGGGACGGAACCGGGCGTCGCTCGGCTGCGTCAGAGCCGCATGGCATCCACGTTGACCGTCAGCATCCGGACCCTGCTCGTCGCGGTGGCAGTGTGCGCCGCCGTCATCGTCGCCTTCCTGCTCGGCTCGGGGCGGCAGGACGATGCCCGAGCCGCGGCGGCCCCCGCCGCGACTGCGCCGGCGGTTTCCGCCGACGCCCCGACGATCGTCATGGCCGGCAGCGGTGAGGCGACCACCGTCCCCGACCAGCTGACCTTCGCCGTCGAGGTGCGCAAGACCGCCGCCAGCGTCTCGACCGCGCTCAACCAGGCCAGCCGCACCACCCGCGCCGTCCTCGAGGCGGTCGCCGCGCAGGGCGTCGAGCGGGACGACGTGCAGACCACCGGTCTGGACATCCACGCGACCTACGACTACAGCGACGACGGCCCGCCGGTGATCACCGGCTACGCGGTGTCCCAGCGCATGTCGGTCCTGGTGCGGTCGCTGCCGGACTCTGGCGACGCGATCAGTGCCGCGGCCGGCACCGGCGGCGACGCGATCCGACTGCACGGCGTCAAGCTGCGCATCGGCGACGAGGCCGGACTGCTGCGTAAGGCACGGGAGGCGGCGATGGCCGACGCCCAGGCCAAGGCGCAGCAGTACGCCGAGGCGGCCGGGCAGTCGCTGGGCGAGGTCCTGTCGGTGCGCGAGAGCCTGGGGGGCGGGGGGCGGCAGAAGATCGGCTACGAGCGGGCCGCGATGGGCCTGGCCGCCGGCGCGTACAGGTCGGTCCCGATCCGGGCCGGGTCGGCCGACCTCGACGTGACGGTTTCGGTGGTCTGGGCGCTGGAGCCGGCGCCAGAGCAGTAGCGGGTCAGGGGGTGACGCCGTGCTCGAGCAGCACGCTCATCGGGTCAACGGGCTCGCCGCCGCCCGGGTGCACCTCGAGGTGCAGGTGCGGGCCGGTCGAGTTGCCGGTGCTGCCGACGGCGCCGATGACCTCGCCGGGGGCGACCTGGTCGCCGGGGCTGACCGAGATGCTGCTCTGGTGCGCGTACCAGATCTCGTCGCCGTTCTCGAGCTGGAGGACGGTGAGGTTGCCCGCCCAGCTGGCTGAGTAGTCGTAGCCGGTCTGGGTGATCGTGCCGGCCGCCACCGCGGCGATCGGGGTGCCCTCGGCCGCGGACAGGTCCAGGCCGGTGTGGTAGCCGCTGGCCCACAGGTAGCCGGCCTCGCCGAAGCCGGCGCTGATCGAGTAGCCGGCCAGCGGGAGTACCCACTGCTCCGAGAGCAACTTGTCGGACTCGTCCTGGGCTGCCTGCGCCAGGTCCTGCAGCGCTGCCGTCCGCTGGTCGGACTGCACCTCGGCCTGCTGCTCGAGCTCTTGACGGTTGACGTCTCGGCTGACCCTGACCATGTCGCCGTCGCGGTCGCGCACGAGGTGGGTCCGCGTGGTCGGCTCGGCTGCGGTGTCCTCTGCGGTCAGGTTGACCGACAGCGCCTGGAGCGAGCCGTCGGCGACCGGGGTGTCGGTGCTCGAGTCGCCGGTCGAGCTGACCACCACAGCGCCGGCACCGGCGAGCACCAGGGCGGCCGCGCCGACAACAGTCGGCGCCGGGATGAACCGGGAGAGGCGCGAGAGCCGTGAAGGTCGGGCCCGACGTGCCGTGGTCACTGCGTCCCGCCGCCGCGGTGAGCGCTCCGCGCGCCGTCGCCCCGGCCGTTGGTCGGGGCTGGAGCCTGAGCGCACGTGCGGGGCGTCCTTTCGGATCTTCCGGGGGCGGGGGACCCGCGGAACTGTAACGGAGCAGCGACACTAGGAGAAACGAGAGTTGAGGCACCGGATCATGCCCCCGCCGGAGTCACGGCGGAAAGTCGCATTTGCCGGCCGCTCGATGAGCATACTAGGTCACTCGGGGTCATCCTCCGCCACGCTCGGTGACGTACGGGCGCAGTGGGCTACCCTGCGCGCCAGCTAAGCAGCGGGTCGTGGTGAGGGGTGCAGCATGCCGAGACGGATCGTGGTGGCCAAACCCGGCCTCGACGGCCACGACCGCGGGGCCAAGGTCGTCGCTCGGGCGCTCCGCGACGCCGGGAACGAGGTTATCTACACCGGACTGCACCAGACCCCCGAGCAGATCGTGGAGACCGCCATCGCCGAGGACGCGGACGCGATCGGGGTGTCGGTGCTGTCCGGCGCGCATATGACCCTGTTCAAGAGGATTCTCGACCTGCTCTCCGAGCGGGACGCGACCGACATCGTCGTGTTCGGCGGCGGAATAATCCCCGCCGACGACCTCCCACCGCTGCGCGATGCCGGCGTCGCGACCGTGTTCACCCCGGGCGCGACCACCACCGAGATCACCGGCTGGGTCGAGGCCAACGTCCCCGACGCCAGCGCCTGACCCGCGCCTGACCCAGCGGAACTCCTAGCGGAGGTTGAGCGAACCGCTGGTCAGCGGGAGTCGCAGCACGCTCGGGTTCCCCGGCCCGGTGCGTACGGTGACCGGCTGCACCTCGCCGTTGCCGCTGTACGCCGTGTCGCTGGCCGCGATGACCAGCTGCAGCTTGTGTCCGGCGGGGACCCGCTGGACCACCGCGGGCAGCCGGACGTGCACCGGCTGGTTGACGTCGGTGACCCGCACCGGGCTGATCAGCCTGTTCTTCAGCCGGATCTTTCCGCCGGGCGCGATGTCGTAGATCTTGGCGAAGAGCACCAGCTTGCCCGCCGGCCCGGTCTCCTGCGACTGCGCGGCGACCGGCGCGTCCAGCCGTACGGTCAGCTCCGCCCCACCGACCAGCACCGCCTTGTCCTCGAGCGGGCTGGTCGTCCATGAGGCGAACGTCCCCGGACCGTCGCTCGGCGGGTTGTTCACCGCCACGCCCTCGAGCGCAGAGGTCTCGGAGTACGACGTCGCCGCGCCCGGCGTGTTCGCGTATGACGCCGAGCCGCTGTCCACCTGACCGCGTTGGGTGACCAGGGCGTCCGAACCGGAGAGGAACAACCGCTCGGTCGGCTCGGTGCCGAGCCGGTCCCGGTTCACGTACGCGTCGCGGATCGCGGTAGCCGCGTCGCCCGGATCGGTGTCGTAGTCGATCCAGCTGCGGAAGTACGCGAACTGCGGCCCGATTGGGGCGTCGGCCCGGCCGCGGACGTAATGGTTCATCCAGTCCAGGAACCGGTTGCCCAGGAACGAGTCGCGCAGGCTGTCCCCGCTGAGGTCGAGCTCGCCCGGCGCCGGCATGCCGCCGTCGGAATGACCCCACGACTGCCACACCATCCGCGCCTTCGTGCCGGCCTGGCGCAGCTGCCGGTAGGTTGCCACCGCCTCCTGCAGGTTGAACAGGGTGTCCTTCTGCCCCTGCACGATCAGCGTGGGCGCCCGGACCTGGTCGGCGTACGTCGACACCGACGCCTCTCCCGCCAGCTCTTTCGTCTCCTCGCTCGGGTACCCGTCCGCGGTGAGCTGCCCCATCGCCAGACACGCCTCACGGGCGAAGTTGGGGCAGCCCCGGTCACCGTCGGGGTCGACCGTCGCGCCGGCGATCCCGTCCTGGATGCCGACGCCGAAGAAGAACCCGCTCCACTGCTGCTTGAAGACGCCCGGCGTCCGGTACCGCACCTGGCCCTCGCGGTTGCTCGTGTTGTTCGGCGCCAGCGAGTACGCCAGGTCGTTCCAGGTGATCAGCGGGATCAGCGCGTCCAGCCGCCGGTCCTGCCCGGCGATCGCGTACTGGACCTGGCCGCCGTACGAGCCGCCGATCATCCCGACCCGCGGGTCGCCGGGCGACTCGTTGGCGACCGTACGGACGAAGAACTTGTCGCCGTTCTCGGTGCGGGCCGCCTTGTCGCCGGCGAGCACATCGAGCAGCTGGACGCCGGCCAGCCCGTCCCAGTCAGGGCGGTCGAGGTGGATGCGGCAGTCGGAGCCGCCGAAGCCGAGGCCGGAGTATGAGAGCACCACGTAGCCCGCCTTGGCGAAGCCGCTGCTCGCCGCCACCTGGTTGGCGTCGTCCTTCGCGCCACCGAAGCCGTGCGTGGTGAGGATCGCCGGCGCTCGGTTGTCCCGGTCGACGCCGTCGGGCGTGTAGAGGTCGGCCACCACCGTGCACGGATGGTCCTCCTTCGGCCCGACCAGCGTCCGCACCTTGAGGGCGCGCACCGAGTAGCCCGGCGTGGCGTCACCGCGGGCAACCGCTGGGGCAGCGCCCGGCGCAGCCTGTGCTGACCAGCCGCTCGGCGTCAGCAGCGACCCGGCCAGGCCGACGGCCAGCAGTCCAGCGGCGGCGGTCAGTGCTGCCTGGGGGCGAGACCGAGGGCGGGCGGTGGTGGGCATGCGTCCTCCAGCAAGTGGTCTTCCTTGGGTCAACGACCCGTTGGGGCCGTGGTTACTCCTCAGTCACCTTCGGGTCAACCTCGGCCGCCCGCCGTACGTGCTGTGCCACCAGGTCGGCGAGCAGGTCGGGGTGGGTGCGCTGCACCCAGTGCCCGGCGTCGACGTCGACCAGGACCGCGTGCGGGTTGGCGCGCTGGATTGCGGTCACCAGGCCCGGCCCCACGTACCGGTCGTAGCGGGGGACGACGAGCGTCACCGGGAGGCGGGTCGTCCCCGGGCCGGCCGGTGAACGCAGCCGGGGCCGGATGTTCGCGCGGTACAGCGCCAGCCCGCGGCGACCGTCGCGGCCGAGCGTCGGCTGCCAGTCGGCGGCATCCAGCCGCTCCACCCGCGCCAGCTGGACCCGCAGCAGCGGGGTGAGCAACGTCCAGACCAGCTCGGGGAGCAGCGGCAGGTGGAACGCCGCGACGTACCACGACTTCCGGCGCTGCCGGCGCAGCTCGTCGCTGTTACCGCCGCGGGCGCTCTCCCGGACGAGCGCGACGACGTGGTCGGGACTCGGTCCGCTGATCGAGACGTACGAGCCGATCCGGCCGCGGAGCCGCAGGTCGTGCTCCTCGAAGCACACCGCGTCCCACAGCGCGACCGACCCCCAGTCGTGTGCCACCACGTGGACCGAGTCGTGTCCCACGAGCACCGCGTCGAGCACCGCGACCAGGTCGTCGACAAGCCGGGCAATGAGGTAGCCGGCGCGGCGACGAGGCGCAGTGGAGGCGCCGGCGCCCCGTACGTCATAGGTGACCACCCGGTGCTCGGCGGCGAGCCGCTCGACCACCGGGTCCCAGACGGACATGGTGTCCGGGTAACCGTGCACCAGCAGCACGGTGGGCGCCGACGCGGGCAGCTGGTCGCGCTCGTGCACGCGCACCGCCAGCTCGACCCGGTCGGGTCCCGTGCCCGAGGTGACTCGCAGTGTTCGCATGGCGGGTCTAGAGTCCCAGGCGCCCGAGACGAAGGACGGCCCGACGTGGACCTGATGGAGTACCAGGCCAAGCAGCTGTTCGCGCGCCACGACGTGCCGGTGACGCTGGGGATCGTCGCGACCACACCGGACGAGGCCAGGGCGGCCGCGGAGCAGCTCGGTGGCCGGGTGGTGGTCAAGGCACAGGTCAAGGCCGGCGGCCGCGGCAAGGCAGGCGGGGTCAAGCTGGCCGACGACCCGGACGCGGCGGCGGCCCGCGCCGACGACATCCTCGGCATGCAGATCAAGGGCCTCACGGTCGAACGGGTGCTGGTCACGCCGACCGCAGACATCGCCGAGGAGTACTACTTCTCGTTCCTCGTCGACCGCGCCAACCGCGCGTACCTCTGCATCGCCAGCGTCTCGGGCGGGGTGGAGATCGAGGAGGTGGCCCGCACCGACCCCGATGCGGTGACCAAGGTGTCGATCGATCCCGGCAACGGCGTCGACGAGGCGATGGCGCGGGAGATCGTCGCGCTCGCCAAGTTCCCGGACGAGGTGGCCGAGCAGGCGGTCGACATGGTGCAGCAGCTGTGGGAGGTGTTCATCGAGGAGGACGCCAGCCTGGTCGAGGTGAACCCGCTGGCCCGGCTCGCCGGCGACAAGCTGGAGGCGCTGGACGGCAAGGTCACGATCGACGGCAACGCCGACTTCCGGCACGAGGACCATGCCGAGTTCGAGGACACCAGCGCGGGCGACCCCCTGGAAGCACATGCCAAAGAGAAGGACCTCAACTACGTGAAGCTCGACGGCTCGGTCGGGATCATCGGCAACGGCGCGGGGCTGGTGATGTCGACGCTCGACGTCGTCGCGTACGCGGGCGAGGACTTCCCCGGCGAGGACGGCCGCGGCCAGGCGCCGGCGAACTTCCTCGACATCGGCGGCGGCGCCTCGGCGCAGGTTATGGCCGACGGGCTGCACATCGTGCTCAGTGACCCGCAAGTGAGGACCGTCTTCGTCAACGTGTTCGGCGGGATCACTGCGTGCGACGAGGTCGCCAACGGGATCGTCAACGCGCTGGAGCTGCTTGGCGACGAGGCGGACAAGCCGCTCGTCGTACGCCTCGACGGCAACAACGTCGAGGAGGGCCAGCGGATCCTCGAGGAGGCGAACCATCCGCTGGTGACCCGGGTCGACACTATGGACGGCGCCGCGCGGCGGGCCGCCGAGCTGGCCGCGAGCTGAGGGGTGACACGGACATGTCGATCTTCTTGAACGCCGGCTCCAAGGTCATCGTCCAGGGCATGACCGGGTCGGAGGGCAGCAAGCACACCCGCCGGATGCTGGCCGCGGGCACCGACGTCGTCGGTGGGGTCAACGCTCGCAAGGCGGGTCAGTCCGTCGACTTCGACGGCATCTCGA
>Ga0183260_10000412_pt1 | contig 35909 bp, 40 predicted proteins | sample AntDrymUQ4972206_2_FD_129768 | JGI IMG/M metagenome (GOLD analysis project Ga0183260, IMG submission 129768) | Polar desert sand microbial communities from Dry Valleys, Antarctica - metaG UQ497 (22.06) (version 2) (version 2) | ecosystem: Environmental > Terrestrial > Soil > Desert | place...
ACCGGAAGGTCCAAGTCTGCCCAGGCTCGATCGGCGGTGAGCACTTCCGCGGGCGCGCTCCGAACGGTGAGGGCAAGACAGCAGCGGTCGCCGAGCGATAGGGCGGCACCACCAGGGAGTGCGCGCATGGCACCGGCCAATACGGCGTCCTCGACGAGCAACGGCTCGATCGTCACACCTGCCACGGCGAGCAGGCTAGGCACCTGGTGGGCGTCGACGCCGGCGTCGACGAGCTTTCCCACGACTTCCGCGAGGTTGGCCGTGCCCAAGGTTGCACCGGGCAAGGCTGCCGAGACCGCCTCGGCACCGGGCTCGTCCTGAACCAGCGCGAGCACAGCGGGCGCGTCGAGAACGGTCACTCCGAGGCCGCCGCCACGCGGCGTTCGCTCAAGAGCTCGTCGACGAGGGAGCGGTCCTTGGCGATCCCGGCCCCGAGCCGGCGCAGCTCGGCCACCGCGTCCTCCGGTTGCTCGAGCACCAGCCTCCGCCCGACCACGCGGAGGTGCAGCCGATCGCCGGGTGAGAGGTCGAGCGCCGCTCGTACCGCGGCGGGGATCACCAACCGCCCCTGACGGCCTATCACAATCGTGGCATCCACGAGACAATCATGGCACATTCGAGAGCGCCGTGGCACCGAGTGCAGCCGGCCGATACTGTGCTGCCGGCCTCCTACGCTCGGACGGTGCTGTTCTCCCCGGCTTCGCACCCGGGCCTGGCCGACGGGTCGATCACGCGGACGTTCCGCACCTGGGCCCGCGCCCAGGCTCGCGCCGGCGCGCGGCACCGGGTGGGCGGCATGCTGCTGGAGATCGACGACGTCCGGCGGGTGGCGGTCGCCGATCTGACCGACGAGGACGCCCGGGCGGCCGGCGAGCACGACCTCGCCACGTTGCTTGCCCGGCTCGGCTCGCCCACTCCCTCCGCCCTGGTGTGGCGGGTCGACCTGCACCACGTTGGGCCGGACGACCGGATCGCGCTGCGCGCCGACGACGCGCTCACCGCGGCCGACATCGCCGGTCTCCGGGCTCGGCTGGACCGGCTGGACGCCGCTGCGGCAGCACCGTGGACGCGGGACACCCTCCGGCTGATCGCCACCCGGCCGGCCGTCGTCTCGACCGAGCTGGCGGCGACGTTGGGGCGCGAGCGCGCCGCGTTCAAGATAGATGTTCGCAAGCTCAAGAACCTCGGCCTCACCGAGAGTCTCGACGTCGGCTACCGCCTCTCCGCACGCGGGTTCGCGCTGCTGCGTGCCCTGGACGAGGACCCGGGTCCGCTCCCGGTCGCTGGTCTGCTCAATGCGTTGCAGTCCCCGGTCAAGGGCGCGCAGCAGCGCTACCTGCTCGGCCTGACCGGCCCGCCCGGTGCCGGCAAGTCCGTGCTGGCGGGTCGGCTAGCGACCGGCTGGACTGCCCTCGGACGCTCTGCCGTCGCCGTCGGCCTGGACGGCTTTCACCTTTCTGCCGGCGCGCTCGCCGAGCGCGGTCTGGCCGACGTCAAAGGCGCACCGGAGACCTTCGACGTCGCGGGGTTCGTGGACCTGCTGCGCCGACTGCGGGCAGCCGACGGCGAGGTCGCGGTGCCCGGTTTCGACCGGGCTCGAGAGCAGATTGTGCCCGCGGCGACCACCGTGGCTCGCGACGTCCAGCTGGTGCTGGTCGAGGGCAACTACCTGCTCCTGGGCGGGGCGTGGCGCCCGGTCCGCGGCCTGCTCGACGCGGTGTGGTACCTCGACGTTCTGACCGAGCTGCGGCTGCTGCGGCTGGTGGCCAGGCACGTCACGTACGGGCGAACCCCAGAGCAGGCGAGTGCCTGGGTACATCGGTCGGACGAGGCCAACGCCCGCCGAATCGGTCGGACTCGGCACCGTGCGGATGCTTTCGTCGACGTCGCCTCGGGGTCCTTGCGGTTCCGCTGACACCATCCGCTGGTGAGTAGGTCCGCCGAGACGTGGCAGGCGTGGCAGTCGAGGCTGTCCACATGGTTGCGCCCGGACGCCGTCCGACAACGGCCGCCGGTCCGTCCGGTGGAACCGGTCGTGCGCGTGCTCAGCTGGAACATCCACCACGGCGCGGATGCGTGGGACCACCTGGACCTCGAGGCGGTGGCGGAGCGAATCGCCTCGGCGGATGCCGACGTGGTCCTGCTGCAGGAGGTCGACCGCTGCTGGGGACCGCGCAGCGACGACGTCGACCAGACCCAATGGCTCGCCGAGCGGCTCGAGATGCACGGCACGTACGGGTGGACCCGATCGCAGCCGCGACGGTATGGCCCGGCGGAGGGGACGTCAGGAAATGCTCTGCTGTCTCGCGGGAGCTGGACAGGTGTGACGGTCTCACGCTTCGCGGTCGGGTCGGTCGACGAGGGAAGGCGGGCCGAGCCGGGGGGGATGGTCTCGGCGACCACGCAGACCCCGATCGGGCCGGCTCGGTTCTGCTCCACCCGCCTGTCCACGCAGCGGGCCACCCACAGGTCGGCCCAGCTGGCAGTGCTGCTGGGACTCGTCCGGCCGCCGGCACCTCGCTCCGGCGCGAGCCGCACCAACCCGCCGCTCGTGCTCGGCGGTGACCTCGGTGCCGAGGCACGCGACGCTGAGCTCAGCCTGCTGTCGGGCAGCCTGGTAGACGCCTGGCGGGTGGCCGGCCGCGGGCTCGGCGACACCACGCCGGCAACCGGCCCGTGGCGCCGCGTCGACCAGGTGTGGATCGGCGGGCTCCAGCCGGTCAACGCTGCCGTGCTGTGTGCAGAGGCGTCGGACCACCTGCCGGTCCTCGTCGACCTCGCGGTCCCCGAGCCGGCCGAAGGCGCCGCCGCAGCCTGACGTCGGTCAGCCGGGCGGCGGGACGCCGCAGATGTCGGAGATCAGCCGCAGCCCCTGCAGCTGTTGCGACGGCGACGGCTTGACGATCACGCGTTGGAGCGGGTCGCCGGCGCGACGCACGAACGCACTCAGCAGGAAGGTCTGCTTGCTCTCACCGAGCTCGTGCCCACTGCACCGGCCGGTGGAGGTCATCTCGACCGGCAGCAGCTCCGACCGCTCCGTCGGTCCCAGCCGAACGAGCGGTTGCCCGGGCGCCGCTTCGTCGACCGGCCGGAAGATCAACAGCACGCTGCCGTCGAGCAGCGGCACGGTGATGGTCTTGTCGGGGACGGCTCCCGCAGGTCGCGCGAACCGCATCGTGCCGCGCAGGACCTGGCTGCCATCTGCGGCCACGGCGCGGCTGAAGCCGCCCACGTAGTCGACTCGGACGCGGCGGTCCAGCGCGACCAACGCGCACTCCGTATCTACCAACCTGCCCAGGTCCGCAGCGCCGGCATTGGTGATGGGGACGTTCTCGGTGGTCGTCGTCGATTCCCGCTCAACCGTGAGCTCGACGCTGAGCGGGCTGTCTTCGCCGTCAAGCTCCTCGGCGCAGCGCGGTCGCCCGTACTCGGTGGCCAGGTCGATCGTCTGGCCGCGGACGTACGCGGCGTTGGTCTTAGTCGGCTCGAGCTCTTCCAGTCCCGGTGACGAGAGACGTACGCCCACGACGCGGAACGGCTCGGGCTCGTGGCTGGTGAGGTGCACCGCGATCTCGCGGGTGTTGGTGTGGGCGCGGTACTGGATCAACGATGCCCGGAGGTGCATGCCGTCGGCGGTCGGATCCGGGTTGTCGACTGGCTCGGCTGGGCAGCCGCTGAGGGCGAGCACGGCGACCACGCCGAGCACAGCGGCCCCGACTGGCCGACCCTTATGTGGCACATGGCTCAGTTTGCCAGCAGCGCTGCCATGGCCATCCGCTCCAGCAAACCTGCCATCGCCGACCGGCCGATTCGCGCGCTGTGCGGGGTGGAGTTGAGCAACCCAAAGGTGGCCTGCACGCGGGCGCGAGCAACCGCCGGTTCGAGCTCAGGACGCAGCCGGCGGAGCTCCTCTACCCACACCTCGACGTAGCGACGCTGCAGCCGGCGCACCTGGTCGCGCGCGTCGTCCAGCAGCGCTGCCCAGTCCCGCTCCTGGACGACGATCAGGTCAGGGTTGTCCAGGGCGAATTCGACGTGCCAGCCAACCGCCGCGGTGAGCGCGGCCGTACGGTCGGCACGTTCGCGAGCGGCCGCGACCCGGCTCCGCCCCTCGACGAGCAGCCGGTCGCTGATCGCGACCAGCATCTCGGCGAGCACCGCTGACTTGCTGGCGAAGTGCCGGTAGAGCGCCGGACCGGACACCCCGCAGGCGGCGCACAGCTCGCCCACCGACACCCCGTGGTAGCCGTGCTCGGCGAACATTGCCGCCGCGGTGGCGAGGATCTGGTCACGACGCGAGGACGACACGGGTACGACCACTGAGGCGGACCCAGTGGCGGACACAGAGATCAGCCTAGCGGTCCATGTTAACGATCGCTAACATTGCTGACCATGACCACCGGGCTGCGGGAGCTGACCGCTGAGCTGCGGGAACGGGTCGCCCGCGCCCGCGAGGGCGGCTCGGCCAAGGCGCGGGACAAGCACCTGTCCCGCGGCAAGCTGTTGGTGCGCGACCGGGTCGACCGGCTGCTCGACCCTGGCTCGCCGTTCCTCGAGCTGAGCCCGCTGGCGGCGACCGGGATGTACGACGACGAGGTGCCGGCGGCCGGCATCGTCACCGGGATCGGCCGGGTCGAGGGCCGCGAGTGCGTCGTGGTCGCCAACGACGCCACTGTCAAGGGCGGCACCTACTACCCGATGACGGTCAAGAAGCACCTGCGCGCGCAGACGGTCGCGCTCGACAACCGGCTGCCGTGTCTCTACCTCGTCGACTCCGGCGGCGCGTACCTGCCGATGCAGGACGAGGTGTTCCCCGACCGCGAGCACTTCGGCCGGATCTTCTTCAACCAGGCGCAGCTGTCGGCGCGCGGCATCCCGCAGCTCGCGGCCGTCCTAGGGTCGTGCACGGCCGGTGGGGCATACGTCCCGGCGATGTCCGACGAGTCGGTCATCGTCCGCGGCCAGGGCACGATCTTCCTCGGCGGCCCGCCGCTGGTGAAGGCGGCCACCGGCGAGGTGGTCAGCGCCGAGGACCTCGGCGGTGGCGACGTGCACGCTCGCCGGTCGGGCGTCGTCGACCACCTGGCCGCCGACGACGACGAGGCGCTGGCCGTGCTGCGCTCGGTGGTCACGACGCTGGAGCGGTCGCACTCGCTGTCCGCGCCGTCCAGCCCGGACCGGCATCCGGTCGAGGAACCGGTCGTCGACCCGGACGGGCTCTACGACGTCGTGCCCACCGACTCCCGCGTCCCGTACGACGTCCGCGAGGTCATCCGTCGGATCGTCGACGGCTCGCACCTGCACGAGTTCAAGGCGCTCTACGGCGAGACGCTGGTGTGCGGGTTCGCCCGGATCTGGGGCCACCCGGTCGCGATCCTCGCCAACAACGGGATCCTGTTCAGCGAGTCGGCGCTGAAGGGCGCGCACTTCATCGAGCTCGCCAACCAGCGCGGCGTGCCGCTGGTGTTCCTACAGAACATCACCGGCTTCATGGTCGGGCGCGAGTACGAGAGCGGGGGGATCGCAAAGGACGGGGCAAAGCTGGTCACCGCCGTCTCCTGCTCGGTGGTGCCGAAGTTCACCGTCGTGATCGGCGGGTCGTTCGGCGCCGGCAACTACGGCATGTGCGGGCGCGCGTACGACCCGCGGTTCCTCTGGACCTGGCCCAACGCCCGGATCTCGGTGATGGGCGGCGAGCAGGCTGCGTCGGTGCTCGCGACGGTCCGCCGCGACGCCCTCGCGGCAGCGAACGAAGGGCAGAGCGAGGGCGGCGGCGGCACCTGGTCCGACGAGGACGAGGAGGCGTTCAAGCAGCCGATCCGCGAGCAGTACGAGCAGCAGGGCTCGCCCTGGTACGCGACCGCGCGGCTCTGGGACGACGGGGTCATCGACCCAGTCCACACCCGCCGGGTGCTGGGGCTCGGCCTCGCGGCTGCCGTGCACGCGCCGGTGCCCGAGCCCGCCTACGGCGTGTTCCGGATGTGACTGCGATGACCCGTCCCTACGGCAGCCTGCTGGTCGCCAACCGCGGTGAGATCGCGGTCCGGGTGATCCGCGCGGCTCGGGCCGCCGGGCTACGAACGGTCGCGGTCTACTCGGACGCCGACGCGCGCGCCAATCACGTCGAGCTCGCCGACGCCGCGGTGCGGATCGGGCCGTCGCCAGCCCCCCTGTCGTACCTCTCGATCGACGCGCTCCTCGCGGCGGCTGCGGAGACCGGCGCCGAGGCGGTCCACCCCGGCTACGGCTTTCTCTCCGAGCGCGCGGAGTTCGCGCGGGCGGTGACCGACGCCGGCCTGGTGTGGGTCGGTCCGCCGGCCGCAGTGATCGAGCTGATGGGTCGCAAGGACCACGCCCGCAAGGTGGCGGAGCGAGCCGGCGTGCCCGTCGTCCCATCCTTCGACTTGTCACCGTCAGACGGCGCGCTAACGCCGTACGGCGGTGACAAGTCGGTGTTTCCGGTGTTGGTGAAGGCGGCAGCCGGAGGCGGTGGCAAGGGGATGCGGATCGTCCGCAACCCGGAGCACCTGACCGACGCGGTCGCTGCAGCCCGGCGCGAGGCGGGCAGCGCGTTCGGGGACGACACGCTGCTGCTGGAACGGTTCGTCGAGTCGGGCCGGCACGTGGAGGTGCAGGTGCTGGCCGACTCGCATGGCACGGTGCTGCACCTGTTCGAGCGGGACTGCTCGGTGCAGCGACGGCACCAGAAGGTGCTCGAGGAGGCGCCGGCGCCGACGATCTCGACCCAGCTGCGTAGCCGGCTCTGCGACGCGGCAGTCGCGCTGGCCACCGAGGTCGGCTACGTCGGCGCCGGGACGGTGGAGTTCCTCGTCTCCGGCGACGAGTTCTTCTTCCTCGAGATGAACACCCGGCTCCAGGTCGAGCACCCGGTCACCGAAGCGGTCACCGGGCTCGATCTTGTGCGGTTGCAGCTCAGCGTCGCGGCCGGCGAGCCGCTGCGGCTGACCCAGCAGGACGTCTCGGTGTCCGGGCACGCAATCGAGGCGCGGGTCTACGCCGAGGACCCGTACGCGGACTTCCTGCCCCAGGCGGGTCGCGTTGGTGTGGCCCGGTGGCCCACCGAGAGCGCGCGCGTGGACACCGCGCTGCGCTCCGGCGACGAGGTGCCGACTGCGTACGACCCGATGCTCGGCAAGGTGGTCGTGCACGCCGATGACCGGGGCGCGGCCGTCCGCGCTCTGTGCTCCGCGCTCGACAGGACGGTGGTCACCGGGGTGCCGACCAACGTCGGCTTCGTCCGAGCGCTTGTCGCCGGGCCGGAGTACGCGCGCGCAGCGATCGACACCGGCTGGCTCGACGCGGACCCGGCCGCCAAGCCGTACCTGCGCCGGCCTTCGCTGCCCGATCCGGCGTGGGGCCAGGCAGCCCGTGCCGTGCTCGCCCGGCCGCGGCTGGTGCACAGCAACGAGTTGCCGGACCACCCGTTCGGTGTCGCCGACGGCTGGCGGCTGGCTGGCGATCCGTCGCCGGCGCGGGTGTTGCTCCGGGTGGGCGACCGGACGGACTTCGTCGCCGCAGCGGACGCCGCGGACCCGACGTACGAGGTGTTGGTCGGTGAGGACGCGGTCGACGTGGTCCACCTCGGGCAGGTATTCCGGTTGGACCGGCCGGACGCGTTCGGTGCGGCTGGTCAGCACGGCGCTGCGACCGACAGCGACGTGCCGGCGCCGATGCCGGGGACGGTGCTCGCGGTTGCGGTAGCCGAGGGTGAGTCGGTCGAGGCCGGACAGGCGCTCGGTGTGCTGGAGGCGATGAAGATGGAGCTGACGATGACCGCGCCGTTCGCAGGCACGGTTGGCCTGGTCGGAGCGGTCGCCGGTGACCAGGTGCCGATCGGCCACGTGCTGTTCCGAGTCGACCCGGCGGGCGAGGGGGGCACGTGACCCAGCCGAGGCCACAGGTGGTGCGCGACCCGACCCTGCCCGAGCGGGTCACGATCTGGGAGGTCGGACCGCGCGACGGGCTGCAGAACGAGCAGGCCGTCGTGCCGGTCGAGGTCAAGGCCGAGCTGGTGCAGCGGCTGGTCGGTGCCGGGCTGCCGGTCGTCGAGGCGACCAGCTTTGTGCACCCGAAGTGGGTGCCGCAGCTCGCCGACGCCGCCGAGCTGGTCGACCGGCTCGCCGCGAACGGATTGCTGCCGGGGGACGTGCCGCTGCCGGTGCTGGTGCCGAACGAGCGCGGGCTCGACCGCGCGCTTGCGGCGGGGGTGACGCACGTGGCGGTGTTCCTCAGCGCCACCGAGTCATTCGCCCGACGCAACCTCAACCGCGGCCTCGACGAGCAGTACGCGATGGTCGAGCCGGTGATGGCCCGCGCCGGGGACGCTGGCTTGCATGTGCGGGCATACCTGTCGATGTGCTTCGGCGACCCGTGGGAGGGCGAGGTGCCGGCCGGCCAGGTGGTCGACGCCGGTCGGCGGCTGCTCGACCTCGGCGCCGACCAGCTCAGCCTCGGCGACACCATCGGCGTCGCCACCGTCGGTCAGGTCGGCGCGCTGCTCGCCGCGTTCGCCGACGCGGGCACCGGGCCGGAGCTGCTCGCCCTCCACTTCCACGACACGTACGGGCAGGCGCTGGCCAACGCGGTCGCGGGGATGCGCGCTGGTGTGACGACGTTCGACGCGAGCGCCGGTGGGTTGGGCGGCTGCCCGTACGCGCACAGTGCCACCGGCAACCTCGCCACCGAGGATCTGGTGTGGCTGCTGGATGGTCTCGGAGTGGAGACGGGTGTGGACCTGGCCACGCTGGTTGGGACGAGCAGCTGGCTCGCCGGGCACCTGGGGCGACCGAGCCCGTCGCGCGTCGTGCGCGCACTGGCGGGATGAGCCGGGGCTAGCCCGCCGGACCGGTGATCCGGCCGCGCGGACGGAACTCCTGCTCCGCGTAGCGGCCGACCCGGTACGTCGAGCGGGCGTCACCGACGGCGCCGATACCGCCGCCCAGCAACGGGACTCGGCGTGCCAGCGAGGTGGCCACCCGCCGGGCGCCGACCCGGCCGAGCAGCTCGGCGGTGACCAGCTGCGCGATCCGCTGGTCGAGCTCGACGTCGTGCACCGGCGAGGTCGCCAACCCCATCGGGGTGGCCGGCAGCGTGCCGTTGCCCACCAGAGTGGGGACCGCCTCGGGACCCAACAGGCAGGCAAGGATCGCGTTGCGCACTCGCTGGTCCTCGAGGTCGTACCCGCGCACATGAGTGATTCCCGCGACCAGGTGTGACTGGAGCAGCGCCAGCCCGGTGATGTTGGCCGGCACCCCGACCGCCAACGTGACCAGACCGCCGAGGTTGGTGACGAAGCCCTGCAGACCGGCGACCCGTACGTGTCCGTCGATCAGCGCGGACACCGCGATCGCCGGGTCGCCGGCCGAGTCCCGTAGCCGCAGCTCGGCCTGCGCGGCTGCGCCGCGGAACGGTCCGGCGCCGTCGATCGCGCGGCCGAGCACCTCGCGGGCGAAGCCGGCGCTGACCTGCGGCGCCAGGCTGAGGCCGACCGGGACCAGACGAAGCGCCGCGGTCTTGGCCGCGCTGCGAACGATCCCCACGGCATGTCTCCCCGGTGTGCTGACAGGTGTCCTCGCTGTCTGGCCAGCGTAGGTGCGCTGCCACGATGTGCGCGTGCCGGTCCCCCTGCCGCCGCCGCGCTGGGTCCTCGACCCGGCCTCGTGGCCGGACGACGACGCGGTGGCGGTGGGTGCCGACCTCGAGCCGGCCACGGTGCTGGGCGCCTACCGCGCCGGGGCGTTCCCGATGCCGCTCGACGACGTGGCGCCGATGGTGTGGTGGTCGCCGGAGCGCCGGGGGGTGCTGCGTCCCGACCGGCTGCACCGGTCGCGGTCGCTGCGCCGCTCGATCCGACGGTTAAAGACCCGGGTCGACACCGCGTTCGAACGCGTTGTCGCCGCGTGCGCCGCCCCGCACCGCGACGGTGCGTGGATCAGCGAGGACATCCGGCGCGCATACGTGCGGCTGCACGGGCTCGGCTGGGCGCACTCGGTCGAGACGTACGACGCTGACGACCACCTCGTCGGCGGGCTCTACGGCATCGCGGTTGGAGGGTTGTTCGCGGGGGAGTCGATGTTCCACTTGGTCCCGGACGCGTCCAAGGTGGCGCTGGCCGCCTTGGTTGACCTGCTCGATGACGAGCACGTCTCGGAGCGCGTGGTCGACGTGCAGTGGTGCACCCCGCACCTGGCCAGCCTTGGCGTCGAGGAAGTCCCTCGCGCTGACTACCTGGCGCTGCTGCCGGCAGTGCTCGACCTGCCACTGCCGGCGGCCTTCGCCGGGTCGTAGCCGGCCGCCAGTCCGTCGGCGATCGCGGCGAGGAACGCGGGCGCGTCCGCTGCGTGCAGCCGAAAGGTCCCGGTGCACGTGTCGCCCTGCCACAACGAGAGCATCAGCAGCCCGACCTCGTGGTGCCAGGTCGCGCGCAGCATGCGGCCGCCACCACGGGCGTCGACGAACATCTCGCCACGCGCCGGGAAGGGCAGCACGTCGGCCATCCGGGCAGTCTGCCCCCAACTCCGGCCTCTGTCACCGGGTTGGCGGTGCGGCAGACTTGTCGGCATGCCTGAGCTGCCCGAGGTCGAGTCGCTGGTCACCGACCTGCGCCCTCGTCTCGGCGGGCGGGCGGTGGAGCGGGTGGACGTGGTCGCGTTCAGCGCGCTCAAGACGTTCGACCCGCCGCTGACCGCGCTGGCCGGCACGTTCGTGGAGCAGGTGCACCGGCACGGCAAGTTCCTCGACATCACGGTCGGCGGGCTGCACCTGGTCATGCACCTGGCTCGCGGCGGCTGGTTGCGCTGGCGCGACGAGCAGCCGTCGGCTCCGCCTCGTCCGGGCAAAGGCCCGCTCGCCGTTCGGGTGGTGCTCGACGACCAAAGCGGCTTCGACCTGACCGAGGCGGGTACCAAGAAGCGGCTCGCGGTCTACCTGGTGCGCGACCCGGCCGACGTGCCCGGCATCGCGCGGCTCGGACCTGACCCGCTTTCTGACGACTTCACCGTCGAGACACTGGCGTCAATCCTGCGTGCGGCCGGACGCTCGCAGCTGAAGGGAGTGCTCCGGGACCAGGGCGTCGTTGCTGGGATCGGCAACGCGTACAGCGACGAGATCCTGCACGTCGCCAAGATGTCGCCGTTCAAGCCGGCCGTCGGCATCGGCGACGACGACCTGCGGATCCTGTACGACGCGATCCGGGGCACGCTCCGGGACGCCGTCGAGCGCTCGGACGGGCTGGCCGCCGCCGAGCTCAAGAAGGAGAAGAAGACCAACATGCGGGTACACGGCCGGGCCGGCGAGGCGTGCCCGGTGTGCGGGGACACAGTCGCCGAGGTGAGCTTCGCAGACTCCTCGCTGCAGTACTGCCCGACCTGCCAGACCGGCGGCAAGGCGCTGGCCGACCGCCGGCTGTCCCGGCTGCTCAAGTGAGGGACCGAGATCGGTCGTCGGTTCGTGCAACGGATGGCCAGGGTCAGTCCGTCTCAGTGACATGAGGGGCGGCGACCAGGCGTTCACGGCGTTCGTGGACGCCCGTTCCGCGGCGCTGCTGCGGTTCGCGTACCTACTCGCGCCCGAACCCACCGCCGCCCAGGACCTGCTGCAGACCGCGCTGCTGCGGACCTACCTGCGCTGGAGCCGGGTCCGTGACAGCCCCGACGCGTACGTGTGCCGGGTGCTCGTGACCGTGGCGACTGACGAACGGCGCCGGCCGTGGCGGCGGGAGGTGGCAATGGCCGAGCCGCCGGAGCTGACGTACGCGTACGACCCGACGGCAGGCATCGACGACGTCGACGAGCTGCGGCGGGCGCTGAGGTCGCTGCCCTCCTACGCGATCCGCTGGGTCGAGGACAGGGGGGCCCGTGCGAGCCTCGGCACCCGCCGTCCGCCGTACATCGAGCTGTCCCGGCTGACCCCGGTCAAGGGCATCGATGGGTCCGTGTACATCTTCACGTTGCTTGGTCCCAGGAACTGCATCGGCGGGGTGTACGACGTCACCCTCCGACCTGGTCGTGATGACGTGCTGGTGGGCGAGACTCTCGTCATCTGCTGAGTACGCTTCCCGGGTGACCGCGACGGAGGCCGGCGCCACGCTCGACGAGCGGCACGGCTGGGCGCTCGGCCCAGACGCGCGGATTGTGACCCCCGCGACCGTCATCACCGTCGTACGTACGGTCGCCGCCGTCGTGCTCGCACTTGCCGCAGCGACCGTCGACGACCGCGACACCGCGCTGCGACTGTTGATCGCGTCGCTCGCCACATACTGGATCGGCGACACGCTCGATGGCCTCGTCGCGCGTTGGTGGCGACACGAGAGCCGCTTCGGCGCCGTGCTGGACATCGTGTCCGACCGCGCGTGTGCGTTCTGCTTCTACCTCGGGATTGTCTGGCACCTGCCGGCGTTGGTGCTCCCGGTCGGGGTGTACGTGTTCGAGTTCGCGGTGGTCGACACCGTCTTGTCTCTCGCGTTCCTGGCTTGGCCACTGCTGAGTCCCAACTACTTCGACCTGGTCGACCGCACGATCTGGCGCTGGAACTGGTCGTTGCCCGCCAAGGCGGTCAACTCGTCGGTGTTCGCCGTCGTGTTGCTGGTGACCGAGAACGTCGTGCTGTGTACGGCCATCGCCGCCGCGTTGCTCGCGCTGAAGCTTGCCTCGGTGGTCAGGCTGGTCCGCTTGGGCACCCCGCTGCCCCGGCGCCAGTGACCGTTCTTCTAGCCACCGTCGGCGTCTGCTTGGTGTCGGCGTGGGTCCCGGTGGTCAATGCGGAGGCGTACCTCGGCGTAGTGGCGACCCAGGAGCCGGTGGCGTGGTGGGCGCTCGCGCTCGCGGCGACGCTCGGGCAGATGATCGGCAAGATCGGCTTCTTCCTGCTCGGCCGGCAGTCGCTGTCGTGGCGGTGGCTTGCGCGCAGGATGGCGCAGACCAAGCTCGACAGGTGGGTTGACTGGATGACACGGACGACCGACTCCCGCCCGTATGCCACCTGGGCGGTCCTGCTGGCCTCGGCCGCCGTAGGCATCCCGCCGTTCGCGGTGATCAGCTTCCTTGCCGGTCAGGTGCGGGTGTCGCTGACCGCGTTCGTGGTGCTGGGGTCGGTGGGCCGGTTCGTACGGTTCGCCGGCATCGTGCTCGGCGTCGAGTCGCTCGCCGACTTGGTCTGAGCCGGGTCAACGCGCGAGCGGCCGTCCGGCGGCTTCCCAGTCCCGCATCCCGCCCGCCAGGTTGACGGCATCCAGACCGGTCGAAATGAGGAACGCCGTGGCCCGCGCGGAACGGGCACCCACGGCGCAGACGACCAGCACCCGGCCGTCGCCGACGGCGGCGGCGACCTCGGTCTGCCGGGCGGCGAGGTCACCGAGCGGAACGTGCAGGGCGTCGGGTACGTGCCCCGCGTCCCACTCGTGCTGCTCGCGTACGTCCAGCACGGTGAGCTCGCCAGGCAGCTCGGCGGGCAACTCGTGCACGCCGGTCTCTGGCACCCCGCCCCTGTCAGGCTCCATCCCGCCATGCAACCAGACGCACCCTTGCGTGGCAGGGCGCCCCCTCCGCGGCGCATTCCCCCGCAACGGGCGGTCTGCCACGTTTACGTGGCAAACGGCCCGCCGGGGCCGGAGCGGATAACCTCAGACCCGCCCGCCAACTCACCCGCCCACCCGCCAGTTGCCCGTGTCGGAGGTGCCGGTGGCCGAGTCGTCCGAGCAGCGCACTCGTCCCCAGGTGGTGGCCCACCGCGGCTCCAGCGAGGAGCACGCCGAGCACACCCTGCGCGCATACCGCCGGGCCCTCGACGCAGGCGTCGACGGGCTGGAGTGCGATGTCCGGTTGACGTCGGACGGGCACCTGGTCTGCGTACACGACCGGCGCATCGACCGTACGAGCAGCGGCCGGGGGCTGGTGTCGACCAGCCCGCTCGCCGATCTCGAACGCGAGGACTTCGGCTCGTGGAAGCAGCCGTGGGCCGACATGGACGACGAGCTCGAGGAGGATCCCGCCGACCACGTGCTGACCCTCGACGCGCTGTTCGCTCTCGTCCGCGACTGGGACCGCCCGGTGCAGCTGGCGGTCGAGACCAAGCACCCCACCCGCTACGCGGGACTGGTGGAGCGCCAGCTTGTCGACCTGCTGCGTCAGTACGGGTGGGCGCACAAGGTCGAGGACGAGGGCGGCCAGCGGGTGCGGGTGATGAGCTTCTCACGGGTGTCACTGCGCCGGGTGCACGACCTGGCTCCTGCCGTGCCCACCGTGTTCTTGATAGACCGGGTTCGCCGGCGCTATCGCGACGGCTTGCTGCCACGCGGCAACGTGATCGCCGGACCGTCCATCGACATGGTGCGGCGCTTCCCGAGGTACGTCGCGAAGGCGCAGGCCAAGGGCCACGCCGTGCACGTCTGGGTCGTCAACGACCAGGCGGACCTCGAGCTGTGCAAAGGGCTCGGTGTGGACGTGGTGATCACCGATCGACCGGAGCACGCGCTGCAACTGTTCGGAGACCAGGATGACACCGATACGTGACCGCCGGCACGTTTGACCGACCCCGCCGCGGGGAACACCTGTCGTCAAGAGGGCTGACCAGATGCCCAGCAACGAACGATGTGCAACGGGGCGGGTGGCGCGGTGCAGTCGATGGAGCAGACATACCGAAAGGTTGTGCTTCCCTCCTCGGGCACGTCCGTACGCATCGCGCGTACGGAGCTCACCAGCTTCCTGCGGGACTGCGGCGTCCGTGACGCCGTGATCGAGGACGCGGTCGTGATCTTGTCTGAGCTCGTCACCAACGCCGTACGGCACGCGTCCCGTGCGCCGGACGCAACGTTGCGGGTCGAGTGGGGGCTTCAGCCGAGTCGGATCAAGTTGCAGGTCACCGACGCCGGGACTGGTCCCCGCCGTCCGGTGCACGATATCGGTGCCGTCGGTGGCAGGGGGCTGTCCATCGTCGCCGCCCTCGCCGACTCGTGGCGGTTGGAGCGCGCGACCGACGGGACGACGGTCACCGCGTACATCGCCGTGCCCTAGGGTCGCGCGATGGGCAAGAGGTCCCGGGTCAAGCAGCGCGCCGCAACTACGTCGACGGCACCCGGCGACGCCGAGGTCGGTCCCCGGCAGCCGTGCCCGTGCGGCTCGGGCCGTCGCTACAAGCACTGCCACGGACGACCCGGCGGAGCGCCTGCGCCCTACGTCGCGCGCACCTTCGAAGGCCTGCCGGGCGAGTGCGACTGGGTCGCCCTGCGCGAGTTCGTCCCCACCGCCACTGCACGGTTGCCCCTCCGCGACGGCGTGAAGACCGACCGCGAGGTGACGGTCGCAACGCTGCTCCCGCTGGCCACGCCGGCCGTCGTACGGATGAACGGTTCGGTGTGGGTCGGCCTGCAGGTGTACGCCAACCACGGCGACGTCAGCCGCGACCTGGCGCACACCCTCGAGCTGGCTCTCGACGCCGCGCCCGGCAGCCAGATCGCACTCGATGACGCCCCACCGCCCGGTCCGCGGCTGCAGGACCTAATCGACCCGGCCGGCGGGTTCGACGTGACCGTGCACGAAGGGTTCGACTTCTGGGTCGCCGACGTGGACGACCCCGAGGGCGAGCTGGCCGCCGCGGTGCAGGCGGCGAACGACGCGGCCGCCCCCAGCCGGCGACTGACGTCGGTCGACGCGGCGTACTGGACCAGGATCGGCGAACGCGAGTTCGTCCGCTGGGTGCTCCCGCACGACGAGAACCAGGTGCTGGACGGGTTCGCCCGCCTGCACGCGGCCGGCACCGATCGCTTAGGCGACTCCGGCCGGCTGCTCGGCATGTTCCGGGCGCACGGGTTGCAGACGCCGGTGTGGGAGCTGCCCGTGGGCAGCGGCCCGGAGCCGTTCGACCGGGGGCTTGCCAAGATCAAGCCGCGGCTCGACGCGGCGCTGGCCGAACCCGCCGCGCTGTCGGCTGACGAGCGGGCCGCCCGCAACGGGCTGGCCAACCGGCAGCTCACCGTCCGCTAGTCAGCCTCGATATCCGAAGCGACTGCGGCGGACGCGACGAAATCCGTCGAACTTTGCCCGATCTGGGCCTGATCACATTGCAAACGCCCGATCCGACCCCCTACGCTGCGAGCGCGCCCGGCCGTCGCTGTTTCCCCCGTCAGCGACGGCCGGGCCTCATGCTGTCCGGCCCCCGGCAACTGGGTCCCGGCTGACGGGGCACGACATGCAGCGCGGGCCGCCACGCCCCGACCCCAGCTCCGAGCCGGCGATCGCGATCACCTCGATCCCGGCCTTCTCCAGCCGCTCGTTGGTCTCGACATTGCGCTCGTACGCGACGGCGACCCGCGGCGCTACCGCCAGCGTGTTGTTGCCGTCGTCCCACTGCTCGCGCTCGGCCGTCACCGGGTCCAGGCCGGTGTCGATGCTGTGCATCCGGTCGATCCCGACGGCTTCCGCCGCGGCTTCGAGGAACGGCGCCGGCGCGGCAACCCGCAGCTCGACGGTGTCCGCGTCGGGCGCGGCTTCCGTCGGCGCTCCGTCGGCGGCGGTGATCGCGTACGCGGTGAGGGAGTCGGCGACCTTGGGATACATCACCACCTTGTCGACATCCACCATCGTCACCACGGTGTCGAGGTGCATGGTGGCGCGCTCCTGCGCGATCGGCACCGCGAGCACGGTGTGCGCGAGCCCGTCGGTGATGAGCTGTCGGGCGAACCGCTCCGCGCCGGCCGCGGTGGTCCGCTCACCGACGCCGACGGCGACGACTCCTGGCGCGACCAGCAGCACGTCGCCGCCCTCGACCCGTTCGAGGTGCCAGCCGTGCGTCCGGCTGGCCGCGGCGAAGCGGGGGTGATGGGTGTAGACCAGCTCGGTCAGCTGCGTCTCCCGTTCGCGCGCCGGCATGGCGAGGCTGGTCACCGCGACCCGGTCGGGAAGCCACACCGAGGAGTCGCGGGTGAACAGCAGGTTGGGCAACGGGTCGATGAGGAAGTCGTCCGGGGCGAGCAGGCTGGTCACCACGCTGTGCCCGAGGCTCACCTCGTCGTTGCGCAGTCCCGCGGTCAGCGTCTGCGCCAGCTCTTGCGGCGTCTGGTCGAGCAGCTCGGCGCGCAGGTAGCCACGAAGGGCGTCACCAAGCCGCAGGCTCTCGGTGACCTGGCCGATGGCGACCTCGCGCGCCCGCTCCGTCCTCAGGGCTTCGCCGAGCAGCTCGCTGAGGTAGAGCACCTCGACGTCACGATCGCGCAGCGCGGCGGCGAACGCATCGTGCTCGTCCTGCGCGCGACCGACCCACGGGATCCCGTCAAACAGCAGCGAGTCGTTGTTGCGCGGGGTCAGCCGGCGCAGCTCGTCGCCCGGACGGTGCAGGATCACGGTACGCAGCCGGCCGACCTCGGTGGCTGCCCCGAGCGGCGCGTTGCTGATCATGGTCGCGGAGCGTACCCACCCGGACGCGACTCAGCGGGCGACCCCGAGCCCGGCGTAGACGTCCACCACCTGCCGCACAACGGACGCGTCGGTCGGCAGCGCTGCCGCGGCGGCAGCGCAGCGGCGACGCAGCCTGGCCGCCAGCGACGGCTCATCGAGCACTCGGGCGATGGCGTGCGCGAGCGCCGCCGGGTCCCCGTACGGGACGAGCAGTGCCGCTCCGCGAGCGAGGTCGGCGATGCCGCCGGCGTCGGTGCCGACGAAGGGGACGCCGGCGCGCAGTGCGTCGTGCAGGAACGGCGGGCTGGCCTCCCAGCGGCTGGCGAGCACGGCGACGTCGGCTGCGCCGAGTAGGTCGACGACGTCGTCGCGGTGACCGAGCAGCCGCACCGGCGCGCCGCGGTCGCGTACGAGGGCGGCGACGGCGAACAGGTCCGGACCGTCGCCCGCGGCGACGATCAGCGGTGGCTCGGGACGGTCGGCGACCAAGGTCGCCGCCTCCACGAGGACCTGGTACCCGTGCTGCGCGTCCAGCGGCGCGGCGGTGACGACCAGCGGGCGCTCGCCGAGGTCGAACCAGTCGCGTACCTCGTCGGCGGACCGGGTGGGCGGTTCCGACTCGGGGGCGCTCAGCGAGACCAGCGCCGTCTTGCGTGCGCCCTGCGCCTCGGCCGCGGCGACCAGGTCGGACGACACACCGCACACAACGTTTGCCCGGCGTGCGGTGACGAGGCTCAACGCGACGCGGAATGCACTCGTCGGGCCGTGCGCGTCGGCCGGCGCGTGCCGGGTCAGGACCAGCGGCACCCGTGGGGAACAGCCAAGCGCGGCGAGCGCACCGGCTCGCTCGCCGTGCGCATGCACGACGTCGGCATGTCGCGCCCACGCACGGAGCCGAGCCGTCGCGGCTCGGTCGCTCACCGCCGGCCGGGCGCCGATCGCGATCGGGTCGAACCGCGCTCCACCGGCCGCGAATCCAAACGTCTCGCCGACCTGTTGTGGCGCGCAGACGGTGACCTGGGCGCCGCGTGCCACCAAGGCGTCGGCGAGCACCCGTACGTGTCGCCCCGGATCCGCGGTCGTGTCGCCGGTCGTGCTGCCCAGGACCTGTAGCACCCGGACGCCGGTCAGGTCCGTGGTCATCCGGCGAGGATCTCGTAAACCGTCAGCGCCGCAAGCACCAGGCACACGGCGGCGCCGGCGAAGTGGACGGTGCCGAGCCGCAGGTGCCGCAGCAGCACCCCGCCCCCGAGGGCTGCGAACCCGGACACCGTCAGCAGCGCCGCCCAGGCGCCGACGAATACCGGCGCGGCGTCGAACCGCTGCACCAGGCTGACGGTGAGCAGCTGGGAAAGGTCGCCCCACTCGGCCGCGAGGATCACGATGAGCGACAACCAGGCCGCGCCGAGGAAGCCGCGGCGGCCGCCGGCGCGCTCCTCGTACTCCGCCTCTTGCTCCTGCTCCGCCTCGTCGGCGCTGCGGGCTGAGCGCAGCAGCAGCACCGCACCGAGCAGGAACATCGTGGCCGCTGCGACCTGCACCGGCGTGGTGGGGAGCTCGGCGACGACCCTTCCGGCGACCACCGCAATGAGCGTCTGGATTCCGAACGCGACGCCGGCGCCGAGCCACACCGCGAGCGGTCGGTACCGCGTCGACAGCACCAGCGTCGCGACGAACGTCTTGTCCGGCAGCTCGACGACGGTGATCGTGCCGAACGTGGCGGCAACTGCCGCGAGCTCGTTCATGTGTCTTGGCGGGGCGGAGCCGGTGTCACGCCTCGACCGAGCGGGCGAGCGCGGTTGCCTCGGCGAGCACCGCCTTGACGGGCCGGTTCGTTGCCGTCGCGATCGCGGCCACGTCGTCGTACTCGGGTTGCAGGTTGAGCACCTCGCCGTCGCGGGCCGCCGCCTTGACCCGGATCGGGTGGCCGTCGAGCTGCACAACTAGCTCGCTGCGGTCGAGCGCGACCTTGTCGACCGACTGGACGCGGAGCCCGATCGTGCTGGTCTCGGTGAACACCACGGTCTCGACCGCGTCCCGCAGCTCGGGTCGGACCAGCACCGACAGGGTGTGTGCGGGCCTGCCCTTCTTCATCAGGATCGGCGTCAGCCAGGCGTCGGACGCGCCGGCATCGAGGATGCGGGACAGCACATGCGGCCACAACCGGGGGTCGAGGTCGTCGACGTTGGTCTGCAGCAGCAGCGGTCGGGTGTCGGTCTGCGACCGGTCGGGTGCGGGCTGCTGCCTTGGTGCGGTGTCGCCGGCGGTGCCGGTGAACAGGCGGACGACGTTGGCATGCCCGAAGTGGTCGCGGCTGCCGGCGCCGACCCCCACCCGTTCCACCGTCATCTCTGGCTGCCGGCCGTACGAGTCGACCGAGCCGACGACCAGCGCGGCGCCGGTCGGTGTCGCCAGCTCGTTGTCGACCGGCCCGCCGGTGGTGGGGACGCCGGTGAGCAGCGCGGCGACCGCCGGCACCGGCACCGGCAGCCGGCCGTGCGCGGTGTCGGCGCTGCCGCCGCCGACGGCAACGGGCGAGGCAACCAGCCGGTCGAGCCCGAGGTGGTGCAGGCCGGCGCAGGCGCCGACCACGTCGGCGATCGCGTCCAGCGCGCCCACCTCGTGAAACCCGACATCGCCCGGGTCGACCCCGTGCACGGTCGCTTCCGCCTCGGCGAGCCGGCCGAACACGGCGACGGCGCGCTCCCGTACGGCGTCGTCGAGGTCTGTGCTCTCCAACAGCGCGCGGATGTCGGACCAGCTGCGGTGCGCACGGGCTGCGCTGCCCAGCTCGGTGCCAGTGACATGCACCCGCAGCGCGCGGAGCTCGCCGCGCCGCGCCTCCTCGGCATGCAGCCGTAAGGGTTCCGGGGAGACCGCGTCGACCGCGGACTGCATCACCTCCAGCGGCACCCCGGCGTCGACCAGCGCGCCCAGCAGCATGTCGCCGCTCACGCCCGCAGAGGCATCGATCCACCCGACCCGAGTCGTCTTGTCGGATGTCGTGACGTTGCGGTGGTCGGGGCCACCCGAATGTCTCGAGATCCGTCCTCCCGCGGCCCGCGCGACCCGGGCCGCGAAGACGCCGGCGCCGAAGCCGTTGTCGATGTTGACGACGGTGACGCCGGGAGCGCAGGAGTTCAGCATCCCCAGCAGGGCTGCTACTCCACCGAAGCTCGCGCCGTAGCCGACGCTGGTCGGCACCGCGACCAGCGGCACGCCGACCAGTCCGCCGACAACGCTGGGCAGTGCGCCCTCCATGCCCGCCACGACGACCAGGCAGTCGGCGTCGGCGAGCGCCTCGCGCACCTCGAGCACCCGGTGCAGCCCGGCCACGCCGACGTCGCTGAACAGCCGGACGCCGGCGCCGAAGACCTCGGCGGTGAGCGCCGCCTCGCGCGCCACCGGCAGGTCGGAGGTCCCGGCGCTGACGATGGACACCGTGCCGCGGGGCTCAGGCTGCTCGCCGTTGGTCGGCCCGAGCGTCGCGGCGCGGGCTACCGGGTCGCAGCGGGCGGCCGGCAGCCGGTCCGCGACCGCGGTCAGCGCCGCCGGCTCCAGCCGGGTCGCGAGCACGGCGCGCTCTGGGTGCGCGGTGGACAGCGACTGCAGGATCTGGACGACCTGGTCGGCGGTCTTCCCGGTGCCGAGCACCACCTCCGGATCGCCCGTACGGCGTGCTCGGTCGGTGTCGAGCAGGGCATAGCCCAGGTCCAACACTCGTTCGTTCTCCACGGCCGCGAATGTAGCCCTACGCTGGCACGATGCCCGGAGTACCTCCTGCGCGTTATGCCTTCCTCGGGCCGGCCGGGACGTTCACCGAGCAGGCGCTGCGGGCGCTACCGGCGGCAAGCGGGTCTCGTGGCGAGCCGTACCCCGACGTGGCTGCGGCGCTGGACGCGGTGCGCTCGAGCGCGGTCGACGGCGCGGTCGTGCCCCTCGAGAGCTCCGTCGAGGGCGCGGTGTCGGTCACCCTCGACCAGCTGTCGGCCGGTGATCCATTGGTCATCACCCGCGAGGTCACGGTCCCGGTCGAGCTCGCGCTGCTAGGCCTCCCCGGCCGTGACCTCTATGCGGTGAAGACGGTGGCGACCCACTCGCACGCCGCCGCGCAGTGCCGCGGCTGGCTGGCCCGGCACCTGCCGGGGGTCGAGGTGGCCACGCTGGCGTCGACCGCGCAGGCCGCCGCGTTGGTCGCCGGCCCGGACGCACCGTACGACGCGGCGATCGCGGCGCCGATCGCCGCCGAGCACTACCGGCTGTCGGTGCTGGCACACGACATCGGCGACAACCCCGACGCGGTCACCCGGTTTGTGCTGGTGTCGCGTCCCGGTCGGCTGCCGCCGCGTACCGGCGCCGACAAGACCAGCGTGGTTGCGTTCATCCGCGACGACCATCCCGGTGCGCTGATGGAGGTGCTCGACCAGTTCGCGCTGCGTGCGGTCAACCTCACCCGGATCGAGTCCCGCCCCACTGGCACAGCGCTGGGGCGCTACTGCTTTTCGATCGACTGCGAGGGGCATGTCGACGAGGCGCGGGTGGGTGAGGCGCTGATGGGGCTGCGCCGGGTGTGCGCGGACGTGCGGTTCCTCGGCTCGTACCCGCGCCTCGACGGTGTGTCGACGATCGTGCGCGAGGGGACGGGCGACAGCGACTTCGCCGACGCGGCCGGCTGGCTGGCGCGGCTGCGCGACGCTCGCTGAGCCTGCGCCTAGTGTCGGTTCCGTGGGTGACACGGTTGCTGCCGCGCTCGGACTGCTGGCGCTCGTGCTCGCCGCGGGCGCGCTGGCGGTCGCAGTGGTCGCGCTTCGTCGCACCGCCGCCGACGCCCAGCGTCGGGCCCGCCGGCCGGTGCCGCCGGACCTGGACGCGATGGCCCGCGTGGTCAGCGACCTGCGTACGGAGTCGTCGCGGGCGCTACGACACCTGGCCGTGGTGCGCTACGACGCGTTCGGCGACATGGGCGGGCACCTGTCGTGGTCGCTCGCGATCGTCGACGACGAGGGCGACGGGGTGGTGCTAACCGCCATCCACGGCCGGTCCGACACCCGTACGTACGCCAAGAACGTCACCGACTGGACCAGTAGCGCTCAGTTGTCGCCGGAGGAGACCGAGGCCGTCGCCCTCGCCCGCCAGTAGGCGCGCTCTAGCGTGCTGGACCGGCGGGGCAAACTGCCCGAGCCTCCCCGGGGCCGCGTCAGCGGGGGACGCGCACGAGCAGGGTGCCGGCCAGCACCTGGCAGCGCAGCTCGCGCCCCTCGCCAACCGAGTCACCGTCGAGCTGGCGCGCCAGCGGCTGCGCGGAGCGGACCACCACCGAGGTGCCGGTCATCCGGGCCAGCCGGGCGTCGGTGGTCCGGCCACGCCGCAGCACCCGCACCGCCACCGTGAGCCACCCCCACCACCGCTGCGGTGCGACCACGACCACGTCGAGCCGACCGTCGTCGAACCGCGCGTCGGGCAGCAGCGGGATCCCCGCCTGTAGCAGGCCGACGTTGCCGACGACGACGGTCCGCGCCCGGTAGCGCATGAACGGATCGCCGTCCACCGACACCTCAACGCGGCGTGCCGGGTAGCGCAGGTTGCGCATGGCGGAGACGACGTACGCGCGCCAGCCCATCCGCTGCTTGAGCGCCTCGGAGGCGCCGGCCATGATCGCCGCATCGAAGCCGATGCCGCCCATCACCGTGAAGCAGGTCTCGGGCAGCGAGTCGCCGCGGACCTCGACCACGTCGATGGCCCGGTCCTGGCCCGACAGCGCGACCTCGATCGCGTCGGTCACCCGCAGCGGCAGCGTAAGGTTTCGGGCCAGCAGGTTTCCGGTCCCGAGCGGCACGATCCCCACCGGGACGCCGGTCCGCGCCAGCTCCGAGCAGACCACGCGTACAGTCCCGTCGCCGCCGGCCACGATCACCATGTCGGTGCCGGCCTCCAGCGCCGCCTCGGTCATCGCGATCCCGGGGTCGTCGCTCGTCGTCTCGTAGAACGTCGGTGGCCGCCAGCCGTGCCGCTTCGCAGCGTTCTGGATGAGGCTCCGCAACGTGGCGACGTCGGTGACCTTGGTGGGGTTCAGCACCACCGCCAGCCGAGATGGCCGCTGCCTGGTCGTCGATGACGCGGGACCGGTCTCGGGTGGTGGCCACGGCGTGATCGCGACCGCCAGCAGCAGGGTCAGCCCGGCCCCGAGCGACCACCCGGCCACGACGTCGCTGGCGTAGTGCACGCCGAGCAGGACCCGGTCGAGGCCGATCAGCAGCCCGAGCAGCAGCCAGCACCCGTACAGCAGCCGGCGCCGGGTTCGCGAGACGACCGACATCCGGGTCAGTAGCACGGCGACCGCGACCGCGAAGCCGGCGCCGGTCGCGTGCCCGGACGGGAACGCGAAGTCGTCCTCGACCGCCAGTGGCTCCGGCCAGGCTGGCCGAGGCCGACCGAACACGATCTTCGCCAGCGGCGCGGCGGCGGCGGTCACCGCAGCGGACAGCCCGATCCACGCACCGACTCTCGTTCGGCCGCGCAGCACCGCATAGATCGCGACCAGCAGCAGCACGATCCGCACGGACCACCCCGAGCTCGCCACCGCGACTACCTCGAGCAGGTCGACCAGGCCGTTGTCGGTGGTGAAGTCGTACGCCGAGCGGGCCACCTCGGTATCGAGCTCGACCAGCGGCGACCACTCGGCCTCGACCAGGACCGTCAGCAGCGCGGCCAGCACGAGCAGAGCGACTGCGGCGATGAGCACGACGGCCTAGCCTAGAAGCATGCGAGCCGGGACCGCCGTTCGTGCCGTCACCGCCGGCGCGCTGACCGGCGTGCTCGCGATCGGCGCCATGCCGGGCAGCCCCGCCCACGCCGCGCCGAAGCCGCAGCGACACGTCAGCGCCAAGATCGTCGAGCAGCAGCAGGACCTCACGTTCCGTGGCGAGGTCTTCGGCAGCCGGGAGCGGCCGTACGACAACCGGATCACCCGGCTGCAGAAGAAGACGTGCCGCAGCTGCGCCTGGCAGGTGGTCGCCAGCGAGCGCACCAACGACCAGGCCCGGTTCCGCTACGGCGTGGGGGCACCGAGGCGGGGCAAGTGGTTCTTCCGGGCCGTGGTGCCACCCACGCGCGAGTACCGCAGGTCATACAGCCGGGTCTGGTACACAAAACGCGCCTGAGCCCGGCCGGCATGCTCGTTAGGCTGCCGGCGTGATCGACCCACGACTGCTGCGCGACGAGCCCGACCGGGTTCGGGCGGCCCAGCGGCGCCGCGGCGAGCCAGATGCGATCGTCGACGAGTTGCGTACGGCTGACAAGGCGCGTCGCCGGGCTATCGCCGGCTACGAGACGCTGCGCGCGGAGCAGAAGCAGCTCGGCAAGCAGGTCGCCCGTGCCGCAGGCGACGAGCGCGACGCCGTCCTCGCCCAGACCAAGCAGCTGGCCGCGCGGGTCAAGGTTGCGGAGGTGGAGCAGACCGAGGCGGAGCAGGCGTACGTCCGGCTGATGTCGACGCTGCCCAACGTCGCCGACGAACGCGCGCCGGCCGGCGGCGAGGACAACTACGTCGTGCTGGAGACGCACGGCAAGATCCGGGACTTCAAGGCCGAGGGCCTCACCGCGCGCGACCACGTGGAGATCGGCACGATGCTCAAGGCGATCGACGTGGAGCGTGGCGCCAAGGTCTCCGGCGCCCGGTTCTACTTCCTCACCGGTGTCGGGGCGATGCTCGAGCTGGCGCTGGTCCAGGCCGCGATGCAGCGGGCGGAGTCGTGGGGGTTCACACCGGTCGTGCCGCCGGCACTGGTCAAGCCGCGGGCGATGGACGGCACCGGCTTCCTTGGCCAGGCGGCCGTCGACGTCTACCACCTCGAGAAGGACGACCTCTATCTGGTCGGTACGTCGGAGGTGCCGCTCGCGGCCTACCACAGCGACGAGATCCTCGACGCCGGCTCGCTGCCGCGCCGCTATGCCGCGTTCAGCCCGTGCTTCCGCCGCGAGGCCGGTTCGTACGGAAAGGACACCCGCGGGATCATCCGGGTGCACTGGTTCGACAAGGTGGAGATGTTTGCCTACACGAGTGTCGAGGAGTCGTACGGGGAGCACGAACGGCTGCTCGGCTTCGAGCGCGAGTGGCTCACCGAGCTGGAGCTGCCGTTCCGGGTGATCGACGTGGCCGCCGGCGACCTCGGCATGTCGGCGGTGCGCAAGTTCGACTGCGAGGCATGGCTGCCCAGCCAGCAGCGCTACCTCGAGCTGACCTCGACCTCCAACTGCACCGACTTCCAGGCTCGCCGGCTCGACACCCGGGTGCGCACCGAGACCGCGGCAGGCAGCAGGACCGAGGCGGCCGCGACGCTGAACGGCACGCTGTGCGCAATCCCGCGCACGATCGTCGCGATCCTGGAGAACCACCAGCAGGCCGACGGCTCGGTCCGGGTGCCGCTCGCGCTGCAGCCCTATCTCCAGGGGAGGGACGTGCTGAAGCTCGCCGGGTCGGGCGGGTGAGGCGCCAGCGGGACGGCTGGACTCCCAAGGTCGTCGCGCTCGACGTCGACGGCACGCTGCTCGACTGGGTGGACGGCTACGAGGTGATGTCGACCGCGGTTATCGGTGCCGTACGCAAGGCGCGGACCGCCGGCGCGTACGTCGTGCTGTCCACGGGTCGCTCGGTCCCCGGTGTGCTCGCGGCCACCGACCTGCTCGGTCTCGATGGCGGGCTCATGGTGGCGAGCAACGGGGCGGTCGTGTTCGACCACCCGCCGTTCGAGCTCGTGCACTCTGTGACCTTCGACGCTCGCCAGGCCGTACGTGAGCTGCTCCAGCACGTGCCCGACGCGGCGGTCGCGGTGGAGGAGATCGGGCTGGGGTACCGGATCAACAAGGCGTTCCCTGCCGGTGAGATCCAGGGCGAGCTCATGCTGCAGTCCGTCGAGGAGCTGGTGGCCGAGCCGGTGACGCGCGTGATCATCCGCAGCCCGGACGCCTCGGCGGAGGAGTTCGCCGAGCTCGCCGAGCGGATCGGGCTGCACGGCACCAACTACTACGTCGGCTACACCGCCTGGCTCGACCTCGCGCCGTTGGGCGTGTCCAAAGCCTCCGGGATGCAGATCGTGATCGAACGGCTCGGCGTCGAGCCCGCTGACGTGCTGGCGATCGGTGACGGCAACAACGACGTCGAGATGCTCGGGTGGGCGGGCCGGGGGGTCGCCATGGGGCAGGCAGAGCTGAACGTGCAGGAGGTAGCGGACGACGTCACCGAGACCGTCGAGCGTGACGGCGTCGCTTTCGAGCTGGCCCGCTGGTTCTGAGGGTCACTGAAATTCGCGGTGGTCGCCGATCATCCCGTCGATGAGCTCGCGCAGGATGTCGACGTGGCCGGCGTGCCGCGCGGTCTCCTCGACCATGTGGATCAGCACCCACCGCATCGACACCGTCTCGCCCGCCCACGACGTCCCGGTCTCCTCGACGTCCAGCTCGTCGATCGCTTGGTCAGCGGCGACCCGGGCCCGGGCGTAGAAGGCGAGGACGTCGTCAGTCGTCTCCTCCGGTTCGACCCGCAGGTCGGCATCCGGGTCGTTGTCGTCGAACGGCAGCTCCTCGGCTTCCCGCCCGAAGGTGTGGCAGAACCAGCCGTACTCGACCGCGGCCAGGTGCTTGACCAGCCCAAGCAGGCTGGTGCCGGACGGCACCATCTCTCGCCGCAGCTGCTCGTCGTCGAGGCCCTCGAGCTTCCAGGTCACCGCCTCGCGGTGGCGGCGCAGGCTGGCGTGCAGGCTCTCCTTCTCGCCACCGGTGAGAGGAACTCGCATTCGTGCACTCCTTGCCGCATGGGACTAGCGTCCGACCTTAGTGAACCGACACCGGGAGGTTGTCAGGATGAGTGGAAAGATCGTCCACTTCGAGATCCCGTTCGACGACGGGGACCGCGCTCGCTCCTTCTACAAGGACGCGTTCGGGTGGAAGCTCGACGAGATGCCGGAGATGAGCTACACGATCGTCTCGTCGGGTCCGACCACAGAGGAGGGCATGCCGAGCGAGCCCGGCTACATCAACGGCGGGATGTTCAAGCGGGGCGAGGACCCCCCCGGCAGCCCGGTGATCGTCATCGACGTCGACAGCATCGACGCGTCGCTGGACAAGATCAAGGAGCTGGGTGGCTCGACCGTCACCGGCAAGCTGTCGGTCGGGGACATGGGCTTCGCGGCGTACTTCGCCGACCCCGAGGGCAACGTGATGGGGCTCTGGGAGACCGCTTCCACGAGCTGACAGCCACCTGGCCAACAGCGACTACAGGTACATGCCGCCGGGGGACTGGCCCGGGCCCTGCTGACCAGGACCCGGCGGACCGCCCGGCATGTCGCCGGCGCCAGGACCCTGGCCGCCGGGGAGTGCCCGGCGCATCTGCTCCAGCTGGGCGCGCGCCGCCATCTGCTGGGCATAGATGGCGGTCTGGATGCCGTGGAACAGTCCCTCCAGCCAGCCGACCAGTTGAGCTTGCGCGATCCGCAGCTCGGCGTCTGACGGGGTGCCGGTCCCGAACGGGAGGCTGAGCCGCTCCAGCTCCTCGACCAGCTCGGGGGCCAACCCCTCCTCGAGCTCCTGGATCGACGAGTGGTGGATGTCGCGCAGCCGCGCCCGGCTGGCCTCGTCCAGCGGCGCCGCCTTCACCTCTTCGAGCAGCTGGCGGATCATGCTGCCGATCCGCATCACCTTGGCCGGCTGCTCCACCAGGTCGGTGAGCGAGCGCTCGCCGTCGTCGGATGGCCCGTCCCCGGCTACCGCCATCCCGTCCGGCCCGACGACCATGTACCGCTGGTCCGGCTCCCCTTCGGCGGGCGGCTCTTCTTGCTCGCTGCGCTGGTCGCTCATGCTGCCAGGGTACGGACGCCGCGCTAGCGCGGCGGGTCGACCGGGTGGTCTCGTTTTGCGGCTCGACCGCCTATGCGACGGAACACCACGAAGAAGACCCCCACCACCACGGCGAGCAGGATCACGGCGATAGCCAGCGGCCACCCCATGCTCATCATGTCCATGGACCCGGTACCCCTTCCGCGGGCGGCTTCGGTTCAGCATAGGCGACCGGGAGACGCCCTCAGCCCACAGTCAGCAGCACTTTGCCCACGACCTCCCCGCCCTCCATCAGCCGGTGCGCCTCAGCCGCCCGGTCCAGCGGAAGCCGGGCGTGGACGACCGGCTCGACCTCGCCCGCCTCGACGAGCGGCCAGACGTGCTCCGCGACGGACGCCATGATCGCCGCCTTCTCGGCGACCGGCCGCGCCCGCAGCGTGGTGCCGAGCACGGCCGCCCGCTTCATGATCAGCGCGCCGAGGTCGAGCTCCCCGGTCCGGCCGCCCTGCAGCCCGATCACCACCAGTCGCCCGGACGCGGCCAGGACGTCGAGGTTGCGGCCCAGGTACGAGGCGCCGAGCACGTCAAGGATCACGTCGGCGCCGTGTCCGTCGGTCGCGCCTCGCACCTCGGCCACGAAGTCCTGCTCGGTGTGGTCCACCAGGATCGACGCGCCATACGCGGCGCACCGCTCCAGCCGTTCCGGCGAGCCGGCCGTCACGGCGACCCGGGCGCCGAGCGCGGCGCCGAGCTGCGTCGCCATGGTCCCGATGCCGCCCGCGCCGCCGTGGACGAGCAGCACCTCATCGGGCTGCAGCGCGGCCAGCATGAACACGTTGGACCACACCGTGGCCGCCACCTCGGGCAGCGCCGCCGCATCGACCAGGTCGACTCCCGCCGGGACCCGGGCCGCCTGTCCCGCCGGCACCGCTACCAGCTCGGCGTAGCCGCCGCCGGCCAGCAAGGCGCAGGCCTCGTCCCCGACCTGCCACCCGCTCACATCGGCTCCGACCCGCTCGACCACCCCAGAGCACTCCAGCCCGATCAGCTCCGACGCGCCGGGGGGCGGCGGGTAGTTGCCCTGCCGTTGCAGGACGTCGGCCCGGTTGACCCCGGCGGCGCGGACCCGCAGCAGCAGCTCGCTGGCGCCGATGTCCGGGTCCTCGATGGAGCCCACCGTGAGCACCTCAGGCCCACCAGGCTCCGGGCAGACGACCGCACGCATGGCGGGAGTCTGGCATCCGGACACCCGGCCAGGCAGCATGGCCGGATGAGCAGCGCACTACAGTCGCCGCCCGTGCGTGCCGCCCTGGTCCAGACCGCCGCCGTGCCCGACTCGGCCCAGCAAGCCAAGTCGGTCCAGGCCTGGTGCGACCAGCTCGCCGAGTCGCCCGGGTGGGACCTGGTGGTGTTCCCCGAGGGCGTGATGCACGACTTCGGCACGCCGGACGACGACCTGGCGGCCGAGCCGCTGGACGGCCCGTTCGTGGAGCTGGTCACGGCGCAGGCACGCCGGCTTGCCGCGGTGGTCGTTGCCGGCATGTTCGAGACCAGCGATGACCCAGCCCGCCCGTACAACACGCTGGTCGCGGTCGGCGGCGACGGCTCGATGCTCGGGGTGTCCCGCAAGGTGCACCTGTACGACGCGTTCGGCTACCGCGAGTCCGACCGGCTGCGGGCCGGGCCGGTCGAGCCGGTGACGGTGCCGCTCGCCGGACTCACGCTCGGGCTGATGACCTGCTATGACCTCCGGTTCCCCGAGTACGCGCGGCTGTTGGTCGACGCCGGCGCCGACACGTTGTGCGTGCCGGCGGCGTGGGCGCGCGGACCGCTCAAGGAGGACCACTGGGAGACGCTGCTGCGGGCGCGGGCGATCGAGAACACGGCGTACGTGCTGGGCGCGGCCCAGTGCGGTGCGACCTACTCGGGCCGGTCGCAGGTCGTGGACCCGCTCGGGATCAGTGTGGCGGCTGCCGGTGACGAGGAGACGGTGGTGACCGCCGAGCTCGACCCGGCCCGGCTTGTCGCCGCCCGGGACCGCAACCCAGCCTTGCGGCACCGCCGGATCCCGGTGGGCTGACCTCCAGGTGCAGGCAAGCGAGGCGCGGGGGCGCGAGCCGGTGGGCCGGCGGGCCCGCTCGCACCAGTCGGTGCCGCAGCGCTACCAGCCTCCGGGGCAGCGCCGTGGCCTGGTCCGCGCGGCGCTCCGCGGCGCTGCGATGACCACCTGGTTCGCTCTGTGGCTGGTGGCCGTCGCCGCCGCCGGGACCGCGCTGGTCGACGTCGACGTCGAGGTGCCCGGCTGGGTGGCCCGCGCCGGCGCGGGCGGGGTCACGGTCCTGCACACGGTGGCGTTGAGCAGGCGCGCCGGCAGCCGGACCTTCGCGTGGGGCGTGCTGGTGACCCTCCTCGTCGCCGGCGGCCTGGCCTGGGCCGAACCGTGGGCGCTGTCGGCGGTCGCGGTGCTCTGCGCGGTCGCCTCGGCTGTCGCCGCCGTCCTCGTCACCCGCCCGGCCGCCACGGTGGTCGGCGTCGTGGTCGAGCTGATGGTGACGGTCGGGTTCGCCGCGGCGGGCGGCGTGGCGGTGGCCGCCGTCAACGCGCCGCTCGAGTCGCAGCGCTTCGCCCTGCTCGTCATCGGGCTGGCGCTCGTCCTTGCGATCGTGGTCGTCTGGCAGCTCGGGGCGGGGCTGCACGGCCTCGGCCGCCGCGGGCTGGGGCTGATCATCGGGTTCGCCGCGGCGGTCACGCTGCTGGTGGTCTACACCGAAGCGTTGAGCCGCTACGGCTCTGCCACCCTCCTCGATCCGTACGAGCAGGCCGCGGACTGGTCGCGGGACCGGCTCGGTGGCGTGCCCCGTCCGGTCGAGGCGCTGCTCGGCATCCCGGTGCTGATCTGGGGGGTTGCCACCCGTTCGCAGCGCCGCCAGGGCTGGTGGATGTGCGCGTTCGGCGTGGTCGGCACCGGCACCATCGCCACCACGCTGGCCGCGCCGCGGGTCGACCCGGTCTACGCCGCGACGTCGCTGGGCTACTCGGTCCTGATCGGCCTGGTGCTCGGGCTGGTCGTGGTGCAGGTGGACCGGGCACTGACCCGCAGCCGGTCCGGCCGGCGCGCCGCCCGTACGGGTGGCGAGGTCACCACCCGCCCGGAGCCGGCGCGGACCCACCCGCTGCGCTGAGGTGTAGCGTCGCCCGCCGTGGCCGCAGCGAGGACCGAGATCGTCGCGGAGATGGTGGCCAACGTCTGGAAGGTCGTCGCGACCCCCGGCGAGAACCTCGACGTGGGTGACACCGTGGTGATCCTCGAGTCGATGAAGATGGAGATCCCCGTGCTCACCGAGTTCGCCGGCACGCTGCTCGAGCTGCGGGTCGACGAGGGCGACGTCGTGCAGGAGGGGGACGTCCTCGCGGTCGTCGGCTGATGGGATGATCTGGCCACCCGGAGGGGTGCCGGAGTGGCCTATCGGAACCGCCTTGAAAGCGGTCGCTGGCAGTTGATGTCAGCCGCGGGTTCGAATCCCGCCCCCTCTGCCAGCCGCGTCGCTCGAAGGGACAGATGTGCAGTTCCACCTGGCCCGGGTTTACGTGGTCGGCGCGCTCGGGTGGGTGGCGGTCCTCGCCGGCGCCGGCGTGCTGGGGGTCGTCGTCGTCACCGCGATGGAGCCCGGCGGAGTGCGCACGGTGGCGCTGGTGCTGGCCTGGGCCGTCGTCGCAGCGGGCATCGCGCTCACGCTCGTCGCCGCCGTCCGGACGCTGCGGCCCCCGGTGCTCGTCGCCCTGGACGACGAGGGCGTACGGGTGCGCGTTCGCAGGGGGACTGCCCCCCGGTCGATCCCGTGGTCGCAGGTCAAGGCCGTCCGCCGCGAGTCGCGGTCAGCCGGCCCCTGCGTGCTCGTCGTCCGCACCGACGGCGAGACCGCGGCGGTCCCCGACCGGCTGGTCGCCGAGGGCGGTGACGCGCTGGCGGCCGCGCTGCGCCGTCGGCTCGACCTGGCGCACGGCCAGCGGAGACTCGGCCGTGAGGCCGGGGCCGACGATGGCGGAGGTGGCGGGATTTGAACCCGCGAGAGGGGATGAACCCTCAACCCGCTTAGCAGGCGGGCGCCATAGACCGGACTAGGCGACACCTCCGCGCCGAACGCTACCGGCGCGGTCGCGGCGCCAGCAAAGCGCTGCGTTCTCGTCCATTCGGATGACTGCGGCCATCCGGCCGGTTGATTTCTTGCTGCAGTTCGGCCTGAAAAGCCGCCCGGAGTCCCAGTGGCTCCTAGCCTGCGCCCGTGCGGAGCGGATCTGGTCGCCACGCCCGAGGCAAGAGCCGTACGGGTGTGCGCGTAGTGCTGTTGACGGGCCTTGTGCTCGGCGCTGGTGCTGTCCTGTTGCCGGGGTCGACGGCCTCGGCCGATGCGAACTGCTCGCCGGCGGGCGCTGTCCGACCCGGCGCGGCGCGCGCCGACGGTGACCCGGCCGAGGCGGCACCGGCAGCCGACGAGGCAGCGCCGGCAGCCGCCGAGAACGCCGCGCCTGCGCCGGCCGAGTCCCCCGTGCCCGAAGAGGTCCCCGCATCCCAAGAGGTCCCACCCTGGGAGGCCCCCGCACCCGCGGAGGCGACGGGAGAGGGCGACGACGGACGGATCGACAGCGGTGAGGTCACCCCTGACGAGACCCCGGCTGCGGCTAGCGACCCCGCGGATGACGAGCCGAGCGGCGAGAACGGCGCCGATCCGGCTGCTGAGGCGATGCTCGACGGCGCAGAGCTGTCCGAGCTGTCGATCGACGCCAGCTCTGCCCCGTCCACCGTCACCCAGGGCGAGGTTGTGACGATCACGATCGAGGTGCACAACGCCGGCCCCGACGCCGATCCCGGCGTCATGGTGACCGAGCCGATCCCGGAGGGCGCGGTCCTGCAGTCGCCGGTGGCGGGGCTCAACCCGGCCAGCGGCATGCTCGACCTGGGCAGCGTCGCCGTCGGCGAGACCGTGACCGTCGAGATCGCGGTGGTGATCCCCGACGCCAGCGGTGGCATCGTGACCACGCCCTCGGTCGTGGGCGAGGTGTCCGACGGCTACAGCATCGACGACCAGACGTGCACCATGGTCCAGGTTGTCCCCTCCACCTCGCCCGGCCCGTCGGGCGATGCCCAGTCCGATGACGGGTCGCAGCAGCCGAGCCAGGAACCGTCGTCCGGCGGTGGCGAACAGACCGGCTCCGCAGACACCCCGCCCGGTCCGCGATCGGATGCGCAGGCGACCGCCGATGCACCTCAGGCTCCCGACGGGCGGCGGGGCGGGGACCGACCGCAGCCGCCCGAGCCGAGCGCGTCCGGGTCAGCAGGCTCCGCTGCCCCCGAGGCCGGGACAACCGGCGATGTCGGTGGCGCTGGGGACCGCCGGGTCGCCACCGAGCCGCTCGACGGCGTCATGCCCACCGAGCCCGAGGACGTGCTGGCACTGGTGGGTGTGTTGATGCTCGTCGCCGGCCTTGCGCTGCTCGCCGTGAGCGTGCAGCGCCAGCGCCAGTCCTGACCGGCCGGCTACGTCAGGGGTCAGCCGCCGAGCCGGGCCCGGAGTCCGTCCAGCTCGGTCCAGAGCACGGCCGGCAGCTTGTCGCCGATCCTGTCGAACCACTCGCTGATCAGTGGCAGCTCGCCGCGCCACTCCTCGTCGGCCACCTCGAGGACGCGCCGGATATCCGCCTCGTCGGCGTCCAGGCCGTCGGTGTCGAGGCTCTCGTACGTCGGCACGTATCCGATCGGCGTCTCCCGCGCGTCGGCGGTGCCCTGTATCCGCTCGATGACCCACTTGAGCACCCGGCCGTTCTCGCCGAAGCCCGGCCACAGGAACCCGCCGTCGTCGTCGCGGCGGAACCAGTTGACGTAGAAGATGCGCGGCAGCTGCGCCTCGTCGTGGGTCTTGCCGGTCTCGATCCAGTGCCCGAGGTAGTCGCCGGCGTGGTACCCGATGAACGGGAGCATCGCCATCGGGTCGCGCCGCACGATGCCGACCTTGCCGGTGGCGGCCGCGGTCGTCTCCGACGACAGTGTGGCGCCCATGAACGTGCCGTGGGTCCAGTCCCGGGCCTCCGTCACCAGCGGCACGGTGTCCTTGCGGCGCCCGCCGAACAGGATCGCGTCGATGGGAACGCCGTTCGGGTCGTCGTACTCCGGCGCGAGGATCGGGCACTGGGTGATGGGGGTGCAGTAGCGGCTGTTGGGGTGGCTGGACAGCTCGCCGGAGTCCGGCGTCCAGTCCTGCTTCTTCCACGACGTGGCGTGCTTCGGCTCGTTCTCCATCCCCTCCCACCAGATGTCGCCCTCGTCGGTGAGGGCCACGTTGGTGAACACCGAGTTGCCGCGGTCGAGGGTGAGGATGGCGTTCGGGTTGGTCTTTTGGTTGGTGCCCGGCGCGACGCCGAAAAGGCCGTACTCGGGGTTGATGGCGTAGAGCCGGCCGTCGTCACCGAACCGCATCCATGCGATGTCGTCGCCGAGCGTCTCCACCTTCCAGCCCGGGATCGTCGGCTTGAGCATCGCCAGGTTGGTCTTGCCGCAGGCGCTGGGAAAGGCGGCGACGACGTACTTGACCGCCCCCTCCGGGGTGGTGAGCTTGAGGATCAGCATGTGCTCGGCGAGCCAGCCCTCGTCGCGGGCGATGGCCGACGCGATGCGGAGCGAGTAGCACTTCTTGCCGAGCAGCGAGTTGCCGCCGTACCCGGACCCGTACGACCAGATCGCCCGCTCCTCGGGAAACTGGCTGATGTACTTCGTGTCGCTGCACGGCCACGACACGTCGGACTGGCCGGGCTCGAGCGGTGCGCCGACCGAGTGCAGGCACGGCACGAACTCCGCGTCCAACTCCTCGATCCGGTCCAGCACCTTGCGACCCATCCGGGCCATCACTCGCATCGACGCGGCCACGTACGCGGAGTCGGTGATCTCGACGCCGAACATGGGTTGCTCGGCCTCGAGGTGTCCCATCACGAACGGGATGACGTACATGGTCCGACCGCGCATCGACCCGCGGTAGAGCTCGGTCATTGTCTGCTTCATCTCCGCCGGGGCCATCCAGTTGTTGGTGGGTCCGGCGTCCGCCTCGTCGGCGGAGCAGATGAACGTGCGGTCCTCGACCCGTGCGACGTCGGTGGGGTCGGTGGCCGCCCAGAATGAGTTCTTCTTGATCGACGGGTCGAGCTGGGTGAACGTGCCGGCCGCGACCAGGGTCTCGGTCAGATGGGCCCACTCGGCGTCCGAGCCGTCGCACCAGTGCACGGCGTCGGGCTGGGTGAGCGCCGCGACCTCGTCGACCCAGGTCTGGAGCCGCTGGTGCGAGCTGCCCCCAGCACTGCCCGGCGGGCCGGCCCCGTCCGTCTCGGCAGCCTGGCTGCCCTTGCCGGTGGCGGTCTCGGCGGTCATCTCCGGGGTGTCCTTTGCGGCCTGGCTCTGCTCCGTACGCGGCGCGACGGACTGATTGCGACACGGTAGACCTCGCGGGTGAGACCGGGCGAGCCCCGACTTCGTGAAGATGCTCACAAGGTCCGGTCTCGGCCCGGAACCGCCACGCTAGAGTTCTGGGTCGGCCCACAGCAGGTCGCCCAGCGCTCGTAGCTCAACGGATAGAGCATCTGACTACGGATCAGAAGGTTGGGGGTTCGAATCCCTCCGAGCGCGCC
>Ga0183260_10000413_pt1 | contig 35890 bp, 36 predicted proteins | sample AntDrymUQ4972206_2_FD_129768 | JGI IMG/M metagenome (GOLD analysis project Ga0183260, IMG submission 129768) | Polar desert sand microbial communities from Dry Valleys, Antarctica - metaG UQ497 (22.06) (version 2) (version 2) | ecosystem: Environmental > Terrestrial > Soil > Desert | place...
GCGCCGCGCAGCTCGGCGAGGGCGGTGCGCGAGCCCCATGCGTAGGTCTGCACGGGGTTGCCCAACCGGTACACGCCGCCTGCCTCACCGCCCGCCGGTCAGCGCTGGACGGTCGTGAAACCACCGGGGGCCACGGTCACGGTGACCACTCCGGCCGCGGTCGGCGTCCGCTCGACCAGGGCACCCCGGTCGTCGTACACCGACACCAGGACGTTCCCGTCGCCCGGGACGACAACCGTCACCGTGCGCGCCACGAACGCGAAGCTGTGCAGCAGAGCGCGGCTGTACCCGTCCCCGGTAACAACGACCCACTCCACCTCGGGCTGGACCAAGAGGGCATCCAGCTGCGACCTCCTCGGGGTTGTTGGAGTACCAGATGTCGATGGGTCCGGTCGCCGTGGCGGCCTCGTCGGGGCTGGTGCCGCCGTCGGTACCACAGGCGGACAGCCCTACACCGAGCGTGATCACGGCCAGGGTGGATAGTGCTCTGCTTCTCATCGCCGACTCCCTTGCTTGGTAACCGTGGACTGCTGGCGGGCCTTGGACGGCGCCGTACCCGTGACTGCTGCGCGTTCATGGCGGCTGTCCCGGCGTGGCGGACCGGTGGAATCACGCAGGATCAGCTTGGCCGGGGCGCAGTCGACATCGGGCTGCCCGTGCCCCGCGGCCAGCGCGGTGAGAGCCCTGGTCGCGGCCCGCCCCCAGCCGAGGACGTCCGCGCGGGCGGTGGTGAGGGCGGGGTGGACGTGAGCGGCGAGGGGGGTGTCGTCGAAGCCGACGATGGACACGTCCCGCGGCACATCCAAACTGCGCTCGCGGGCGGCCGCCAAGCCGGCGATGGCCATGATGTCGCTGGCGTACACGATGGCCGTCGGCGGGCTGGGCAGGTCGAGCAGCCGCCGAGTCGCCAGCGCGCCGCCGCGGGCGGAGAAGTGGCCCTGCACCAGTGGCCCGTGCGGCAGCCCCGCTTCGGTCAGGGCGCGCTCCCAGGCCGCCCGTCGGGCAGCGCCGTGCACGTAGTGGGCCGGGCCGGCCACGTGGGCGATGTCGCGGTGCCCGAGATCGATCAGATGCCGGACCGCAGCCATGACGGCCGGGGTGTCGTCGAGGCTGATGGCCGGGAACGACGAGCCGGTCCTGAGGCGATTCAGGGTGACCGCCGGCAGCGAGAGCGACTCGAGCAGCGGGATGCGGCGGTCCCGCATCCTCAGGTCCGTGAGAAACACGCCGTCGACGCGCCGGTCCCGGACCAGCCGCCGGTAGCCGTCGAGTTCCTGCGCCTGCTGCACGACCTGCAACACCAATGCGTATCCGCTCGGCTGCAACTCGGCTTCGATGCCGGCAATGAAGGCGGGAAAGAAGGCGTCCTCGGACAGGATGGCGGGCGGGCGGGCGATAACCAGTCCGAAGGCGTGGGCGCGGGAGGTGGACAGCGCACGAGCCGGCTGACTCGGTGACCAACCCAGGTCGTCGGCCACCTGCAAGATCCGAGCCCGGGTCTCTGGCGCAACACCTGGTCGCTGGTTCAGCGCGAAGGACACCGCGCCCTTGGACACCCCGGCGACGCGAGCGACATCCACGATCGTGACGCGGTCCTGGCCCACACCAACCTCCAGCCGCCCCGGTCCCGGCCACGATGCCTAAATGTCGGTCCCGTGGGCGCAGCCTCACTAAACCGGTTCAGCAGCGGGGAGTCAAGGACCTCGCCGAGGTCCGCCCGGTCGAGCGGGGCCCAGAGACCCAGCTCAAACGCCCTGGTGCTCCGAACGCAGCCGTGGGAAGCGGCGCTGCGCCTCCACCAGGTTGAGGTCCAGGTGGTTGCGCATGTACTGGTTGCCGCTGTCCGGCAAGGGCACGTGCTCCCAGGGCACGTAACGGCCGGTGCGCAGCGCGTGGTCGACCACCCGGCGAGCCCGCTGGCTGTCGAGAACCTCGTGGCGGATGCGCTCCGGCTCCCACTGCCGGTCCACCTCGGCACGGAAGTCCGCCGCCTCGGCCGCGAACCGCGCGTCGGAGGCGCAGTTGTGCAGCTCATCCGGGTCGGCGGCCAGGTCGTACAGCTGCGCGCCGTCCGGTGCCGACCAGACGTACTTGAAGCGATCGCGGCGGATCATGAAGATCGGCGCCACCGCGCCCTCGCCGAGGTACTCCCCCAGCACGGTTCGGCCCGGGTCGCGATCGCCGTACAACTGGGGCAGCAGGCTCCCCCCGTCGACGACGTGCCCGAGCTCACCGCGCGGGTCCCCCCCGGCCAGCTCGACCAGCGTGGGCAGGACGTCGTACAGCGAGACGTGGTCGCCGACGGCGACCCCGCGGTCGGCGCCGGGGGCGGACACCACCAGAGGGATCCGGCACGCGTTCTCGAAGAACGACATCTTGTACCAGAGCCCGCGCTCGCCGAGCTGGTCGCCGTGGTCGGCGGTGAAGATCACCACCGTGTTGTCGGCCATGCCGGTGGCCTCGAGCGTCTCGCGCAGCAGGGCCAGCCAGTCATCCACGTAAGAGACGGCGGCGTAGTACGCGTGGCGCGCGGTCCGCACCATGCCGTCGGTGATCTGTACGGCGTCCATGGCCGAGACGTGCCGGAGCCGGGCACTGTGCGGGTCGTCCTCGACGTCACCGGCGCCGACCCGCGGCAGGTCGATGTCCGCATGGCGGTAGCGGTCCCAGTAGCGCTGGCGCATCGCGTAGGGATCGTGCGGGTGGGTGAAGGACACCGTGAGCAGCCAGGGTCGCCCGTCCGTGGACCGGGCGACGTCGCGCAACTCGCGGACGGCCTGGAAACCCACCTCGTCGTCGAAGTCCAGCTGGTTGGTCGCCTCGGCGATCCCGGCGTGCACGACGCTGTCCATGTTGTGGAACCACCAGTCGAACCTGCCCTGCGGGTCCTCCCAGTTCGGCGTCCAGCCGAAGTCGGCCGGGTAGATGTCGGTGGTCAGCCGCCGCTCGAAGCCGTGCAGCTGGTCGGGCCCGACGAAGTGCATCTTCCCGCACAGCGTGGTGCGGTAGCCCAACGAGCGCAGGTGGTGGGCGAACGTCGGCACCGCGGCCGGTAGCTCCGAGGCGTTGTCGTACGCGCCGATCCGGCTGTTGCGCTGCCCCGTGACCATCGCGAAGCGGCCGGGCGCGCACAGCGGGCTGTTGGAGTACGCCGAGGTGAACACCACGCCGTCCGCGGCGAGCCGGTCGACGGCCGGGGCGCGGACCACCGGATGGCCGTACACGGGAAGGAAGGAGGCGGCCAGCTGGTCGGCCATGACCAGCAGGATGTTCGGTCGTCCAGGCATGCCGTCCCACCCACCGTCGTACGTCGAAGGCCGTGACGCTACTACCGCGGGCCGCGGTCACCTTCCTATACTCCGCGGGCCGGGGTTACTGGGTGGGCAGAGCGCCTCGACGGGCGGGAGGCATGCACGGTGACCGTCTCCAGCTACCTGCAGCGCCGGTGGGACGTCGTCCTCCAGCTGACGTTGGAGCACCTGATCGCGGTGGGGATCGCGGTCGGGTTCGCGACCGTCGTCGGTGTCCTGCTCGCCGTCGCGGTCTACCGCAACGACCGCGCGGTCACGGTGCTGCTCGTCGTGGTCAACACGCTGTTCACGGTGCCTGCGTTGGCCTATTTCGGGGCGCTGATCGTGCTCGTCGGTCTGGGTTGGACGTCAGCCATCACCGTGCTGGCCATCTACGCGCTCCTGCCGATCGTCCGCAACACCGTGACGGGCCTGCGCGAGGTCGACCCGGCGATCGTCCGGGCGGCCACCGGCATGGGCATGTCCCGCTTCGGCCGGCTGACCCGGGTGGAACTCCCCCTGGCCTACCCGGTGATCCTGTCCGGTCTGCGGGTGGCGACCGTGCTGATCGTCGGCATCGCCGCGATCGGGGCGTACGTCGCCGGCCCCGGCCTCGGTGAACTGATCTTCAGCGGCCTGGGGGCGCTCGGAACGGCGCGCGCCATCCCCGAGATCACCATCGGGACGGTCGCCATCGTGCTGGTCGCCCTCGTCCTCGACGGGCTGCTCGCCCTGCTCGGCCGCTTCAGCACACCGAGGGGGCTGCGATGAGCGAGCCGATGATCCGCCTGGACAAACTCACCAAGCGTTATCCCGGCCACGAGGGGGCCGCGGTCGACGCGATCGACCTGGCCATGCCCAAGGGCGAGATCGTCATCCTGGTCGGGCCGTCGGGCTGCGGCAAGACGACGACCCTGGAGATGATCAACCGGCTGATCGAGCCGACCTCCGGGCGGATCTTCCTGGAGGGCGAGGACGTCACCCACGTCGATCCTGACCAGCTGCGCCGGCGGATGGGCTACGTCATCCAGCAGATCGGCCTGTTCCCGCACCAGACGATCGCGCAGAACATCGCCACCGTCCCGCGGATGCTGGGCTGGGACGCCAAGCGGACCAACGCCCGAGTCGACGAGCTGCTGCACATGGTCGGCCTGGACCCGAGCCGTTACCGGGACCGCTACCCCAAGGAGATGTCCGGTGGTCAGCGCCAGCGCGTCGGGGTCGCCCGCGCCATGGCCGCCGACCCGCCGGTGATGCTCATGGACGAGCCGTTCGGGGCCACCGACCCGATCACCCGGGAGCGGCTGCAGAACGAGTTCCTCCGCATCCAGGAGGACATCGGCAAGACCATCGTCTTCGTCACCCACGACATCGACGAGGCGATCAAGATGGGTGACCGGATCGCGATCCTGGACGTCGGCTCACGGGTGGCGCAGTACGACACCCCCGAGGCGATCCTGTCCCACCCGGCCAGCGCGTTCGTCGAGCAGTTCCTCGGCGCCGGCATCCTGCTGAAGCGGCTGAACCTGAGCCGGGTCGAGGACGTCGAGGTAGCCACCGGCGAGTGGCCGACGATCGACCGGGGCAGCACGGACGAGCAGGCCCGGGCGCAGCTGCGGAAGTCCGGGCGCAGCCACCTGCTGCTGCTCGACGACCAGCGCCGGCCGGCGCGGTGGATCGGGGCGGCCGATCTCGAACGCTCGGACGCCGGAACCGGCGACCTGTCGGGACTCGGCACCGAGGTCCAGGCCTGCGTCGACCTGCGCGCCACCCTGAACGGCGCGCTGCAGGAGATGCTGCTCAACGCCAACGGTGTGGCGGTCGTCGTGGACCGCGAGGGCGCCTACGCCGGCACCCTCGATCTGGACACGATCATCGCCGCGATCCGGCGGATGCGGGCAGCCAGTCCGGACGGCGACGTCCCGCTGGACCCGGCATGACCGCCCTCGCGCTCGACCTCGACGAGGCGGTCGTCGGCCGCCGGCAGCGCACACTGCTCCGCCGCGCCCGCTTCGTCGGCGTGCCGCTGGCGGTCGCGCTGGCCTGCTTGGCCATGTACCTGTACGTGCAGAGCCAGGATCTGGACAACATCGAGCGGCGGATCATCACCTTCGCCAACATCCGCCGAGCCGCGGGCGAGCAGATCGAGATCGCGCTCTGGGCCACCGCGCTGACCCTGGTCATCGCCGTACCGCTGGGTATCGCGCTGACCCGCCCGTGGGCGCGGCGGATCGCCCCGATCGTCATCGCCGTGGCCAATATCGGGCAGGGGATCCCGGCCATCGGGCTGCTCTTCTTCGTCTACATCCAGCTCGTGCGCAGCGGCTCCACGGCCACCGTGCTGGGGATGGCGATTTACGCGATCCTGCCGGTCCTGCGGGGCACGATGGTCGGCCTGCAGCAGGTCGACCGCGGCGTGGTCAAGGCGGCCCGCGGGATGGGGATGGGCAAGGGCGAGGTGCTCGTGCGGGTCGAGATGCCCTTGGCCGTCCCGATCCTGCTCACCGGCGTACGCACCGCGCTGGTCCTGACGGTGGCCACAGCGGTGCTGGCCGCGTTCATCGGCGGCGGCACGTTCGGGTCGCTGATCATCAGCGGGCAGGCGCAGGGCCGCCCCCTGGCGGTGGCCGTCGGCAGTCTCGGCGCCGCCTCGCTGGCCATCCTGGCCGACTGGGTGGGCGGGATCGTGGAGGACCTGTTGCGCCCCAAAGGCTTGTAAGCGGACCACAGAGCAGTCACAGTCGGCACCACTCGACGACGAAGGGCACCCCATGCAGACGACACCGACCCGGCTCCGATGGGCTGCGATCCTGGCCGTGCTCGCGCTCGGGCTATCCGCCTGCGGCGGCGACGACGACACCGGGACCACCGGCGGCGGGGGCGGAGGCGGTGGTGGTGGTGGCGACTCGATAGGCGACCAGTTCGACCTGTCCGGCGTCGAGATCCGGATCGGCGCGAAGGACTTCACCGAACAGCTGCTGCTCGGTCAGCTGGCCAAGCAGGCGCTGGAGGCGGCCGGGGCCACGGTCGACCTGACGGAGAACCTGCCCAGCCCGGCCGGAGCCCGCGAAGCCCTGCTGGCCGGCGAGGTGGACGCGGCGTGGGAGTACACCGGGACGGCGTACATCAACTACCTGCAACACGACACGCCCATCGACGACCCGACAGCGCAGTACGAGGCGGTTGCCGAGGAAGACCTGGCCCAGAACAACATCTTCTGGACCCAGCCGGCGCCGTTCGACGACACCTACGGCCTGGCCACCCGTCGTGACTTCGCCGAGGACAACGGGCTGGCGACGCTGGAAGACGTGGCGGCATTCGTCGAGGACAACCCGGACGAGGCCACGCTGTGCCTGGACAGCACGTTCGGCTCGCGCGACGACGGGATCATCCGGTTCGAGGACGCCTACGGCGTCACCTGGCCCGACGATCAGCAGATCGTGCAGGAGTTCGCGATCATCTACCAGGCGACCGCCGACGGCGACCCGTGCAACTTCGGCGAGGTCTTCACCACGGACGGACGCATCCAATCCCTCGACCTGGCGCTGATGGAGGACACCGAGAGCGCCTTCATCAGCTACCTGTCGGCCGTGCAGATCGACAACGACTTCAACGAGGCCAACCCCGACGTGGCCCCGGTGCTCGAGCTGGTGTCGGCCCCCTTGGACGAGGCCCTCATGACCAGCCTGAACGCCCAGGTCGACGTGGACGGCGAGTTCCCCGAGGACGTCATCGCGCAGTACCTCGAGGACCAGGGCTTCCTGGGCTGAGGCGGTCCGCTCGAGTCTGTGTCGTGCTCAGCCGGCGGTGGCGCGAGCCCCCAGGAGTAACTCTGCGTGGGGTTCACCCCAGCGGTACCGAGGCACACCGTAACCGTGAGTGATGGACCTGATGCGGGACCTGGCGGCTCTCCGCATCACAGGTCCGACATATCGCCCGAGTGCGCGTCATCGGCTACGTTACGTGACAGCCGGACCGCGGACGTCGGGGGCGCCTAACCGGGCCGCGTCCGCGGTCCGGTCGTCCGGCATCCGCTGCGACTCGCGTTCGGCGGCCACCCGGGCGCGGTAGTGCTCGATCTCCAGCTGCACCCGCGCCGGGGTCCAGCCCAGCACCTCGGCCATCACCTCCGCCACCCGGGCGGCGCTGTCCAGCCCGCGGTGCGGCGTGCGGACCGAGATCCGGGTCCGCCGGGTCAGCACGTCGTCCAGGTGCAGCGCCCCCTCGGCGAGGCAGGCGTAATGCACTTCGGCGGCGAGGTGGTCCGGCGCCCCGGGCAGGGCCGCGGCCAGGTCGGGGCGCCGGACCATCAGGGCGAGCAGCTCGCCGGTGCGGTCGCCGTACCGCAGCGCCAGCCGATTGACCAGCGGCGCTCCTACCCCGTCGCGGCCGGCGAGCGCATTGGCGTCCACCGCTGCGTGCGCACCGACCAGCGGCAGCCGGGCCGTCCGGCTGGCCGGTACGCCGAGGCGTCCCGCCGTCGCCGCATCCACGGCATCGGCGGCCATCACCCGGTAGGTCGTGTACTTGCCGCCGGCTACGAGCACGAACCCGGGGGCCGGACTGACCACCGCGTGCTCGCGGGACAGCCGGCTGGTCGCATCGGACTCGCCGGCCAGCAGCGGCCGCAGGCCGGCGTACACGCCCTCGATGTCTCCACGCGTCAACGGTCGGGCCAGGACGGCGTTGAGCTGCCCCAGCAGGTAGTCGATGTCGGCCGAGCTGGCCGCCGGGTGGGCGCGGTCCAGGTTCCAGTCGGTGTCGGTAGTTCCGACCAGCCAGTGCCCCTCCCAGGGGATGACGAACAGCACGCTGCTCGGCGTCCGCAGGATCAGCCCTTCCGAACCGTCGATCCGGTTCCCCGCGAGCACGAGGTGCACGCCCTTCGACGCGCGCACCCGCACGCTGCTCGGACCCCCGAGCAGCCGGCCGATGTCGTCGCTCCAGACGCCGGTCGCGGCGATCACCGCTCGGGACCGCACCTCGAGCGATGCGCCGGTCTCCAGGCACCGGGCCCGCACGCCGGTCACGGCGCCGCCGGCCCGCAGCAGACCGGTCACCCGGGCGCTGCTGACCGCGGCCGCCCCGTACGCCGCCGCCGTCCGCGCGACAGCCAGGGTGTGCCGGGCGTCGTCGACCTGGGCGTCGAAGTAGCGGATCGCGCCCCGGATCCCGCTCGGAGCCAGGCCAGGGAAGGCGCGCAGCGTGCCCCGACGCGACAGGTGCTGGTGTCCCGGTACACCAGCCGAACCGAACGAGGACGCCAGGGCGTCGTACAGCGCCAGGCCGGCGCCGTAGTACGCGCGCGGCCAGACCGGCGCGGTCAGCGGCAGCAGGAACGGCTGGGGACGGACCAGGTGCGGGGCGATGGTGCGCAGCTGGCGGCCGCGTTCGAGCAACGCCTCCCGAACCAGGGGCAGGTCCAGTTGCTCAAGGTAGCGCAGGCCGCCGTGCACCAGCTTGGACGAGCGGCTGGACGTCCCGGCCGCCCAGTCCCGGGCTTCCAACAGCGCCACGGACAGCCCCCGACTGGCCGCGTCCAGCGCCGCACCGGTCCCGGTGATGCCCCCACCGATCACGACCACGTCGAAGACCTCGGTGGCCATCCGGGCCAGGTCGTCGGCCCGGCGGCTCGGCCCCAGCCGCGAGCGGTCAGCCAGCACCGGGTGTGGCCGGCTCGCTCAGTTCGGCCTTGCGCAGGTCGGGTTCGAGGTAGATGACCCGGGCGATCGGCACGGCCTCCCGGATCCGGACCTCGGCCGCGTCGATCGCGGCGGCCACGTCTGCCGCGTTGTCCTGCGCGTCGATCGCGATCTTCGCCGCGACCAGCAGCTCCTCCGGACCCAGGTGCAGCGTGCGCATGTGGATCAGGCCGCCCACCATCGGCTCGGCGGCGATTGCGGCCTCGATCCGCGCGACGTCGGCCTCCGTCGCGGACTCACCGAGCAGCAGGCTCTTGGTCTCGATGGCCAGAATCACCGCGATGATCACCAGCAGCAACCCGATGCACATCGTGCCGATGCCGTCGTAGATGGCGTTATCGGTGAGCGCGGACAGCCCGACACCGATCAGGGCCAGGATCAGCCCGATCTCGGCGCCGACGTCCTCCAGGAGAACGACGGGAAGCTCCGGCGCGCGGCTGTGCCGGATGAACTGCACCCAGGACTGCGAGCCGCGGACGTGGTTCGACTCGATGATGGCGGTCCGCAGGGAGAACGTCTCCAGCCCGATCGCGACCACCAGCACGACAATGGCCACCAGCGGGTTGACCAGCTCGCTCTCGCCCTCGAGCACCAGCTCGATCTTGTGGTAGCCCTCGTACAGCGCGAACAGCCCACCCAGGCTGAACAGCACGATGGCCACGATGAACGCGTAGATGTAGCGCTCTCGGCCGTAGCCGAAGGGATGCTGCGGGGTGGCCGCGCGCTTGGCCCGCTTGCCGCCCAGCAGGAGCAGGCCCTGGTTGCTGGCGTCGGCCACCGAGTGCACCGACTCGGCGAGCATCGACGAGGCACCGGTGATGAGGAAGGCGATGAACTTGGCGATCGCGATACCGGTGTTGGCCAGCAGCGCGGCGATGATGGCCTTGGTCCCGCCCTCGCTACTCATGCCGGATATCGTCCCAGGTCCGTGCCCAGCGCCCGTGCGCCGGACCCCAGACCGAGGCGCAGGTACGCGGCGGCGAAGTCGCCGAGGGCGAGCTGCCCGGCCAGCCGGGGCAGGCCCGGCGGCTGGTCCACGGTGAGCTCGGCGATGGGCACGCCTACCTGCTCCGCGCTGTGCACCAGCTCGAGCAGCGCCGCTCGGCCCGCCTCGCCGGCCTGCCGCCCGTCGGAGACGGTGACGAGCCGCAACGCCGGGCCCGGCTCCTCGAGCCGGTCCCGGAACACATCGCGCTCGTCCTCGACCGGGGCGTAGGGACCAGTGAGGTAGGCCGCGACCTGCGCCGCGTCGGCCGGCAGCACGGCGACCGCCGACGGGAGCCCGGCCAGCCCGGCCAACCCGGCCCGGACCAGCTGGGCCACCACCCCGGTGGCGAGGGAGTCGGCCACCAGCACCGGGAGCGAGCCGGCGAGTTGCAGGGCCAGCAGCTTGGCCGGGTTCAGGAACGACTCCGCATCCGGTCGGCAGACCTCCGCGGTCGCGTCGAGGGCGGCGGCGACAGCTGCGGTATCGACCTCGATCAGGTCGAGGTCTCCGGCCAGCCGCAGGATCGGCGTGGCAAGCGACCACAGCGCGGCAGGCTCGGCATGGCCGCGCGGTACTGCGACGTACGGCGCCCGCGCCCAGGTGCACCGCTCTTCCAGGGTCCCGGCGGCTCGCCCGACGCCCAGCATGGCCGCCCCGCGGCGCGCTGCGGCCTCGGCGAGCAGCGCCAGCTCCCGTTCCCGGGCGTGCGACAGCCCGGCAACGACAACCAGGTCGGCGGCGCCCACCCAGTTGGGCAGCGGCGCATCCAACGCGTGCAGCACGATCGGGCAGCCGGCGCGCCGGTCGCCCAGCGCGGCGAGCAACCCGGCGACGGCGGACGCCGGTGGTTCGGCGACGAGGACGAGGCTGCGCGGGACGCCGCCCGCGGCCAGTCGCGACAGGCCCGCCTCCGCTCCGAGCGCGGCCAGCTCCCGGACCTGCGCCCCCGCCGTGGCCAGCGCGCGCAGCAGCCCGATCCGGTCGGCGGCCAGGAGGGCGACCGGATCGTCGAGCAGCTCCTCGTTCATCACGCCGTCGGGATCAGGCCGGTCCAGGGCGATGCCGGGCGTCGTCGATCAGCATGTTGGGGATGCCGTCGTCGTCCACGGCGAAGACCAGGTCGCATTCGGTACAGGACAGCTCGCCGGCCGCCTCGTCGTAGTCCAGCGGCGCGTGGTGCTCGGACGGGCAGGCCAGGATCTCGCGCAACAACGGGTCCAGCGTCTTCCTCACGCGCGCACCACTGCCAATGCCTCGTCGCGCAGTCTCGTCATCGAAGCCTCGTCCCGCCCCTCGACGTTCAAGCGGAGGAGGGGATCGGTGTTCGACGCGCGGATGTTGAACCAGCTGCCGTCCGGGAGCTGCACGGTCAGCCCGTCCAGGTGGTCCAACTCCACACCCTGGAGCGCGCCGAAGTGCTCCTCGACCGCCTGTAGCCGTCCGGCCTGGTCGTCCACGGTGGAGTTGATCTCACCCGAGGCAGGGTAGCGGGCGTACGCCGCCGCGAGCTGTGACAGCGGCTGGTCGCTCGTCCCCAGGGCGGCCAGCACGTGCATCGCGGCCAGCATCCCGGTGTCGGCCCGCCAGAAGTCGCGGAAGTAGTAGTGCGCGGAGTGCTCGCCGCCGAAGACCGCACCGGTGCGGGCCATCTCGGCCTTGATGAACGAGTGCCCGACCCGGGTGCGCACCGGCGTACCGCCGTGCTCGGCCACGATCTCCGGCACCGCGTGCGAGCAGATCAGGTTGTGGATGATGATCCGATCCGCCGGGTCGTCCCCGGCCTTGGTCAGCTCGCGCACCGCGACCAGGGCGGTGACCGCGGACGGTGTGACCGGCGCGCCCAGCTCGTCGACGATGAAGCAGCGGTCGGCGTCGCCGTCGAAGGCGATGCCGATGTCTGCACCCTCGGCGACCACCCGCTGCTGCAGGTCGACGATGTTCGCCGGCTCCAGCGGGTTGGCCTCGTGGTTGGGGAAGTTGCCGTCCAGCTCGAAGTACATCGGGATGATCCGCAGCGGGAGGTCGGCCAGCACGACGGGGACCGTGTGCCCACCCATCCCGTTCCCGGCGTCGACCACGACGGCCAGCGGGCGGGAGCCGGCCAGGTCGACCAGCCCGCGCAGGTAGGCGGCGTACTCGGCCAGCAGGTCGCGGCTGGTCAGCTGCCCGGGTTCGCCGTCGGCCGCCGGCACCCCCGCCGCGGCGGCGTCCCGGATGTCGGTCAGCCCCGAGTCCTGGCCGATCGGGGCCGCTCCGGCGCGGCACATCTTGATCCCGTTGTACTTCGCCGGGTTGTGGCTCGCGGTGAACATCGCCCCGGGCAGGTCCAGGTGCCCGCTGGCGAAGTACAGCATGTCGGTGGAGCCCAGCCCGGCGTCCACGACGTCGACGCCCTGGCTACGGACGCCGTCGCCGAACGCGCGGGACAGCGGGATCGAGGATTCGCGCATGTCGTAGGCAGTGACTACGGCCGGCCCACCGACGAACCGAGCGAACGCCGCGCCCAGGTCGCGGGCGATGTCCTCGTCGAGTTGGTCGGGAACGACGCCGCGGACGTCGTACGCCTTGACGATCGAACTCAGGTCTCGCACGGGTGCGAGCCTAACCGGGTCGTGACGGCGGTCAGCTCGGGCTGGGCACCACCCGGAGGTGACCGCGGCGGGCGCCATCAGTGGGCGCGGGCCCGGCCGGCACCGGCGGGACGTAGCGCTCCGGCCGGGCCGCCTCCCGTACGGCGTCGGCGAGGGCCAGCAGGTCGTCGCCGGTCGGTACCGGTGAGGCGAAGCGTCCCTCATACCGGACGACCTCCCAGCCGAGAGGCACGGTCAGCCCCAGCGCGTGCTGTTCGCACAGGTCGTAACTGTGCGGTTCGGCGTACGTCGCCAACGGGCCGACCACCGCGGTGGACTCGGCGTAGACATAGGTGAGGGTCGCCACCGCCTGTAGGCCGCACCCGGAACGGGAGCAGCGCCGGAGCTGCCTCACGAGCGCGACCCTAGCCGCGACAAGGGGGCGCACCGGGCAGGTTGCCCCCGTGTCGCGGGGTTCTGGTGCCAGGATGCTTCTCATGCTCCGGCGGGTTCGTGACACCCTGCGCGGCCTCCAGCCGACGACCGACGGCCCGCCCGCGGGCCCGTCACCCGGGGCCGGCCCCTCCACGAGCACTCCACAACGTCGGGAGCCGGTCGACCGGCCGCCGCTGTACTTCCACATCGGCGCTCCGAAGACCGGTACGACGTTCCTGCAGCGCCTGATGTACCGCCAGCGCGACATCCTGCGCGAGGCCGGCGTGCTCTTCCCGGGCGAGCAATTCTCCGCCCACGTGCAGGCGGCCTTCGACCTGCGGGACACCGGCTTCGACGGGCCCGATCCGCACGCGGCCGGACGCTGGGCGGAGTTCGTCGAGGCCGCCCGGGGGTGGGACGGCGCGACCGTGTTCTCCCAGGAGCTGTTCAGCCCGGCGGAACCGAAGCACATCGAGGTCGCGATGGCCGATCTCGACTTCGCCGAGGTCCATCTCATCTACACCGCACGCGAACTGTCCCGCCAGATCCCGGCCGCCTGGCAGGAGGACGTCAAGAACCGCTTCACGTTGAGCTTCACCGACTTCGTCCGTCAGGTCCGCGAACCGAACCGGCTGACCCACCGGCAGGGGCGGATGTTCTGGGACATGCAGGACGCCGCGGAGGTGCTGGCCCGGTGGTCGCGATCGATCCCGCCGTCGCAGGTGCACGTGGTCACCGTCCCGCCGCCCGGTTCGCCCCGGGACGAGCTGTGGCGGCGCTTCGCCGGCGTGATCGGCCTGGACCCCGACATCGTCGAGCCCGGCCAGTTGTTCGAGAACACCTCGCTGGGAGCAGCGGAGACAGCGGTGCTCCGCCGGGTCAACCGCGAGCTCGCCGAGGAGGTGGGCTGGCCGCTGTACAACGAACTTGTCAAGCACCACCTTGCCCAGCGGGTGCTGGTCGGCCGGCCGGGCGCCCGGGCGATCCAGTTGTCGGCCGCGGATCACGCGTGGGTGGCCGGGCGCAGTCGCGAGATGACCGACGCGCTGCAGGCCGCGGGCTACGACGTCGTCGGGTCGCTGGCCGACCTGCACACGCCGCCCGGGACCGGGACCGAGGCGCCGGACGTCGATGAGCCGCCGCTGGAGGAACAGCTCGACGCGGCGATCGAGTCGATCACCGGGCTGCTCCTGCGGATCTCCCGGCTACGCCGAGGTGTCGCCGAGCCGTGAGCCCTTCCAGGCGCCCGCAGCCGGACTACGCTCGCCCGGTGCCTGCTGCCGCCAGCCGTCGCAGCCGGGCCCGGGACCGGCGCGGCCGGGGAATGCGGCGTCCGCTCGTCCCGGCGGAGCTGCCGCTGTCGCGCACCAGGGCCGAGGAGTTCGACGACCTGGTGCTGGACGCGGTCGAGCACCTGGAACGACGTTGGCGCAGCGAGCTGTCGGGGGTCGAGTTCGCCGTCGAGGAAGTCCCGTACGTCGACTCCACCGATCCGGAGCGGCTGGTCCACGGCAGTGACGTGGTCGAGGACGGGAACGTGCCGCTGGCCCGGCTGCTGGCGGCGCGCGCCGACGAGCAGGCGCCGCCGCGGATCGTGCTCTACCGGCGCCCTCTGGAGGTCCGCTCGCGCGGCCGCGCCGATCTCGCCGACCTGGTCCATGACGTGGTCGTGGAGCAGGTGGCCAACCTGCTCGGCCGCGACCCGGAAGAACTGGACCCGTAGTCCCAGGCGCAGCCCCCTACTGCGGGTCCACTTCTTCCGGGTCGGCGGGCAGTGCGAAGCGCCTGGCCGTTCGGGGGCACACGGGGGGCGGAGCCCCCCGGGCTACACCGCCTGCTTCTTCAGCCGGCGGCGTTCCCGTTCGGACAGCCCGCCCCAGATGCCGAAGCGCTCGTCGTGCGCCAGGGCGTACTCCAGGCACTCCGAGCGCACCTCGCAGCCGGTGCAGATCTTCTTCGCCTCCCGCGTCGAGCCGCCCTTCTCGGGGAAGAACGACTCCGGGTCGGTCTGCGCGCACAGCGCCCGCTCCTGCCAGTCGGCCTCCTCGGCACCGAACGGCTCGAAGCCGATCGGTCCCGCGCGCAGGTCTCTGACAACGGCCGCCGGTTCGCCCCTGAGTACGGTCATCTCGCCGGGTCCTTCCCTGTGTGCTCGACCTCCGCCGTTCGGCTCGACCACCGAGGGCGAAATCACAACGGTGTGATTACACGCGTGTCGCTGGTCCCGCGTCAAGCTGTGGTCTGCTATTCGTTCACCCCGCCGCGCCGATCCGGTCGCCCTCGAGGCTGTCACGGCGGTCTGCGACGATCCGTGCGTGCATGTCGTGGTCCTCGCCGGAGGAGTCGGTGGGGCCCGGTTCCTGCGCGGGCTGCGGGCCGCGCTCGACCCAGCCACCGACCGGATCACCGCCGTGGTCAACACCGGCGACGACCTGACCATCCACGGGCTGCGGGTCTGCCCCGACCTGGACAGTGTGATGTACACCCTGGGGGGCGGGATCGACGAGGAGCGCGGCTGGGGCCGGGCCGGCGAGACGTGGACGACGCAGACCGAGCTGGCCGGCTACGGCGCGGAGCCGGACTGGTTCAGCCTCGGCGACCGGGACCTGGCCACGCACCTGGTCCGCACCCGGATGCTCGACGCCGGGTTCTCCCTGTCCGACGTCACGGCGGCGCTGTGCGCGCGCTGGCAGCCCGGCGTCGAACTGCTGCCGATGACCGACCAGCGCGTCGAGACCCACGTGCTGGTCGACCTTGACGCCGGATCGCGCGCGATCCACTTCCAGGAGTGGTGGGTGCGCTACCGCGCGCAGCTGCCGGCCCGCGCCTTCGTCCAGGTCGGCGTCGAGTCGTCGGTCCCCGCGCCGGGCGTCGTGCAGGCCCTGGCCGAGGCCGACGCGATACTGCTCGCTCCGAGCAACCCCGTGGTGAGCATCGGCACGATCCTCGGCGTACCCGGTCTCCGCGACGCCGTCGCGTCCGCGCCGGCGCCCATAGTCGGCCTGTCCCCCATCGTCGGTGGGGCACCGGTGCGCGGGATGGCTGACCGCTGCCTGCCGGTCATCGGCGTACCGACGACCGCCGAAGGGGTCGGCCGGCACTACGCGGCGCGTACCCACGGCGGGCTGGTCGACGGTTGGCTGGTGCACACCGGCGACCGGGCCGACGTGCCGGGCGTCGCCGTCGAGGCGGTGCCGCTGCTCATGACCGACGACGACCGGACCAGGGCGATGGCCCAGGCGGCACTGGAACTGGCCCGGCGCTGCCGCGATGCGTGAGGAACTGCGGATTCTCCCGGTGGCCGGGCTGCCGGACTTCCGGCCGGGGGACGACCTGGCCGCCGCCATCGCCGGAGCGGCCCCCTGGCTGCTCGACGGCGACGTCGTCGTGGTGACGTCCAAGGCCGTGTCCAAGGCTGAGGGCCGGCTCGTCGGCGTACCGGCCGATCCGGCGGCCAGGGAGGCGGCCCGGCGGGAGGCGATCGAGGCCGAGGCGGTCCGGGTGGTCGCCCGGCACCGCGCCACGACCATCACCCAGACCCGACACGGCTTCGTCCTGGCCGCCTCCGGCGTGGACGCCTCCAACGTGCGGCCCGACGAGCTGGCCCTGCTGCCCCTCGATCCCGACCGGTCGGCGGCCCGGCTGCGCGCCGATCTGCACGCGCGGCTCGGAGTCACCGTCGCCGTCGTGGTCAGCGACACCATGGGCCGGCCCTGGCGCAACGGGCTCACGGACGTGGCCATCGGCGTGGCTGGGATGGCACCGCTGCGCGATCATCGCGGCGGGTCCGACACCCACGGCAACGAGCTCCTGCTCACCGAGATGGCCGACGCCGACTCCGTGGCCGCGGCGGCTGAACTCGTGAAGGGCAAGGTGGACGCGGTACCGGTGGCCGTCGTCCGCGGGCTGTCGCCGGTGGAGGACGGACGAGGCGCGAGCGCCCTGGTCCGGGCGCCCGAGCAGGACATGTTCCGGCTGGGCACCCGCGACGTCGTCACCGCCCGCCGGTCCGTCCGGGTGTACGCCGACCGGCCGGTCGACCCCGAGCTGATCCGCCGGGCCGTGGCCGCCGCCCTGACCGCACCGGCTCCGAGTCGCAGTGTCGCCTGGCGGTTCGTCCAGGTGGCGAGCGCGCCGGCCCGCAACAACCTGCTGGCGGCGCTCCGCTCGCCGGCGGAGCTGCTGGCGGCCCCGGAGGTGCTCGTGCCCTGCCTGGTCGGACCCGGCGACCAGCGCACGGTGCGCACGCTCTCGGTGGGCGCCGCGGTGGAGAATCTCCTGGTCCAGCTGGCGGCGGAGGGCCTCGGATCGTACTGGCGGTTCCCGGCGCCGGACGAGGCCGATTCGGTACGGCGGGCGCTCGACCTGCCGCCGGACTGGGAGCCGATGGGTGCGATCACGGTGGGCCACCCGGCCGGGCCCGTGCCGGAGGCGCCGCCGCCCGAGGTAGGAGACCGCCTCCTGATGCGGTGAGCGTCCCCATCCGGGTAGTCGGACGCTGTTAGCGTGCGGCGTGGCCGGCCCAGCAGTGAGGACCACCGTGGACGACCAACCTGACATCGGACGCCGGATCCGCCCGGTGCGCGGCCTGCTCGTCGCAGGCGTGGCCATCGCAGCCCTGCTCGTGGTGCTCGACATCGCGGTGACCCGGGTGCCGTGGGCGCCGCAGTGGCGCGAGCCGGAGAGCATGGTCCGCATCTACTTCGACGTCGCCCGCGAGCAGAACCTGCCGACCTGGGTCAACGTCTGCCTGCTCACCCTCGCCGCGGCCATCGCCGGTCTGGTGGCCGCGCTGGCCCGCGCGGCCCGCGATCCCTCGGCGTTGCCGTGGGCCGTCTTCGCGCTGATCTGCGCGGGCCTGTCCCTCGACGACCTGACGTCCCTGCACGAACGGCTGGATCCGCTAGGGCGACAGCTCGGCGGCGGGAGCGGCCTGACCTACGCCGCCTGGCTGGTGCCCGGTGCCCTGGTCGCCGTCGCGGTGGTGGTGGCCGTCGTCGTGCTCGTCCGGCGGACCGGCCGGACCACGCGGCTGCTGTTGCTGACCGGTCTCGGCTGCCTGCTGGCCGGCGCCTTCGGTTTCGAGGCGGCCGGCAACGCGGTCCTGGAGGAGCGTGGTTTCAGCCGGGCGTACGCGTGGTTCCTCTTCACCGAGGAGTTCCTGGAGACGATCGGCGCGGTCCTGCTGCTCGCCGGAACGGTCAGCGGCCTGCGGATCACGGCGACCGGGCCGAGCCTGCTCGTCGAGCTGGCGCGACCGGGCGGGCCTCAGACCACCCGGTAGTCCCGAACGGGGGCACGATGGCCGAAGCGCGGGGCGGAGTAGCCGCTGATCTCGAGCAGCCGTACGAGCCGATGCCGGTGCGGGCGGTACGGCGCCAGCAGTTCCAGCATCCCCTCGTCGTCTACCCGGCGGCCGATCAGCGCGGAGCCGACGAACTTCGCCAGGTGGAAGTCCCCGACTGACACGTGGTCGCTGTCGCCGAGCGCCCGCTGCGCGACCTCGGCCGCGGTCCACTCACCGATTCCGGGGACGACCTGCAGCCGGGCCAACGCGGCCTCCGCCGGCAGTTCGACGGCCTCCTCCAGCCGCCCGGCCACTGTCGCCGCCGCCCGCAACGCCCGTCGGCGCGCCCCATCGACCCCGCATCGGTGCCAGGTCCACTCGGCCAGGCCGAGCAGTGCCTCGGGGGTCGGCGGCACCCGCATGCCGGCCGGCGCCGGCCCGGGTGCGGGCGTGCCGGCCACGCCGATCAGCTCGCGCCAGGAACGCCGGGATTCGACACCGGTGACCTTCTGCTCGAGGACGGCCAGGCACAGGCTGTCCCAGACGCGGCGGGTGCGCGGGATCCGCAGTCCGGGGTGCCGCCGCCAGGTGTCGGTCACCCACCCCGGCGGCGGGCTGAACCCGCTCGGGTCGTCGCTGGCCCCGAGCGAGTCGGGTACCGCGGCCAGGGCCCACGCCGCGCCCGGCCCCCAGGCGTCCGCGGACACGATGGTCCCGTCGTAGCGCAGCCGCACCGTCGCAGCGCCGTACGGCGTGGTGGTGGTCCGCCAGAGCGCACCCTCGGATTCGACGTGGAACGTGGGATCGGCGGCGCCTCGCCGCAGCGGTCCCAGGGTGCGGCGGATGTCCAGCGCCCCCTCCGGCCGCCAGGTCAGTTGCGCCGGCCGCTCGCTCACCGGCGGGCTACCGCGGGGCCATCCGCAGGGCGGCGTCCATCCGGATCGTCTCGCCGTTGAGATACCCGTGCTCGGCGATCACGCACACCAGGGAGGCGTAGTCGGCCGGCGAACCGAGCCGCTTCGGGAACGGCACTCCCGCGGCCAACCCGGCCCGGATCTCCTCGGACAGCGTGCCCAGCATCGGGGTGTCGATGATGCCGGGCGCGATGGTGCACACCCGGATCCCGACGGTGGACAAGTCACGCGCGGCCGGCAGGGTCAGCCCGACGACGCCGGCCTTGGACGCGGCGTACGCCAGCTGCCCGATCTGGCCCTCGAAGGCGGCGATGGAGGCGGTGTTCACGATCACGCCGCGCTCACCGTGCTCCATCGGCTCGGTGGCGGCGATCCGGGCGGCGGCCAGCCGCAGCACGTTGAACGTGCCGATCAGGTTGATCGTGACGACCTTGCTGAACAGGTCGAAGTCGTGCGGGGTGCCGTCCTTGGCCAGGACCCGGGAGGCCCAGCCCACCCCCGCGCAGTTGACCGCGAGCCGCAACGGCCGGTCCTGGCCGGCGGCCATCTCGACCGCGGCGGCGACCTGCCCGGGATCGGTGACGTCGGCGGGGGCGAAGCTCGCGTCCGGGCCGAGTTCGTCGGCCAGCTCGGCGCCCGCCGACGCCGGCAGGTCGAGCAGGGTCACCGCTGCACCGCGGGCCAGCAGTTCCCGGGCCGTGGCCGCCCCGAGGCCCGACGCTCCGCCGGTGACCAGAGCCGCGACACCCTGCAACTGCATCCGCTGCTCCCGTCGCTTCGCGCGGGCCCGGCTGGACGGCCGGCACCTCCGCGGCGAGACAGTATCGTCCTGCGCATGGTCGAGCCGGGGGTGGCCCGGGCCCCCCGGATGTCCGCGCAGGTCGTCGCGGTCGGCGCCGGCTTGGCGATCCTCGGCGTCGCGTCGTTCGGGTACCTGGTGCTCACCGGGCGCGCGCTCGGGCCGTCCGAGGTCGCGTCGTTGGCGACGTTGTGGGTGCTCATCAACGCCGTCGGCCCCAGCCTGTTCCTCCCGCTGGAGCAGGAACTCGGGCGGTCGGTAGCGGCCCGGCGGGCGCTGGGCCAGGGGTCCCGCCCGGTGCTGGCCCGCGCCGGCCGGCTCGGCGCGGCGATGGTGGGCGCGCTCGCCGTGACCTGCCTGGCCCTGTCGATCCCGCTGTCGGACTCGCTGTTCGGCGGGGAGGTCCTGCTCGTCGCCGGGCTCGTGTTGGGCTGCGCCGGCCTGGCCCTGGAGCACGTCAGCCGCGGCCTGCTGGCCGGCAACGGTCAGTTCGTCAGGTACGGCGCCCAACTCGGGATCGATGGCGTACTCCGGCTCGGCGGGGCCGGGGCGCTGGCGCTGGCCGGTGCGACCCAGGCCGGGTGGTACGGCGTCCTGCTGGGCCTGTCGCCGTTGGCGGCGGCGGCGCTCACCGTGCCGCGTCCCGCCGCGCTGACCGGCGCCGGCCCACCGGCCGAGTGGCGCGACATCGGCAGCGCCCTCGGCTGGCTGGTGGCCGGGTCCGCCGCGGCGCAGTTCGTCGTCAACGCGGCACCGATCGCGGCCGGCCTGCTCGCCGGGCCCGGTGAGCGGGCCAGGCTGGGCGTCTTCATCAGCGTCGTCGTCTTCGCCCGGATGCCGCTGTTCGCATTCGCCGCGGTCCAGGCGGTCCTGCTGCCGGGGTTGGCCGCCCTCGCGGCCCGGGGCGACCTAGCCGGCTTCGGCGCCCGCCTGCGGCGGATCCTCGGCGTCGTCGCGGCGGCCGCACTGGGCGGCGGTGCGGTGCTCGTCGCCGTCGGACCGCCATTGGTCACGCTGTTGTTCGGGAGCCAGTTCCGTACGACGCGCGAGATCCTGCTGCCGCTGGTCGTCGCGGGTGGGCTCTACATGATCGCCACCGTGCTGTCCCAGGCCCTCATCTCGCTGCGGCGGTACGCCGCCTCGGCGCTGGGCTGGGCGGGCGGCGGTGCCGCCTTCTTGGTTGCCCTGCTGGCACCTCTGGAGTTCGAGTTGCGCACCGGCTACGCCCTGCTCGCGGCCACCGTGGTCTCGGTCGGAGCCCTCGCGGCAGAGCTGCGCCGCGCGCTCGGCGGCACCCCCACGCCGCCGGCTGCCTGACAGACTGCAGCGCATGGCCCCAGCACTCCAGCGCCACGCGGGTCGCTGGGGGCTGCTGGCCGCGGTGCTCGGGTTGGGGCTGGCCTGTGCCGCGTTCGCGGCGGTGGAGCCGGTGAACGGCTCGGCCGACGAACCCGCCCACGTCGACTACGCCTACCAGCTGTGGCACGGCGACTTCCCCGTATTCGAGGACGGCCTGGTCGTCGTTCCGGAGGGGCAGCCGAGTCCGCCCGTGCAGTTCGTCGCGCAGCACCCGCCGCTGTTCTACCTCCTGCTCGCGCCGGTCGTCGGGCCGCTGGTCGATGCCGGGCACCCGCAGGCAGCGGTGTCGGCCGCCCGGGGAGTCAGCCTCTCGATCGCGGTCTTGGGCCTGCTCGCGCTGGCCTGGGCGGCGGCCCAGCTGTCCGACCGCCGGCCCTGGACGTGGGCGGTGACCTCGGCCGCGGTGGCGGCCCCGATCGTGCCGTTCATGCGGGTCGGCGGCTCGGTCTACAACGACAACCTGGCCGTGCTGTTCGCCGTTGTGGCCCTCGGCCTCACGGTGCGCATCCTGCGCAAGGGCTGGTCGCCCCGGCTGCTGTTCGCCGTCGGCCTCGCCTGCGGTCTGGGCGCCCTGTCCCGAGCGACGTTCGTCATCACCTTGGTGGCCGTCACCGCGGGGCTGTGCCTCGCCGGGTGGCGGCACGCGCAGGGCGGCTCCGGTCGTCGGCTCGGGGTCACCGCCGGGCTGGCCGTCCTGCCGATCGGGAGCGCCCTGGCCGTCGCCGGCTGGTTCTACCGGCGCAACATCGAGCTCACCGGGACGTGGACCGGCGCCCGGTCGGACTACGCCCAGGACAACCTGGGCCGTACGGCGCAGCCGATCACCGACGTCCTGACCAGCTCGACGTACTGGCAGATCCCGCTGGACCTGCTGCGGCAGTCGCCCGAGCACCTGCCGGTTCTCGGCCGGGTGCTGCTGCTGTTGCTCCTGCTGCTGGCGCTGGTCGGGTGGGCCCTTCGCCGCGGCTTCCGCGTCGAGCTCGGCGTCGTGGCGCTGCTCGCGCTCCAGGCGATCGGCACGCTCGCCCTGACAGCCGGCTACATCGGCACCGGCGGCGGCACCGCGGGCCGCTACCTGCTGCCCGCGCTGTTCCCGCTGGCGGCGGTGCTCGCCGCCGGCGTCCTGGCCGTCGGCGAGCGGGTGGGCGCCGCCGTCCTGCTCGGGTACGGCGTCGCGGCCTGGTTGCCGTTTGCGCTCTGGATCCTGGCCCAGCCGGCCGGCGATCCGGGCCAGACGTCGAACGGCGTGCCCCTGCTCGCGGTCTGGGTGGCGCTGGTCGGGCTCGGCGTCGCGGTCATCGCCCAGGTGGTGGCGGTGGCCGGCCTGCACGGGGGACCCGCCGAGCCGACGGACCCGGCGCGGCGGCCCCGGTCACTGGCCACGGCCGGCCGGAGCACGGCATGACCGAGTCGGTGCTGACCGTCAGCGTGGTCACCTACTCCCCCGGCCGGCACCTCGACGTCTTCCTGGACAGCCTGGCCACGGCCACGACCCGGCCCTACCGCGTCATCCTGGCCGACAACGGCAGCACCGACGGCGCGCCGGAGCGGGCCGCCGAGCAACGCCCCGAGGTCACCCTGTTGCCGACGGGAGGCAACCTCGGGTACGGCGCCGCTCACAACGTCGGCCTCGCCGACCGGCGCGAGGGCTGGCTCGTGCTGGCCAACCCGGACGTCCGCTGGGAACCGGGGTCACTGGACGAGCTGCTCGCGGCCGCGTCCCGCTGGCCGCGCGGTGGGGCGTTCGGACCGGCCATCCTTTCCGCCGACGGCGCGCTGTACCCCTCGGCCCGCGAACTGCCCACGCTCGGACGCGGCATCGGGCACGTCCTGTGCGGCTGGTGGTGGCCGTCGAACCCGTGGACGGCCGGCTACCGCCGCGAGCGCGGATCACCCGCCGAGGGACCGGCCGGCTGGCTGTCCGGCTCGTGCCTGCTGATGCCCGCCGAGGCCTTCCACCGCCTCGGCGGCTTCGACGACAGCTACTTCATGTACTTCGAGGACGTCGACCTCGGCGCCCGGCTCGGCCGGGCCGGTTGGTTGTCGGTCCACGTCCCGAGCGCGGTCGTGGTGCACGAGGGGGGGCACGCGACGTCGCGGGCGGCGGGCCGGATGCTCGACGAGCACCACCGCTCGGCGTACCGGTACCTGTCCCGGCTGTACCCGGGCCGGCTCAAGACCCCGCTGCGGGCGGTGCTCGGCGCCGGGCTCTGGGGCCGGGCCGCACTGTCCCGGGTGGTCGGCCGGGTGGGCCAGGGCGCCGCCCCTCAGCGCGACGCCGACCAGCTGGAGACCAGCACGTGAGCACGATCCCCCGCTTCTTCCCTGCGATCCCGGCCGGGGGCAGCGGGACCCGCCTCTGGCCGCTGAGCCGGACCGGGCGGCCGAAGTTCCTGCTCCCGCTCGGTCCCGATCCGGCGCGCAGCCTGCTGCAGGCGACCGTCGACCGCCTGCTCCCGCTGTGCGGGCTGGACCGGCTGCTCGTGGTCACCGGCGAGGCCCACAGCGCCGCCGTCCGCGGGCAGCTGCCCCACCTGCCGCCGGCCAACCTGATCGCCGAACCGTCCGCCCGCAACTCCGCGGCGCCGATCGCGCTCGCCGCGGCCATCGCCCACGAACGTGACCCGGACGCGCTGACCGGGTCGTTCGCCGCCGACCATGTCGTGACCGACCCGGCGGCGTTCCAGGCCGTGATCGAGGCCGCCGCCCAGGTCGCGGCGGAGGGGCTGCTGGTGACCGTCGGCCTGCGCCCGCTGCGGCCCGACACCGGTTACGGCTACATCGAGGCCGGTGGCCCGCTGACCCAGGGTCCCGGCCTGGCCGTGCGCAGCTTCACCGAGAAGCCGGACGCCGCGACCGCCCGCGAGTACGTCGCCACCGGCTCCTACCTCTGGAACGCCGGCATGTTCGTCTGGCGGGCGGATGCGCTGCTGGCCGAGGTGGAGCGCCAACTGCCCGGCCTGCACGACGGCGTGCGACGGATCGCCGCGGCGTACGCCGCCGGTGACGGGCCGCAGGTACACGCCGAGATCTGGCCCACGCTGCCCACGGTGAGCATCGACGTGGGGATCGTCGAAGGTGCCGCCCAGCGCGGCCGGGTCGCCTGCATGCCCGCCGACTTCGGCTGGACCGACGTCGGGACGTTCGACTCCCTCGCCGCCGTGCTGCCCGGCGACGCGGCCGGCAACGTCCGAGTCGGGGGAGCCGAGGTGCTCGCCGTCGACAGCGCCCGGTGCGTGGTCTCGGCCGCCGGGCGTCCCGTCGTGCTGCTCGGAGTGCACGACCTGGTCGTCGTGGACGCGGGCGATGTCGTCCTGGTCTGCCCGCGGGAGCGAGCGCAGGACGTCGGAGTACTGGTCGGCGCGGTTCGGGACGCGGGTCGCGGCGGGCTGACCTGATCGCCCGCTCCGGTACTGTCGGGCGTCGTGGTCGCCCGAGGGTCGCAGGTTTCTCGCTCGTGGCACCTGGCCCTCGACGACCTGTCCCGGGGCTGGAAGCAACGTGCCCTGTGGGGCCACCTGGGCTGGCAGGACATCAAGCAGCGCTACCGGCGTTCGGTGCTCGGACCGCTGTGGATCACGATCAGCATGGCGGTCACCGCCATCGCGCTGGGCGTCCTGTACGCCGGGCTGTTCGGCAACCCGATCGAGCGCCAGCTGCCCTACATCCTGGTCGGCTTCGTGGTCTGGGCCTTCATCGGCGGGTGCATCACCGAGGGCTCGACGGTGTTCATCTCCAACGCCGGCCTGATCAAGCACCTGCCCGCGCCGGTCAGCGTGCACGTCTTCCGGTTGATCTGGCGGCAGGTCCTGTTCTTCGCGCACAACCTCGTCGTCTACGTCGTGATGTTCGCCGTTTTTCCGCAGCCGCTGGGCCTGGGCAGCCTGCTGGTGTTCCCAGCGTTCGCCCTGCTGATCGCGAACGGCATGTGGGTGGCGCTGCTCATCGGGATCGTGAGCACCCGGTTCCGCGACCTGCCGCCGGTCACCCAGAGCGTCGTGCAGCTGATGTTCTTCCTGACTCCCATCGTGTGGATCTACGAGGACCTGCAGAACAGCGACAACGCGGCGATCCGCGACCGGGCGCGCTTCGCCGAGCTGAACCCGTTCCTGCACTTCCTGGAGACCATCCGCCGACCGCTGCTCGGGCAGTCCTTCGAGCTGCGGCACTGGGTGGTCGTGCTCGTCATCACCGTCATCGGGTGGGCGCTGGCCCTCGTGGTGATGCGCAACTACCGCTCCCGCGTCTCGTACTGGGTGTGACGCGATGGTGAGCATCCGGGTCCGCTCGGCGAGCGTGGACTTCCCCATCTTCGACGCCAAGTCGCGGTCGTTGAAGACGACCGTGCTCGGCGTGGTTGGTGGCCGGATCGGGGCGAACGCCAGCCGGGTCGTCGTCGTCAAGGCGCTGCAGGACATCGACCTCGACCTGGATCACGGCGCCCGGGTGGCCCTGATCGGGCACAACGGGGCGGGCAAGTCGACCCTGCTGCGCCTGCTGTCCGGAATCTACGAGCCGACCAGCGGGACGGCGGAGGTGACCGGCCGGGTGGCACCGGTCTTCGACCTGGCCGTGGGCATGGACCCGGAGATCTCGGGTCTGGACAACATCATGATCCGCGGCTTGTTCCTCGGGATGACCCACGAGCAGATGCAGGAGCGGGTCGACGACATCGCGGAGTTCACCGAGCTCGGCGACTACCTGCGGATGCCGATCCGCACCTACTCGACCGGGATGCGGGTCCGGTTGGCGCTGGGCGTGGTGACCAGCATCGACCCGGAGATCCTGCTGCTGGACGAGGGGATCGGCGCGGTGGATGCGGCGTTCCTGCGCAAGGCGCGCAAGCGGCTGACCGACCTGGTCGACCGGTCCGGGCTGCTCGTCCTCGCCTCGCACTCCGACGAGCTGCTGCGCGAGCTCTGCGACACCGCGATCTGGCTGGACCACGGGCAGATCAGGCAGCAGGGCCCGCTGGAGCCGGTGCTCGAGGCCTACAAGAACCGGCCAGGTGGTCGATGAGCGCCGGACTGCCGCCCGGCAGCGTGGTCGCGGTCATCGTGACCATGCACCGCCGCGAGCTGCTCACCCAGAGCCTGCGGGCGCTCGCAACCCAGACCCACCCGATCGCCCACGTCGTCGTCGTGGACAACGGGCCGGCCGAGCCGGCGCGCGACGTGGTGGAAGCCGCCGGGCTGCCGACGACGTACCTGCTGTCCCACCACAACCTCGGTGGCGCCGGTGGGTTCGCCCTCGGCATGCTGTACGCGCTGGCCATGGGCGCGGACTGGATCTGGTGCGCCGACGACGACGGCCGGCCGAGCGACGAGGCAGTCCTCGACACCCTGCTGAACTGCGCGGAGCGGCACGAGCTGGCCGAAGTGTCGCCGCTGGTCTCCGACGTGGCCGACCCTTCGCGGCTGGCCTTCCCGCTGCGCCGGGGTCTCCGCTGGCGGCGAGACCCGGCCCAGCTCGGGGACACCGAGGTGTTGTGGAACTACGCCTCGCTGTTCAACGGGGCGCTGTTCCGGGCCTCGACCCTGGATCGGGTGGGCGTACCGGACCTGCGCCTGTTCAGCCGCGGGGACGAGACCGAGATCCACCGCCGGTTGCGCCGCTCGGGGTTGCGCTTCGGGACGTGCCTGCGGACGGCGTACATCCATCCCAGCGGCACGGAGGAGTTCAAGCCGATCCTCGGCGGGCGGCTGTCCGCGCAGTATCCCGACGATCCGGGCAAGCGCTACTACACGTACCGCAACCGCGGGTACCTGATGGCGCAACCCGGGATGCGTTGGCTGCTGCCGCTGGAGTGGGTGCGCTTCGGCTGGTTCTTCCTGGTCGGCCGGCGGGACCCGCGCGGGCTGCGGGAGTGGCTGGCCCTGACCCGCGATGGCCGGCGGGAGCGCTTCACCCCCCGCTGAGCCACGAAACGCCGCCGTGCGCCTCCACGTGCCGCTGCTCGGCGGCGACGGCTAGGGCGACGACGAGCCGGCTGACGAAGCGCCGGTCGCGAGGAAACGCTGCGTCGGAGGTGTAGATCAGACCAGGTACGCCGGACTGCTCGGCCTCGCCGGCGCGTCTGAGCCGCTCGAAGTCGACCACGTTGTTGGTCACGAGTGCGCGTCCCTCGGCCAACGCGGTAGCGGCGATGTCGGCGTCGTCGGCTCCGGCGAGGAGGCGATCGGCAGCCACGGCGCGAGCGTCGATGCCCCGCTCCAGCAGCAGTTCGGCGATGCGCGGGCCGAACATCTCGTCGAGCAGTAGCTTCCTCGGCGAGGTCACTTGTCCAGCAGCCGCCGGGTGCGCTGCCAGTGTTCGCGGAGCTGAGCGGATTCGGCCCGGGCGCGATCGATCCGGGAGTCCACCTCCGTGGGGTACGCCGCCCAGTACGCGATAGCGGCGTCGGCCGCCGCGACAGTCAAGCCTGCGGACTCGGCAACCAGCGCACGAATCCGGCGTGCAGACAAGCTGGGCTCCGCGGCCCGCGCGGACTGCACCGCCTGGATGACCTCCCACACGTCCGGCCCGCCGATGAGACGGGCGCGCCGACCCCCCGGTCCGTCCCGGAAGACCACGGTCGGATGCTCGCGAGTGCGCAACGCCTCGTCGATCAGCAAATTGCTCGCGCTCGACAGGGACAAACCTGGGTGTGCAGCCACAAAGGTACCGATCCGCGCTAACACGTCCGGATCGAATCGCACCGACGATGGGTTCGTCACGCCTACATCGTAGGCGCCGCCAGGCTATGCGAGGCTCAGGAGAGCGCGGCGGCGAGGCGGTCCAGGAACGTGCGCTGGGCCTTGACGAGCTTCGGAGCGGCGGCGGCCAGCGCGAACCACGCGACCCGGTCCAGCTCGGGGAAGGACCGCACCCGCCCCGACCGGGGCGGCCAGACCATCTCGAAGGTCCCCGGTACGACGGTGTCCGGGTCGAGGTCGCCCTCCACGGCGAAGGCCACCACTCGCTTCCCGCCGGCCTGGACCACCTCGCCCAGCGGCAGCACCGCACCGTCGGGCGCCGGCAGGCCGAGCTCCTCGGTGAACTCCCGCCGGGCCGCCGCCAGCGGTTCCTCCGAGGCGGCGTCGTACTCGCCCTTGGGCAAGGTCCACCCACCTTCGTCGCGGCGCGCCCACAGCGGCCCGCCCATGTGCCCGAGCAGCACCTCCACGCCGGAGGCGCCCACCCGGTACACGAGCAGGCCAGCGCTGCGGCGGACCGGCACCGTCAGTCCCGGAAGGTGTTCCGCCAGGCCTCGACCGAGGTCAGCGCCGGTGCGGCCTCGCGGTACCGGCGGCGCAACTTCGGGAACTCGCGGTACAGCCGGCGGTGTACCCGCACCGACTCGCGCAACATCGACCAGAAGGTGCGCGGGTCGCGGCGGCGGAAGGTGACCCCGCGCCCGTCGGCCGTCGCCACCGTCGCCGCGTCCAGCCGGGCGACGAGGAACCAGGTGGCGTCCCGAGCGGCCACGTTGAGCTGCGGGCGGTTCGGGTCGGCCAGCGTCGGCGAGCGCAGGTTGTGCACGAACACGCTGGCCAGCGTGCGGGCGATCGCCAACGGCGTCGTCGGCGGCTTGCGGTAGCGCTCGGCCCGCAGCGCACTCATGCTCGGCAGCGGCAGCTCCGAGGAGGACTCCAGTACGACGCCGTCGGTGTAGTTCGCCCGCTGCTCGCGGACCGCCGGTAGGGCCGTGGGCAGCAGGTCGAACAACCGCTCGGGACCGTCCAGGAAGTCGCGGTAGCCGGCCAGGTGCAGCGCGGTCGTGGAGTACTGCATCGTCAGCAGGTACTTCAGGTCGAACTTGAACAGGTCGAGGATGAGTTTGCCGCCGTGCGGGAAGCGCGAGTGCAGCGCTGCGGCGATCAGCCGGTTGCGCACGTGGAAGTAGGCCTGCCAGTCCGTGGCGTCGTCCTTGTCGGTCCAGGACAGGTGCCAGATCGCCACGCCGGGGAGGGTCGCGGTCGGGAAGCCCGCCTCCCCCGCCCGCAGGCCGTACTCCGCGTCGTCCCACTTGATGAACAGCGGCATCGGCAACCCGATGCTCTCGATCACCGTGCGCGGGATCAGGCACATCCACCAGCCGTTGTAGTCGACGTCGATCCGCCGGTGCAGGTGCTTGGCCTTGCGCAGCGTCGTCCGGCTGAAGTCGTGGCCGTAACAGGTGCGCGGCGCGCCGCGCCAGAAGAACTTGTCGCGCTGCACCACCTCGCCCATGGTGTGCAGCACTGACCGGTTCTGCAGGGCCAGCATCTGCCCGCCCACGAGCATGGGGTGTTTGGCGAAGCGGGCGAACGCGAATGCCCGCAGCACGCTGTCCGGCTCGAGTTCGATGTCGTCGTCGAGGAAGACCAGGTGGCTGGCCTGGCTGGCGGTCACCGTCTCGAACATCGCCCGGCTGAACCCACCGCTGCCGCCGAGGTTGGGCTGCTCGATCAAGCGCAGCCGATCGCCGAGCAGGTCGGCGACCTCGCCGAAGCGTGCGGCGTCGCGGACCTTCTGGGTGCCTTGGTCGGCCACGACGACCAGTTCGATCGCCGCCCGGGCCAGCTCGTCGGCGGCCAGCGCACCGAGGGCGGCCACGCAGTCCGCCGGTCGGTTGAAGGTGGTCATACCGATGGCCAGGGTGCCGGGGTCGCTCGGCTCGACGTCGGTGTACCAGCCGGCCCGGCGCAGGGTCACCGGCTGCTCGTCCGCGGTCAGGTCGAACCAGTACCACCCGCCGTCCTCGAACGGTGCCAGGTCGAGGTCGAACTCCAGGGTGCTCTCGTCCCGGCCGGGATCGGTGGTCGCCCCCGTGACGTGGATGATCTCCCCGTCGGCCTTGGACCGGTAGATGTCCACCCGGCACAGGCCGATCAGGTCCAGCCGCAACTGGATCCGCGCCACCGTCGTCCAGCGCCGCCAGTAGCTGGCCGGGAAGGCGTTGAAGTACGCCGCGAAGGACAGCTCCCGTCCCGGCAGCAGGTCGACGGACTCGCGGCTGGTCACCGACACCCGGGAGGAGCCCGCCTCGTCGAGGTACAGCGTGCGGACCTTCAGCGGGTCGGCCGCCCGCGGCATGATGACCCGCTGCAGCAGGGTGACCCCACGGATGGCGCTCAGCTCATCGGGATCCGGCTCGCTGACCAGCTCGGGGCTCACGGAGGTGTCGGTCATGCGCAGATTCGTCCCTCGGGTTCGTCAGTCGTCGAGACGGCCGTCGAGTGACGCGCCCTCGGTGAAGTACGGCCGGATGCGGTTGTCGAACATGCTCAGCGCCGACCCGATCGCCATGTGCATGTCCAGATACTTGTAGGTACCTAGGCGCCCGCCGAACAACACCCGGCGGTCGGCGGCCTCCCGAGCGGCGAGCTTGCGGTACCGGGCGAGCTTGTCCCGGTCCTCTGCGGTGTTGATCGGGTAGTACGGCTCGTCCTGGGTCGCCGCGAAACGCGAGTACTCGCGGAAGATCACCGTCTTGTCGTTGCGGTAACCGCGCTCGGGGTGGAAGTGCCGGAACTCGTGGACCCGGGTGAACGGCACGTCCTCGTCGGCGTAGTTCATCACCGGGGTCCCCTGGAAGTCCCCGATCGGCAGCACCTCGCGCTCGAAGTCCAGTGTGCGCCAACCCAGCTCGCCCTCGCTGTAGTCGAAGTAGCGGTCCAGGGCCCCGGTGAAGACGGTGGGCACGTCGGCGGGCAGGGCGTCCCGTACGTCGAAGTAGTCCACGCCGAGGCGCACCTCGATGTCAGGGTGCTCGGCCATCCGGGTCAGCCACGCCGTGTACCCCTCGCGCGGCAGCCCTTCGTAGGTGTCGCTGAAGTAGCGGTTGTCGAAGGTGTAGCGCACCGGCAGCCGGGCGATCACGGCCGCGGGCAGCTCCGTCGGGTCGGTCTGCCACTGCTTCTTCGTGTACCCGCGGATGAACGCCTCGTACAGCGGGCGCCCGATCAGCGAGATCGCCTTCTCCTCCAGGTTGCGGGCCTCGTCGGAGTCGAACTCGCCGGCCTGCTCGGCCACGAGGGCCCGCGCCTGCTCGGGGCTGAGATGGCGCCGGAAGTAGGACGTGATCGTGCCGAGGTTGATCGGCATCGGGTACACGGCGTCCTGGTAGACGGTGAACACGCGGTGCTCGTAGCCGGTGAAGTCGGTGAACCGGTTGGCGTAGTCCCAGACCCGCCGGTTACTGGTGTGGAACAGGTGCGCGCCGTACCGGTGGACCTCGATCCCGCTCTCCGGCTCGATCTCGGAGTAGGCGTTGCCCCCGAGATGATCACGGCGGTCGAGGACCAGGACCCGCTTGCCGAGTTCGCTCGCGGCCCGCTCGGCCACGGTCAGACCGAAGAACCCGGACCCGATGACGATCAGGTCGGGGTCCGCATGCTGCCAAGCCACGATGGATCACCGTACCTTGCGCGGCGCGATAGCTCCGGTCGAGCCCGCGCCTAGACTGGCGCGGACCGGTCACCCTGGAGGAGGTTCGTGCCCTCGCTGTCCCTGGCGGGCCTGCTCCAGATCCTGCTGTACGCCGCCGTACTGATCCTGCCCGGGCTGCTCGTGGCCCTGGCGGCTGGCCTGCGTTCGTGGGCCGCTGCGGCGAGCGCGCCGCTGATCACCTACGGGCTCACCGCTCTGATCGGCCCGCTCAGTGCGGCCGGACTCCGGTGGAGTCCGCTGACCCTGGCCGGCGGCGCGGTGCTGCTGGCCGGACTGGTGGCCCTGCTCCGGCTGGTCGAGCGCCGACGGCGGCGTACCGACCCGGACGCCGGCGTCGAGTCAACCCCGGCCGACCGCTCCGGCGACCTGGCCGTCGCGGCGGGGGTCGCGGTGGGCGCCCTGCTGGGTCTGGTCACGGTGCTGATCGGCATCGGCCGGCTGGACGCCTTCCCGCAGGACTGGGACGCGACCTTCCACGCCAACGCGATCCGGTTCATCCTCGACACCGGCAACGCCGACCCCGGCGCGCTCCGGGTGATCAACAACTACGAGGACAGCACGTTCTTCTACCCCAACGCCTATCACGCGCTGGCCGCCGTGGTCGGGATGCTCGGTGGCGCCGGTCTCCCGGAGCTGTTGAACCTGCAGATGGTGCTCGTCCCCGGACTGGCCGGGCTGACCCTGGCCGCGCTGCTGCGCGAGTACGGCGCGCGGGTGGCGCTGACCGCGACCGCCCCGGTCCTGCTGGCGACGTTCACCGGCTTCGGCCCGGACATGCTCTGGCGCGGTCCGCTGCTGCCCTTCGTCACGGCGGTGGCGCTGATCCCGGGGTTCCTGCTGCTCCTGCGCCGGGTGCTCGCCGCGCCCGCGGTGGCCACCGCTGTGCTGGCCGCGGTGTGCGCCGTGGGCCTGCTCGGTCTGCACCCGAGCGTCGCGCTGTCCGCGGCGATCTTCGCCGTTCCGATGGTGCTGGCGAGGTGGGCCGGCCACCCCGGCCGGATCCCCCGCGAGGCCCTCACCCTGGTCCTCGTCGGCGCGGCCGCCGCCCTGCTGGGCCTGCAGTTCGCGCTCGGTGCGCTGGCCGTCGGCGGCACCGGCGACGTCGTGGACTGGCCGGCCGATCAGAGCCCCGGCCAGGCGGTCGGTGACCTGTTCCTGCTCAACCACGCTGTCGAAGCCCCACAGTTCTGGTTGGTCGCTCTGCTGCTCGTCGGTGCTGTGGCGGTGCGCCGGATCCGGTTCCTGTGGTGGTGGCTGGCCGGCGCCGGTGTGTTCGGGTGGCTGTTCGTGGTGGCCTCGGCGTACGACACGCAGTGGGCCGAGACGCTGACCCGGCCGTGGTGGAACGACGCCTGGCGATTCATGGCCCTGGCCTGTCTCGGGCTGACGGTGGTCGCCGCGAACGGCGCAGTGGTCATGGGCGACTGGGTGCTGCGACGGGTGCGCAGCGTGGCTCCGCTCGGTGGGCGGCCGCCGCGGATGCTGCTCGGCGGCGCGGTGGTCGTCGTGCTCGCGGCGTACGGCGTGCTGACCAACGGCTTCTACGTGCCCACCAACGGAGCCCGGATGCAGGTGCGCTTCGAGGACGGCCCCACGGTCAGCAGCTCCGAGCTGGCCGGCATGCGCGTCCTGGCCGAGCTGGCCGGCCCCGGCGAGCGGATCATGAACGACCCCCTGGACGGTTCGGCCTGGATGTACGCCGTGCACGGACTGCAGCCGATGTACGGACACGTGATCGCGCCGCGCACCTTCAACGACATCGGGCCCGACCAGCGCGCCCTGCTCAAACGCTTCCGCTGCGTGGACACCGACCCGGTGGTGCAGGCGCTCGTGGACGAGTACGACATCACCTACGTGTTCGTCGGGTCCAGTTACGTCCGCGAGTCCTTCCGCCGGGTGTCGGGCCTGATCGCCTTGGCCGACGTGGAGAGCCTGGAGCTGGTCTACTCGCAGGGCGGTACCCGGATCTTCCGCGTCACCACACCACCGCCGGCGACATCGGCGAGCGCCGAGCAGGACAGCTGTGGCACCACGACGGCGTGATCCTGACGTCGCGCTGACGGGGTTCGCCGCCGTACGCCGGTAGCATCGGCGGCATCCGTGATCACCGGGGTGGGAGCCGCATGCCTGAGCAGCCGGTCCCTACCGGTCCCGGTTCGGGGCCGGAGTCCGCGGCCGATGTCTGGGTGGTCATCCCGGTGTTCAACGAGGCGGCGGTCGTGGCCGCGGTGGTCACCGAGGTGCTGGCCGGCTTCCCGAACGTCGTCTGCGTGGACGACGGCAGCACCGACGGCTCGGCCGCCCAGGTGGCCAGCACCCGCGCGCATCTGGTCCGGCACCCCATCAACCTCGGCCAGGGCGCGGCGCTGCAGACCGGCCTGACCTACGCCAAGGCGCGCTCGGGGGGCCAGTTCTTCGTCACCTTCGACGCCGACGGCCAGCATCGCGTCGACGACGCGCAGCGGATGGTGGCCGTGGCCCGGTCGGGCACGTCCGACGTCGTGCTCGGTTCGCGCTTCCTGGACCAGGCCACGAACGTGCCGCGGCTCAAGCGGCTGGTCCTGCGGACCGCGGTGGCCCTGAGCCCGACCGCGCGGCGCCTGCACCTGTCCGACGCGCACAACGGGTTGCGGGTGTTCAGCCGGCCGGTCGCGGATCAGCTCCGCATCACGATGAGCGACATGGCGCACGCCTCGGAGATCGTGACCCTGCTGGCCCGCTCGGCGTGGCGGGTGGAGGAGGTGCCAGTGACGATCAACTACACCGACTACTCCAAGGCCAAGGGCCAATCGCTGGTCAACGGCGTGAACATCCTGTTCGACCTGTCGATGAAGCAGCGAGGGCGGTGACGCGATGATCGCCATCCAGTTCCTGCTCATCGCCGCGGTAGGCCTCGGCCTGCTGCTCTTCGTGCGCCGCTGGCACGGCGTGGGGATGCAGGCCGGCAAGCGGATCGGGTTGGTCGCCTTCGCACTGCTCAACGTGTACGCGGTGTTGCGTCCCGACGACGTGACGTGGGTGGCCAACCGGCTCGGCGTCGGCCGCGGCGCCGACCTGATCCTCTACGTGCTGGTCATCGCGTTCGTGCTCGGCATGCTCAACTTCTACCTGCGGTTCAAGACGATGGACCGGCGGTTGACCGAGCTGGCCCGGACCATCGCGATCCGGGAGGCGGAGCTCGTCAACCGCGAGCGGGGTGTGCTCGCCGCGCACAACGTGGCGCTCTCCGTGCCCGCCGCCGAACCGGCCACCGGCCCGGCCACGGTCATCGTCCCGGTCACGGAGGAACAGCGATAGCGACCGTCGACGTGCTGATCCCCTACTTCGACCGCCCGGACCTGCTGCGATACACCGTGGCCAGTGTGCTGGCCCAGGACGACCCGGCGTGGCGGCTGACCGTCGTGGACGACGGCCCCGGAACCGACGGAGTCGCCGACTTCCTGACCGCGCTGGCCGATCCGCGGGTGCGCTACCTGCACAACCCGGTCAACCTCGGGATCAACCGCAACTTCCAGCGCTGCCTGGATCTGGCCACCGAGGACGTGCTCGTCATCACCGGCGCGGACGACCTGTTGCTGCCCGGCTACGTCGGCTGCGTGCGGGCCGCGTACGCCGGCTGCGGGCCAGACGTCGCCGTGGTGCAGCCCGGCGTGCAGGTGATCGACGCCGCCGGCCGGCCCCGCGAGGGACTGGCCGACCGGGCCAAGCGGCTGCTCTTCGCACCCCGGCTGGATGGTGCGCGCGAGCTCGGCGGTGAGCCGCTGGCGACCAGCCTGCTGCGCGGCAACTGGCTCTACTTCCCCGCGCTGGCCTGGCGGCGCACGGCCGCCCAGGCGGTCGGTTTCCGGGACGACCTGCACGTCGTGCAGGACCTGGCCCTCGTCCTGGACCTGGTGCGCGCCGGGCACCGGCTGCGCGTCGTGCCGGCGGTGTGCTTCTCCTACCGCCGGCACGACACCAGCGTGTCGGCGTGGCGGGCGGCTGACGGCAGCCGGTTCGCCGAGGAGCGAGCGTTCTTCCGGGCCGAGGCCGGGCGATTGACCACGCTCGGGTGGACCCGGGCCGCACGCGCCGCCCGGCGGCACGTGGCCTCCCGGATGAACGCACTGAGCCTGCTCCCGGCCGCGCTGGCC
>Ga0183260_10000414_pt1 | contig 35845 bp, 39 predicted proteins | sample AntDrymUQ4972206_2_FD_129768 | JGI IMG/M metagenome (GOLD analysis project Ga0183260, IMG submission 129768) | Polar desert sand microbial communities from Dry Valleys, Antarctica - metaG UQ497 (22.06) (version 2) (version 2) | ecosystem: Environmental > Terrestrial > Soil > Desert | place...
CGCCGGGGCCGATCAGGTGAACGTCGCCGTGCGGGCGCCGTGGGATCCGGAGGCCCTCGACCGGTTCGCGTCGGTCGTCGGCCTACAACCACCGCCGTGACCGCCGGCGAGATCCGGCGAGATCCTCTGACCGGCCGCGAGGTAGTCATCGTCGCCGCCCGGCAGGACCGGCCCAACCTGCCCACATCGGGTTGCCCGTTCTGCCCCGGAGGGATCGAAGCCCCCGAGCCGTACGTCACCAAGGCGTTCACGAACCGGTGGCCCCCGTTGCCCGACGGGCGCGCCGAAGTAATCCTCTACGCGCCTGATCACGACGCGACGTTCGCCACGCTCGGACGCGATGGCGCTCGGCGGGTGATCGACCTCTGGGCCGAGCGCACGGTCGCGCTCGGCGCCGCGGACGACGTCGCGTACGTCCTCGTGTTCGAGAATCGCGGCCCCGAAGTCGGCGCCACGATCGCCCACCCGCACGGTCAGATCTATGCGTTCGACTCGGTGCCCGACGTCCCGGCCTTCGAGCTGGCCCAACCGTGCGTGCTGTGCACCGAACAGCCCTCTGATCGCACGGTGATCGACCACGGCGGGTGGCACGCCTACGTGCCCGAGCTTGCGGCCTGGCCGTATGAGATGGTGGTCGCTCCGCGGGCGCACCGTCCTGATCTGCCGTCGCTTGCGAGTGGCGAACGCGACGCTATGGCAGAGGTGCTGATCGACGTCGCCATCGCCCTCGAGTCGGTCTTCGACGTGCCGATGCCCGCGATGCTCTGGATCCACCAGAAGCCGACCGACGGCGGCGACTGGCCGCACGCCCACGTGCACGTGCACGTGACACCCATCTGGCGCGCCGCGCAGACGCCGAGATTCGTCGCCGCCGCCGAGCTCGGAGCGGGCGTGTTCTTCAACCCCGTTGCACCGCCGACGGCTGCCGAAGCGCTGCGACAGGCAGTCGAACGATCGCGATGATCCGCGCGTTCGCGCCCGGGAGGGTCAACGTCATCGGCGACCACACCGACTACACCGGCGGCCTCGTGCTGCCGTGCGCGATCAACTTCGGCACGACCGTCACGTTCGAGCCCGGCGGCAGCACCTTGGAGCTCGTCTCGGCCGACGAACCCGAGCCCGCATCGGTCGCCGTGCCGGTTCACGCGCCCGAGTCGGTTTCGCCCGCGTGGGCCCGCTATCCCGCAGCGGTGGCGGCCGAGCTGCGCGCCACCACGGGTGGCCGCGTCGCCGTCGAGACCACCCTGCCGATCGGCGCCGGCCTGTCGTCGTCGGCCGCCCTCGAGGTAGCCGTCGCGCTCGCGCTCGGGTACGAGGGGTCGACCACAGACCTTGCGCTGTTGTGCCAGCGCGCCGAGCAGCGCGCCGTTGGTGTGCCGACCGGCGTGATGGATCAGCTGGCTTCGGCCGCCGGTATAGGGGGCGCGCTCCTTCTGATCGACTGCACCACGCTCGAAGTCACGCCGGTGCCGCTGCCGGGCGATGTCGCGATCGTCGTGGTCGACTCGGCCGAGCCGCGCGCGCTCGCGGGCTCGGAGTACGCCGAGCGCCGCGCCGCGTGCGAAGCAGCCATCGCCGAGATCGGTCCGCTGCGCGCCGCGTCGATGGCCGACGTCGAACGCGTGAGCGATCCGGTCGCTCGCCGCCGAGCGCGCCACGTCGTGACCGAGAACCTCCGCGTCGCCGGCGCCGCAGCCGCGTTAGGAGCGGGTGAACCGCACCGCGCCGGGGAGGCGATGATCGCGAGTCACGCGAGCCTGCGCGACAACTTCGAGGTGTCGACGCCCGCGCTCGACTCGCTGGTCGAGCGATTGGCGGCGACCGAAGGCGTCTACGGGGCGCGCTTGACCGGCGCCGGTTTCGGCGGCTGCGTCGTGGCTCTGGTGACGGCCAGTGCGGCTGAGACGGTCGCCGAGTCCTTTGAGGGCTGGGTCGTGCGCCCGTCGCCGGGCGCGCGCGTCACAACGGGCGGGTGACCACCACGAACACGCGGCTGGCGTGGTCGGGCGTGGTGACGAGGTCGTCGTCGCCGTCGCCGTCCATGTCGAACGCCGATACGTTCGTGCCCGAGGTCGAGTTGGGCCCGTAAACCGACCGCGGCGGGCGCAAGAGGGTGAACCCGCGCGTGCCTTCGTCGGCGAACAACGCGACCTCTGAACGCGTGGCCCGGGCGACGATCACGTCGTCGACGGTGTCGAAGTCGAGGTCGCCCGACGCCACACGGACGCCTTCGCCGTACTCCTGCTCGAAGGCCATGAACTCCCGGACAACCGAGCCGGTCCGGTCGAAGAGGCGAACGTGCGGACCCCCGCCGGAAACCGGCGCAGTGATGGCCTCGAGCCTCGGGGCGCCGTCCTCGGGCACGACGTCGCCCGCACCGACGGACACGCCGCCGCTGAACAGGCGCGAGTACGCGTAGAACCCCGCCATCTCCACGAAGCCCTTCGTGACGATGTCCCACTTCATGATCCGCACGTGGGGCCCGCCGCCGGGTCCGGCGCCCACGATGACCTCGTCGCGCCCGTCACCGTCGATATCGCCGCCGCCGACGTAGATGCCGCCGGCGAACTGTGGGGTGAAGGCCATGAAGCCGCCCCCGAGCGGCTCGGTGATCGAACGGTCGGGGTTGACCTTGAAGATCCGCACGTGCGGACCGCCGCCGGGACCCGGCCCGGTCACTATCTCCGAACCGTTTGACTTGTCGCCGTCGAACTCACCAACAGCGACGCGGACACCACCGACGAACGCCGGCGAGTAGCCATGGAAGCCGGTCACCTGGGTCTCGGCCCCCGTGTCGGGGTTGACGCGGTACACGACCACGTGCGGGCTCCCGCCGCCGTTCGCCCCGGCCACGATCTCCGCACCGTTGGCGAGGTTGCCGTCGATATCGCCCGCACCGATGTACCCGCCGCGGTCGAACGATCCGAAGGCGTTGAAGTTCGACATCACCTCGGACTGCGGGCCGTCGACCACAAAGAAGCACGCGTTGCAGTCACCCGACTTGTTGTCGGAGTTCGTCACCCGCAGGTCACGCGAGCCGAGCGGAGCGTTGTCGGCGACGGAGATCTTCGCCTCGATCAACGTGGTGCTCACGCGCACCGCTTCAGTAAGGGTCGCGCCGTCGCCGTCCGGCAGCGTGACGACGAACCCAGGCGCGAATCCGCTGCCCTTGATCGATATCTTCAAGCCCCGCGTGGTCTGCGCGACGTTGGTCGGGGTCACCTCGGTGACCGTGGGCGCGGGCAACACCACGTTGAACGAGTTCGGTAGCGTCGCCGATTCGCCGTCGGGGTTCGTGAGACGGACGCTCCAGCGTCCGGGCGCCGCGTTGGTGAGGTCGAACGTGCCGGTGACCTTGGTCGGGCTCGGCCGGTTGACGTTCATCATGGCGATGGGCGCCTGCCCCTCCCTTTCGAGGGCAACCGCGGGTGACGGCTGGATGTTGCTGCCCTGGAGGTCGGTGATGGTGACGGTGCTGCCACCGCTCGCCTCCGACGGCGTGATCGAGGTCAGCGACGGGCCCGTCGCCGCGGGGCCGACGGTGACCGGGGTCTGGCACGGGTCGCTGGAGGCCGCGTCCTTCACCGCGACCGTGCGCGACGTGGCCGGCGCATTGGCGGCCACGTTGACGACGACGTCGATCCGCGACGTCGACTGCTTGGTCGTTGACACGATCGTGATGCCGTCCGGCGGCGTGAAGGTGACCTCATAGGTCACGGGGGCGGGATAGCTCCCGGCGAGCTGGAGGGTCTGGTTGTTCACGCCCTGGAAGAGGTTGCTCGGCGAGACCGTCGTGCAGTCTTGGCCGAGGGCGAGCGCGGGCCTGACAAACGCGATGCCCGCGCCCAGCAGCGCGACAGTGCAGAAGAGCGCAATCGCCCGGAGCCTTGACATGGCACCAAGGGTACCGGTCGCCTGTCGCGCCCATGGCGCGGCGCCCGCGTCCCGATTCGCGGTCAGAGGCGATCGAGGAGTTTGCGCTTCTTGTCCTCGAACTCGGCGTCCGAGATCGCACCTCGGCGGCGCAGGTCGTCGAGCTTCTCGATCTGTTCCGGGATCGACAGCCCCCCGGCGGTGGCGGCGCGCGTGGCGTCGCGAGCCGCGGCCGCCTCGATGGCCGCGTACACCGCGTTCTGGACGTCGAACGGATGCGCCATTGCGGCAAACGTCTGCTGGCCGCGCTCCCCGCCCGACTCCACGAGCAGGTCGCCGGATCTGAGCAGGCGCCCGACGATCGACTGGTGGAAGGAGATGTCGTTGATGCGCTCGAGCGGGATCTCACGCCCCGAGCGCGAGATCACCCCTTGGCGATCGACGAGCCGGTCAGTCGTCAGCACGAAGCTCGTCGTCTTCCACCGCAGCCACACGACGAACATCCATACGACAGCGAGGAGGATCAGCGCCGCGCCGATGTAGTTGACGATCTCATTCCACTCGGTGAGGATCCCGCCGCCAACAGCCACGACGATGGTAAGAATGAGCAGGACTACGGCGCGCGCGAAGAACCACCAGTGCGGGTGGAGGTCAAGCAGGACCTCCTCGCCTTCGTTGAGCATCTTCTTCGGGAACGCCACACCCGGACGCTAGCGATCGACGCGTAGCGGCCGGGGCATGCGTTTGGCGCAACACGACGGCCGGCTTTGCGCGTTCGCGGTCAGACGACACTCGCGGGGCCACCGACGAGCCACACGCCGCACGCGATCGCTTCGCGAGTGATCGGGTCGCGCCGGGAGTCAGCGCGGGCGTAGTCCTCGGGTGTCCAGACGATGCACTGCACGCCGGGGGGGCGCGGCCCCAAGGCCATCGTTCGGTCGAACGCGCTCGGCGGGAGGTGCTGCGCTACGACGATCACGTCGATGTCGCTCCATTTGTTGAAGTCGCCCCGAGCGGTCGACCCGATCACGACCGCGGCACAGACGCCGAGCGCCGCAGGGATGCCCTCGACGAACGTGCGCGCGAGCTTGATGAACTCGGCCTGCTCGCGCCGCCTACGCGCGATCACCTCGCCGGGCGTCAGCGCGGCGAGCGTCACGTCGCCTCCGCGGCGCGTAACTGCGCGATGCGATCGCGGACCGAAGCAAGCAACGTCGCAGAATCAGCGCGGGCTTCGCCGCTGCGCTCCGAGCCGTAATGGTCGCCCGGTGTTCCTCCTGGCTGTGCATCGGGATAGCGCGCGGGAATGTAGTGGGCAGAGAGCCGCTGCGCAGCAACTCGCTCGCCGTCCGTGAGAGCGCTGCCGCTCACCGCTCCAAGACGAGCGACGAGTACGACGAGATCGTGTCCCCATGCATCAGCCCCGACAGCGTGGAGGGCGCCTTTCACGCCAAGCTGCGCAGCCTGTTCGAAGAGGAACGCGGCCCATTGGTGCGATCCGTTCGCGTCAGCGGCCACCGCCGCAGACGAAGCTTCGTCCGCGGCTCGCAGCCATCGATCGAACTCGTCGTCGTCGAGCACCGTCACACGCTAATGGGGTGAACCAAGCGATTCCGGCGGCCATCGTTGTGGCTGACCCAGCACAACGGACAGAAGCCGTTTCGTGGCGCACGCGCCGGCCGCGACATTGATTGGCACCGTGGTCACGCGGTTGACTGGACGCATGGCGGACCACGAACTTGTCCAGATCGCATCGCGCTGGAGCACCGCCATGTCGTCCTCTGGCGCCAAGCCATTGAAGGCGCTAGCTGAGGTTCTCGCCGACGACGTCCGAACACCGCGACTGGCGGGCAAGGAGGCCGTCCTGCACTGGTTCAAGACGTCGCCGCTCATGCCGATGTTCCGCAGCGGGGCGTGGGAGGAGCCCGTTATCGACGGAAGCGTCGTGACCTTCGTCAACCGGTTCAACCCGAAGGCCGCGTATTACGGCGCAACCGTCGAGGTGACCGTTGGCCCGTCGGGGCTCATCACGCGCGCGCAGACGGCGATCTCGTCAGCCCCTGAGCCGCTCGGCGCGGTGATAACCCGCGTGTGGGGAGAGCGCTCGGGGTCCGACACTCTGGGCGACCACCTGGCGTCGACCTACGGCGTGACGGTCAAGAAAGTGTCGCCGCTACAGGAGGGAAATCATGGCGTTCACCGCGTCGACCTGGCCACCGGCGGGCCGTGGGTCGTATGGTCTTCCCCGCCGACCGGCCTCTCGCAGACGTGAAGGGCGACGCCGCCGTGCTCCGGTACCTCGAGAAGCAGGACTTCCCCGCCGAGCGGTGCGTCGGCGAGGTGTCGACGCACGAGGGGCAAGGCGTGCTCGTGACCGCCTTCGTGAAGGGAACCGAGCCCGCCCCGAGCACTCGTACACAAGGCGAGCTCGGCGACCTCGTCGGTCGCCTCCACGCCCTGAAGGGCGCTCCGAAGGCCGCGCGGCGAGATGCGGGAGGGCTCCACCTCTTCACCGTCGACTGCACGATCCGCAGCGAGATCGACACCGCGCGCGCGTGCCTCGAGGCAGGCGCGTTCAGGGGAACAGACAAGGCGTGGGACGCGCTCGTCGCCAAACTCACGTCAGCCGACGACTTCGCCGCGCTGCCAAAGGCGCTCGTGCACCCCGATCCGGCAACCGTGAACGCGATCACCACGAAGGCCGGGATCGTGCTCATCGACTGGTCCGGCGCCGGTTTCGGACCTCGGGTGGTCGGCCTCGGGCTCGTGCTGTCCGCGTGCGTCCGCGGCAAGACGTTCGACCGTGAGGCGGCCGACGCGGCGATGGGCTCCTATCGCCACCACGTCACGCTCGACGCCGCTGAGCTCGAACGCCTCGAGGATGCGATCGCCCACCGCGCGCTGATCCACGAGGCCTACAGCTGGGCGGTAGGCATGGCCTCGCAGCGCAAACCCGCGAGCAACAAGAGCTGGCCCCACAACAATGACGGGATCGCCAAACTCGCGCAGTACGTCCGCGCGCGCTGGAGCGACCGCTAGGCGGAGCGTGCTCCGGTGCCGACCGTCGCGGCCGGGCGGCTGTCGTCCGCCCGCCATGCCACCCACGCGGCGAGCAGGACGCTGAACGCGAGCGGCGCGATCGTCCCGACGTAGGCGGTGGTGCTCAGCGTCTCGCGCACGAAGACGTGAACGAGCAGGTGCGGAACGGCGAACACGAGGTAGCCGATGGTCGCACCGCGGGCCAGCGATGCGGTGGTCCGCCACGCCGCCCACGCCAGGAGTACGCCGAAGCCGAGGTACGCGCCGCCGATGTCCTGCACGAAATGCTCGTTGTACGGCCCGAACGCCGCCACCCACCCGAGGCCCGAGCCGGGGAAGTCGTCGTACCAACTGCGCGGCCCGAGCAAGGCCCACAGCCCCGTGGAGAGGTTGGGCACCGCCAAGACGACCAGTGCGAGTCGGATCTTCGATAGCGACGTCGGCATGGGCGGTTTCTACCATTCGTACCGCCCGCACGACTACTTGTAGACCTTGCGCCGGAAGACGGCCTCACGCCCCGCGACGCGGTCGAGAAAAAGGAGGCCATCGAGGTGGTCGACCTCGTGCTGCACGGCTCGGGCTTCGAAGCCAGTGAACCGGTCGCTGCACCGCCCACCGCTTTCGTCCTGCCAGTCGATGACGAGGTCGGTGGCGCGGGTGACGTCGCCGGTGAAGTCGGGCACGCTCATGCACCCCTCCCTCGCCGTGCTCGGGTCGCTGCGTTCGGTGATGGTGGGGTTCACGAGCACCAGCAAACCGTGATTGTCGATCGGCTTGCGGTGCCGACGCAGGTCGATGACCGCGACGCGCCGGTCCGAGCCGATCTGCGGCGCGGCGAGACCGACGCACCCCTGCGACGCGTTCATCGTGTCGACGAGATCCACCACGACCTGGGTTAGCGCATCGCCGAAGTCGGTTTCCAGAAGGGTTGGCGCGTCGAGGACGGCTTGCGGGACGCGCAGGACCGGGACGACAGGCAACCGCGGCTCAGAAGATGTCGGGGCTGGCGTCGTAGGTCGAGCACGTCACACCCAGCGCGTTCCCGATCCCGTCGAGGCGTCTCGTCAACTCATCGTGGTCGATCCCAATGGGAACGGTGACATCAATGACCATGACGTACACGGGCCCGCCGTCGCCGTCGATGACGCGTGTGTCGAGGTCGAGGATGTTGATCCCGTCGGCGGCCAGCGCCGAAGTGACGCCGTGGACGATGCCGGGATGATCGGCGCCGCGGACGTTGATCGTCCACAGCTCGCCGGCCGAGAGCGCGGCGGCGTCGGCCGCGGCGGACTCGTCGACCGCTCGCACCGACAGCTCGAGGTGATAGTCCGCGACTGCCGGGCTCAACGCTCGCTCTAGCGCGCCCTCCGTCAGGTCGGCCGGGGCGGTGACCAGCATCATCATCGTGAAGTGCCCGCCGAGGATCGCCATCGCAGTGTCCTCGAGGTTGCAATCCAGTTCGGCAAGCGCCCCCGTCACCGCGGCCACGATGCCCGGACGGTCGAGACCAACAGCCGTGACCGCGAAGCGCGTCACGCCCAGCCGAGCTCGTGCAGCCGCGCGTCGCTGATACCGAAGTGGTGCGCGACCTCGTGGACCACCGTGACGCGCACCTGCTCGACCACTTCCTCGTCGCTCGCACATGACGCGCAGATGGAACGCCGGAACAGCGTGATGCGGTCGGGCATCGCCATGTCGCCCGCGCCGTACTGGGAGCGTTCGGTGAGCGGGATCCCCTCGTACAGACCGAGCAGTCGCCCGGGCGGGGCGTGGTCGTCGACGAGCACGGCCACGTTCTCCATGCGCGCGCCGATGCCGGCGGGCAGGCTGTCGAGCGCGGTTGCCACCAGTTCGGCAAAGCGCGCGGACGGGACCTCGACGTAGATCGCGTGGCTCATCTCATGCCAGCTTGGCCGCGATCGAGCCTGCGCCGCGCAGCACTGCGCCGTCGGCCCCGATCGCGCTGTACCGACCGGTCGGTCGCGCCGCTGCCTCGGCCACCATGTCGGCGAGCAGCACGTCGAACGGGATAGGAGGTTCGACCCAGAGATGGCGCGCCAGCGATCCGGGGATCGTGTTGATCTCGTTCAGGAACAGCTCGTCGCCGTCGAGCAGGAAGTCGATGCGGGCGACGCCGCGGACGCCCGCGAGTGACGCGGCCGTGAGCGCCTGATCGCGAAGGTCCTTTTCGATAGCGGCGTCGAGGATGGCGGGAAGCTCACGCGGCGCGCTCACCATCCCCTCCCCGCCGGCGTACTTCTCGCTGTAGGCATAGATGCCGTCGCCGCGCACCGGCTTCTCGATCGCCGACAGCTGGGGCTCCGGGAACAGTCGAACGGCGACGTTCACGTCGAGCGCGCCCTCGCGGTACGGCTCGATGACCGCGCCGTCAGCCAGGTGCCGGTTGGCGCTCAGGAGGTCGAGCGCGGTCGCGTGGTCGGTGACGACGTCGATGCCGATCGACGATCCTCCGAAGCGCGGCTTGACGATGTACGGCCCGCCGAACTCGACGCTCACGCCGGGCGCGAGCGCGGCGCGCGGCAGCGTCCCGAGCCCCGCATCCGCACACAGCGCGCCGAACGCGAGCTTGTCCATGCCGAGCGCCGCGCCGGCGCCGGAAGGACCGGTGTACGGCACGCCGGCGAGGTCGAGAGCCGACTGCAAGGCGCCGTTCTCGCCCGGTCCTCCGTGACAGCAGTTCGCGACCACGACATCGCCGAGCGGCTTCTCGCGGCCGAGACCGGCCTTGACGGAGAACCCGCCTCCCGACGCCAACCGCAGCGGCTTCGCGCCACGGGGTGTCCCGTCGGCAAAGGCGCTGCCCTCGAGCGACGCGTCGACGAGCGTGAACTCGCCCGACCTGGTCCAGTAGATCGCCTCGCGGCGACCGAGAGCGCGGGCGGCCTGCAAGCCCGTGAGCACACTCACGTCGTGCTCGGGCGAAGGCCCTCCGAACAGCACCAGGATCTCGACCACGCGCCCGCAACTCTACTTAGGGGTAGTGGCGGGCCAGATCGTTCTTAGGGGTAGTGGTCGGGCAGGTCGTTCTCGTAGAGCACGGCGTCGCCGTTGGTGAGGTTCGCCCGCACCCACGCTACGGCCGCCTCGCGGGTGGGGACGTGGACGGTTTCGAGCCCGGCACGCTGTGCACCGCCGGTGAGCGCCTTGCGGTTCGTCGACCCGACGATCACGAGGACGTCGGCGACTTCGCCTGCGGCGGCGGCGAACGCCGCGTTCTCCCCGCGGCTGCGCGGCCCGAGCTCGATCATCCCGGGCGTGACCACCACTCGGCGCGCCGCGAGCGCGGCGTGCGAGCGCAGCACGCTGAGGGCGCGACGCGCGCCGGCCGGGTTCGAGTTGAACGTGTCGTCGAGCACGACGATTCCGGCGTCGCTGGTCGCGGCAACGAGGCGGTGCGCGGCGACGGGCGCGGTCGCGAGCCGTCGTACCGCTTCTGTGCGAGAAGCGCCGAGCTCGACCGCCGCGGCCAACGCGCACGCGGCGTTGCCCGCAGCAGCGGTGAGCGGGTCGACCTCGCCCATGTCGTCGCCGGAGATCCACACGCGGGCGCGCCTGTCGTCGGCGGCAATCACCGCGACATCGGCGTTCTGGTCGCGTGACGACACACGTACGACCCGCTGGCCTGCGCCCTCGCGTCGCGCCGCGAGGGCCGACAGGCGCTCGTCGTCGACGTTGAGGATGGCGACACGCGCGCCTTCGAGGATCTCGCTCTTCGCCTCGACGATCGCGTCCTCGGTGCCGAAGCGCTCCAGGTGCACCGGCCCGATGGCGGTGATGATCGCGATCTCGGGTGCGCACCACGCGCACAGCTCGGCGATCTCACCCTTGCCGTATGTGCCCATCTCGGCCACGAAAACCTCTGTGCCGGGGTTCAGACCTTCGTTCACCGCCCGCGCCAGTCCGGCGCGGTTGTTGAAGCTGGCGGGGGTCGCGTACGTCGAACGAGTAGCGCCGAGCAGGTGAGCAAGGACGACCTTGGTCGATGTCTTTCCGTAGCTCCCGGTGATGCCGACCACCGTCGGACGGATCTCCCGCAGCCGCGCGCTGGCGCGCTCGACGTACGGCGTCGCCAGACGGCGTTCGAGCGGCGTGGTGACCGCCAGCGCAGCGTCGAGCACGAGCGGCAACGCGACCGCAGCGAGCGCGACGGCGAGCCACAACGGAACAACGAGAGCAAGAAGCGCGACGACCACGACGTGCACGATGAGCCACACGACCGCCAGCGTCTTGAGCCGACGCGTCCATGCAAGCTTCGAGGTTCGGCCCCGGACGGCCGGGCCCACGCGGCCGGAGCGCAGCCACCGCCACAGGAATGGCGTCACGGAGCCGACGAGGTAGTGCTCGCGCTGCGCGACGCGCAACCACCGTGCCGCGGTGACCGCGGTCGCGCCGACTGCAGCCCCGATCGCCGCGCCCTCGATCGGGCTCACAAGGACACGCGGTCGATGGCGGCGCCGAGCGCGTCCGACGCCGTGGACGGTGTGAAGTGCCCCGCTCCGGCGACGACCGTGAGCCGGGCGCGGTCGCCCAGTCGGGCTGCGAGCGCTTGCGCGCCGGCGAGAGGCGCGGCGGTGTCGTCGTCACCCCACACCAGCTCGACGGGCCCGTGCAACGCGTCGATGACGTCGTCGTAGTTCTCGTTCACGAGCCGCACGTGCACGCCGCGCATCACGCCCGTGGCGCGCGCATAGTCCGCCGAGCCGTACTTCGTGCGCAGCGCTTCCATCCGCTTCTCGCTCAGTGCGCCTCGCCGGTTCAGCCACCGTGCGACGCGATATCCGGGCGCGACGCGAGGCGCGGCCTCCGCCGCCACGCGCATGAGGGGCGCTCCGGTGAGGACCACGCCGCGGACCCGCTCCGGCGCGCGGGCGGCGACGTGTATGGCGACGCGTCCGCCGAAGCTGTGTCCGAGGAGCACCACCGGCGCGGAGATGCTGTCGAGTACCTCGGAGACCAACTCGGCGTACTCGGGAGAACCCCATGGCTCGGGCGGCGCGGGCGTCGCCCCAAAACCGGGAAGGTCCAACGCGATCGCGTCGCGTCCGGCGAGGACGGACGCGAAGTCAGCGTGCGTGCGCTCCCATCCGTGCAGCGCCACCACCGACGGTTCCGCGGTGCCGTAGCGCTCGCCGAACATCCGGCCGGCGGCGAAACTCGTGAGCACCGGATCACGCTAATAGCGCCGGAAGACGGGCCTGTTTGACCATCCCCGAACGCGCCACACCCCCTCGGTACCGTGCGCCGGGATGGACCACGAACACCTGCTCGAGGGTTTGACGCCTCTCCAGCGCGACGCGGTCATCCTCGAGGCTTCGCCACTCGCCATCCTCGCCGGAGCGGGCTCGGGCAAGACCCGTGTGCTCACGCGTCGGATCGCGTGGCGGGTGGCCACGGAGACGGCAGAGCCGGGCCATACGCTGGCGGTCACGTTCACCCGCAAGGCGGCCGGCGAGCTCCGGCACCGATTGGGCGCGCTCGGCGTGCGCGACGGCGTGGCCGCGGGCACGTTCCACGCGCTCGCGCTCGCGCAGCTGCGGCGGTGGTGGAGCGAGCGCAACCAGCCCGAGCCCGCGATCCTCGACCGTAAGGTCCGATTGCTCGGGCCGCTGCTCGCAGGCCGGCGCGCCGGCCCAACCGTCCAGGCCATGGACGTCGCCAGCGAGATCGAATGGGCGAAGGCACGTGGCGTCGGCCCCGACCGCTACGGAGAGGAGTCGACGCGCGCCGGACGGCGGCCGCCCCTCGCCCTCGAGGATTTCGTCGCACTCTTCCGGCGCTACGAGGACGAGAAGCGCAAGCGCGGTCTCGTCGACTTCGACGACCTGCTGTGGCAGGCGGGCTCCGCCCTCGCCGACGACGCGCGATTCGCGGCCGCGACACGCTGGCGGTTCCGGCACATCTATGTCGACGAGTTTCAGGACGTGAACCCCGTGCAGTTCCGGCTGCTCCAGGGTTGGCTGGGTGACCGGCTCGACCTGTGTGTCGTCGGCGATCCCAACCAGGCGATCTACAGCTGGAACGGCGCCGACCCCACACTGCTCACGCGTTTCACGGATCGGTTCCCGACTGCGCACGTGGCGCGACTCACCGACAACTTTCGTTCGACGCCGCAGGTGCTCGCGGTCGCCAACGCCGTGCTCGCCGACGGGCGCGCCGGTCGCAGCGAGGCCAGCGAGCTCGTCGCTCACAACAGTGCCGGCCCCGTCCCAGTCGTGCGGTCGTTCGCCACCGAGGTCGATGAGGCCCGCGGGATCGCCCGCCACCTGCGCCGGGCGCACGGTGCGAGCCGGCCGTGGTCGGCGTTGGCGGTGCTCGTGCGCACGAACGCACAGGCCGTTTCGATCTGCGAAGCGCTGGCCGCTGCAAGCGTGCCGTTCCGCGTCCGCGGCGACGCCGGGTTCCTCAACCAGCCCGAGGTGAAGGAAGCGATCGCCGCGCTGCGTCGCCTTCCGAAAACCACGCCGGCGCGATCGGCCGTCGCCGACCTCGACGAGGTGCTCGCGGCGGGCACCGGGACCGCCGAGCGGAGCGCCAACATCGAAGAGCTCGTGCGCCTCGTTGCCGAGTACGACGCGCTGGAGCCCACCGGCTCGATCGCTTCGTTCCTGTCGTGGCTGTCCGCCACCGTGCGAACCGAAGCGCCCGACGCCGCCGGCGACGCCGTCGAAGTCGTGAGTTTCCACCGTGCCAAGGGCCTCGAATGGCCCGTGGTCGTGGTCGCAGGGCTCGAGAAGGGCCTCGTCCCGATCGGTCACGCAGACGGGCCCGCGGCCGAGGCAGAGGAGCGGCGCCTGCTGTACGTCGCGCTCACCCGCGCCCGCGAAGAGCTGCATTGCACCTGGGCGGAACGCCGCACGTTCGGCAGCCGTTCCGTGCCCCGCTCCCCCTCCCCCTACCTCGACGCCATCCATGCCGCCATCTCGATGCTTGCGCAGGGCCACGCGCCGCGCGACCTGGGCGCCCGGATCGCCGCCGAGCGCGATCGCCTGCGCAGCCTCGAACCACGTCACAAGACGAGCCGTGGGCGCCCGGCGGCGCGTGTCGCCGGCGAGAACGCCGACCCCGATCTTGTCGCCGCACTCAAGGCGTGGCGCTCGGCCGAGGCGCGCGCCGCAGGCGTTCCGGCCTATGTCATCTTCCACGACACCACGCTGGCGGCACTCGCCGAGGCGCTCCCGCGCAACGAGCGCGACCTCCTCGCGGTGCCGGGGCTCGGTCCGGTGAAGGTCGGCCGGTACGGCGCCGCCGTTCTGGGCGTGCTGTCAGAGGTGGGCCGCGCTACGGCCTGATCGGCCACCGGCGCGAGTACGTTCCGCGCGTGAAGTTCAGGATCGAGCAGACGTTCGCGGGATCGCTGGTCGCGGTCGAGAACGCGTTCTGCGATCCGGCGTTTCTCCACCAGGTGGGCGCATTGCCCAAGGTGGGCGGAGTCGAGGTGCTCGAGCAGAGCGAAGACGACCGCGGTTTCCACCAGCGGGTCCGCTACCGCTTCGCGGGACAGCTCAGCAGTGCGGTGACGGCCGTCGTCTCTCCCGCGAAGCTCACCTGGGTCGAGGAGTCCGTGCTCGACCGCGCCACGCACGTGACGACGTGGCGCATCGTTCCCGACCATTACCGCGATCGCCTCACGTGCCGGGGGACGTTCGCGCTGGCCGCGTCCGGCGAGTCGGCGACGCGCCGAATCGCCGAGGGTGAGCTCAAGGTGCACTTTCCGCTGGTGGGAGGTCGGGTGGAGCGCGCCATCGTCAGCGGTCTCCAAGAGCACGCGGCAGTTGAGGAAGAAGTTATGGCTACGTATCTCCGGTCCTGACCGGTCCGGGCGGATCATTCTCGTGAGCCGGCCTTGACCCCGGCCGCGAACGGCGCGACAACGGGTGCATGGACACCGTTCCGCTCACTGAAGACGGACCCGAACCTGCCGATCTCGCCGCCGAAATCGACGAGGACCTGCTCGCGATCCGTACCGACCCCCATCTCTACGACGATCTGACGCCGCTTGAGCGTGAGGTGATCGTCGAGCGGTTCGGCCTCGACGGCCACCAACCGCACCGTCTGGCCGAGCTCCAGACCGGCCTCCACCTCCCGCGACGGGAGGTCCGACACCTCCTCACCCAGGGTTTGGGCAAGCTCCGCTCGCATCTGGGGTGAGGTTCCGGCCAAGCCTCGACAAGTCGACGGGCGGGTGCATTTCGTGACGTTGGAATCGGACAAATCGCGCACAGGACGTCCCGGAATGCACCGGCAGCGCGACGCAACGACGGGAAATTCCGCCGAAACCGTTGCTTTCGCGGTGCCTGCCGTCGTACCCTGGCTGCTCGATGTCTGAGTACTGGATGTCACTCGAGGTTTTCGACGGCCCCTTCGCCGCGCGCGCGTGGGCGGAGGCGTACGGAGACAGCCTCGTGGAGACTGCGCTGCGCACCGGGGCCACCGACTGGAACTGGCACAACCACGGTTGGGGCCTGGTCTTCGAGGTGTGCTTCGACGACGAGGTCGACTGGGAGCGCTTCCGCGACACCCTCGCCGTGCAAATCGCCCTCGATGCCGTGCCGGACCCCGTTTCCGGGCTCATCGTGTACCGCGGTCGTGGCGGCTCGGCCGGAACCCGCAACCCCCGTAAGCCCAAGCCGCTCAGCGGATCGGGTGCAGCGGCGCTGCCGCTGCCGATCCCACAGACCTTCGACGACGAGGTGTTCCGCCTGTTTCACGGCGACATCGAGCGTCGCCGCCTCACCTCCGTACCCGCTTAGCTCTCCTCCGCCCCGGGCGGGGCCCGCCGGGCACGTTCGTCTGCGAGTGCCGCCAGCTTGGCGAAGTCGACGCGGACGAAGATCGCCTCCGCCTCGGCCGTGACCTCTCCGCCCGCGTCGAGGAGCCTGCCGGTAACGAAGATCTTTCGCCGCTCGACCCGGTCGAGCGATCCCTCGAAGCGCATCGGCACGTGCAGCGGGGTCGGCCGGCGATACCGGACTGTGAGGGTGCCCGTCATGCCGGGAGCACCGGCCAGGCTCTGGGTCATGCCGAGGACCTCGTCGAAGGCGGCCGCCAGATAGCCGCCGTGCACGCACCCGGGCGGTCCCTCGTACGCGCTCCCCCACGTCACCTCCCCCACCACGATGCCGTTCTCGACGCGTACGCGCACGGGCGGTGCCAGCGGGTTCGCCGCTCCGAGGATCGGGCTGTTGTCGAAGAACGCCGCCGGGTCACCCGACGTCGATGACTCCGCGAACCCTTCGAAAATCCGGCCTTGCGGGTAACCGGCGAGCGTCGCCGCGACCGCCTCGATCTGGTCGGCGGCGGCCTCGACCGACTCGGCCGGAGCGGTGGTGGCCACGAGCCGCTCGATCAGGTCGCGCACCGCCGCCCCCGCCCGCCGAGCCGCCGACCGTTTGGGCGACGGTTCGGCCGACAGGAACGTGCGCACCCGCTCGTGGAATGGGCTCAGCTCGCGGTCGTCAGCCATCAACGAGCTCTAGCCGCCGTCACGCGGGGACGTCGATGTCGATGAGCACCGGGGCGTGGTCGGATGGCAGCTTGCCCTTGCGGGCGTTGCGGTCGATCAGGCCCCAAGTCACGCCCTTGGCCAGCGCCTGGCTCACGAGGACGAGGTCGATGCGCATGCCGCGACCCTGGTGGAAGTCGCCGGCGCGGTAGTCCCAGTACGAGAACAGCCGCTCCTGCGGATACAGCAGGCGGAACGCGTCGACGAGGCCCCATTCCTGCACCGCTTCGAGCGCGGCGCGCTCGGGCTTGCTGGTGTGGGTGACCTTCATGAACCGCTTCGGATCCCAGACGTCGCGGTCCTCCGGAGCGACGTTGAAGTCGCCGCACACGACGACGCCCTTAGCCGGGTCGCACGTCGTGTCGAGGTGCTCACGCAGCGCTTTGAACCACGCGAGCTTGTACTGGTAGTGCTCGGACTCGAGCGCCCGGCCGTTGGGCACGTACACGGACGCGACGCGCACGTCACCGCACGTCGCGGAGACAATGCGCGACTCCTGGACCTCGCCGTCGAACAGGGGCGGGGTGTCGCCCATGAACCCCGAGACGACGTCGGCGAGGCCGACTCTGGACGCGATCGCGACGCCGTTCCAGCGCCCAGCGCCGTTGTGCGCGACCTCGTAGCCGAGCGCCTCGAACGCCATGTGCGGGAAGGCGGTGTCGGCCAGCTTCGTCTCCTGCATGCACAGCACGTCGGGCTGCGCGTAGCCGATCCATTCCTCCACGCGCGGGAGCCGCACGTTGAGCGAGTTCACGTTCCAGGTGGCGATCCGCATAGCGTCCAGGAGGCTATGACCCGAGACGGCGCGTCACTGCGCTTCGGGCGCCACGGTGTCGATCGCCCGCCAGCAGTACCAGGCCACCACCGAGCGGTACGGGCGAAAGCGGTCGCCCATCGCCTCAAGCTCCTTCGGCTTCGGCGACGGCGTGAGCCCCCACAGCCGGGCGTAGCCGTTGCGCACGCCGAGGTCGCCGGTCGGCCACACGTCGAGGCGCCCGAGATAGAACATCAGGAACATCTCCGCCGTCCACCGACCGATGCCGCGCACCGACGACAGCTCCTCGATGAGCTCGTCCTCCGGCAGCGTGGAGAGGCGACGGGTCTTGATCCGGCCGTCGGTGAACGCGTTGGCCAGGTCGATCACCGACGCTGTCTTCGCGCCGGACATGCCCGCGGCGCGGATCGTCTCCACGGGGGTTGCGAGGACCGCCGCCGGCGTGACCCGTCCGCCGAGGGCGGTGACGAGCCGGCCGTGGATCGTGGCCGCGGCGCGGCCGGCGAGTTGCTGGAACGTGATCGTGCGCGCGAGCTCGGCGAACGCGCTGGTATTGCGGCGCGGGCCGCCGAGCGTGCACGGCCCGGCGCGCGCAATCAGCTGCGCGAGCACGGGGTCGAGAGCCGCGAGCGCTCCTTCGGCTTCCGCGATCTCCGCGGTCGCGGTCGCCTTCACTCCTGGTCGGCCGCTGGCGCGCTCCGCTTCGCAGCAGTCTTCTTCGCGGCGACCTTCTTCGTCGCGGCCTTCTTGGCCGTCGGCTTCTTCGCAGGCGCCTTCTTGACGGGCGCCTTCTTTGCCGAAGTCTTCTCCGCCGAAGTCTTCTCCGCCGCGGTCTTCTTCGCCGGTGTCGTCTTCGCGGCCGCCTTCGTCGCAGCGGCCTTCTTCGCAGGCGCGTCCTTCGTGGTGGCCTTCTTGGCCGCAGCCTTCTTCGCAGGCGCCTTCGTCGCAGCCGTCTTCTTGACCGGCGCGTCCTTCGTGGCGGTCTTCTTCCTCGCAGCCTTCTTCGTCGCAGCCTTCGGCGTCGTGCCCTTCTTGGCCGGCGCCTTCTTCGCCGCGGACCGGCTGCGTCGTGAGCGGCCGTCGGCATTGATCTCCGCCTCCACCGTCTCGGCCGACGGCTTTCCGGAGACATGAGCGAACTCGGGCAGCGCCAGCTCGACGCCTCGGCGCGCCGGGTCGAGCGCCTGCACCGCAAACGAGCGCGTCTCGCCCTTCTTCACCACGTCCCGCGCCGCACGCGGCGCCGGGTCGCCCATGCCCGACAGCGGGAGGTAACAGCGGGCGTCGCCGACCTTGACGAAAGCGCCGTGGCTCGTGAACTCGTCGACGACACCTTCGACGGTCGCGCCGGGACGGTGAGCGGCGACGAAGTGGAGGAACACCATGGGCTCGTTCAAGGGCTCAGACGGCGGCGCGCTGCTTCCGCTACGACGCCGGCGCCGGCCCCCGCCGTTCTCACCACCCGCACTTGCCGCATCGATCAATCCATCCTTGACCGCGGCGGCCTTGCCACGCGCCTCGACCTCGGCCCAATTGTCGACGAGCTTCGCTCCCGAGCGCCGCCCGCCGCGGCCGCGACCGCTGCGACCCGTGGCCTCGTCGGTCGCGACCCTGATGGCGGATTTCACCGCGGGGCTCTTGCTGCGCTTCGCGTCTCGGACCGACTCGCGGCTCTTCGGGCCGCGCACCGGTGAGCGGGCGGTGAAGATCCACCCCACGCCGGGCACCGGCTTGCCGCCGATCAATCGGCCGCGGTCGAACAGCCACTCGTGCTCGCCGTGGAACTCCTGGAAGCTGTCGTTGGACAGCACATCGGCCGAAACCTTCTCGGCGATACGGAGCAGAAACGCGTCACCACGTCCATAAGCGCCGGCCGGCGGGGCGACGATCTCTGCGTTGGCGACGGCATCGTCGAAGGCCGCCACCTCGCTCTGATCGATCCGGTGGCCGAACGTGGCGTCGACGACGACCGTGATCTGCGTGTCGGGAAATTCCGCCATGAAGGCCCGCACAGCTTCGTCGAGTTGTTGCAAACTCGGAAGCGAGCGGCCTTCGGTGGCGATGTTCGAGCCGTCAACGACGACATGGCGGGTACTCATCTCGCGCGGAACTCTACGATCCGGCGCATGCCCGACACGACCACAGGCGAAGTCACCGAGCTCCTACAGCAGCTGATTCGCAACGGCTGCGTCAACGACGGCACGCCGGAATCCGGATTCGAGTCGCGATCGACCGACGTTCTGCGCACCTACCTCGAGGGCGGCGGGCTCGATATCGAGACGTTCGAACCGACGCCGGGTAGGGCGTCGCTCGTGGCCCGCATCGAGGGCAGCGACGCCTCTGCGCCTTCGGTGCTGCTCATGGGTCACACCGACGTCGTGCCCGCGACGGAGGGGTGGACCCGCGATCCGTTCGGCGGCGAGCTGGTCGACGGCGAAGTGTGGGGACGCGGCGCAGTCGACATGTTGAACCTCACCGCGTCGATGGCGGTGGCGACGAAGCGGCTGGCGTCGACGGGGTGGAGGCCGCAGGGCACCTTGATCTACCTGGCGGTCGCCGACGAGGAGGCGCTCGGCAGCCACGGCGCCGGGTGGCTCACGGAGCACGAACTCGACGCCGTGAAAGCCGACTACGTGATCACCGAGTCGGGTGGGATCCCGATGCCGACAGCGGAAGGAACCCGGTTGCCGGTGATCGTCGGCGAGAAGGGCACCTACTGGTGCCGGCTCGTCGTTCACGGCACACCGGGGCACGCGTCGCAGCCGCTGCGTACCGACAACGCGCTCGTCACCGCGGCCGAGATCGTCCGGCGGATCGCGGAGTACCGGCCCGAGACGATGATCCACGACGTCTGGCGTCGCTTCGTCGAGGGCATGGCGTTCCCCGAGGAGCTGAAGCAGCCCCTCCTCGACGCCGACGCGCTTCCCGCACTCGTGCAGGATCTGCCGCTCGGACTCGCCCGCCAGGCGCACGCGTGTACGCACACGACGTTCGCGCCGACGGTGCTCCACGGCGGCACGAAGACGAACGTGATTCCCGATCGCGTCGAGCTCGAGGTCGACATCCGCACCCTGCCGGGTCAGACCGGCACCGACATCCGGCTGATGCTCGACGAGGCGCTCGGCGACCTTGCCGACCGGGTGGACGTGCACGTTCTCACCGACGACGAGTCGACGGCGTCACCGATCGACACGCCGCTGTGGGACGCCCTCAACCGCGTCAGCGACGCGCTGACGCCGGGCGGCGCGACCTGCATCCCGTTCCTCACCGTGGGCGCGACCGACGCGCGCTTCTTCCGACGCCTCGGCATACCGAGCTACGGCTATGGCCTGTTCTCGCGCCACCTCACCTACGAGGACTACGCCGTCATGTTCCACGGCGACGACGAGCGCGTCGACGTCGAGTCGCTTCAGCTGTCGACCGAGCTGTGGCAGGCGTTGAGCCGTGACGTCCTCGGCGGCTGACGTGGCGTCCGAATACAAGGCGGTCCTGTTCGACTTCGGCGGCGTCATCCTGTCGAGCCCGTTCGACGCGTTCGCCGACTACGAGCGGGCCAACGGCCTACCGGAGAATTTCCTGCGCACGATCAACGCGACGAACCACACCGACAACGCGTGGGCGAAGCTCGAACGCAGCGAGGTCGACATCGAAGGCTTCGCACCGCTGTTCGAGGCCGAGGCGCGGGCGGCCGGTCACAAGGTCGACGCCCGCGCCGTGCTCGCGCTGCTCGCCGGCGTCATCAGACCCGAGATGGTGCGCGCCCTCGACGCCATCCGCGCCGCCGGCCTCTCAACCGCATGTCTCACGAACAACTTCGTCTCGTTCGACGACTTTCCTGGCGAAGCACGCGCCCCCGACCGCGACGAGGTGCTGGCACGGTTCGACGTGATCATCGAGTCGAGCAAGATCGGTGTGCGCAAGCCCGATCCGCGCTTCTACGAGATCGCCTGCGAGACCCTCGGCGTCGTGCCTGAGGAGTGCGTGTTCCTCGACGACCTCGGCGTCAACCTCAAGCCAGCGCGCGCCATGGGCATGACCACGATCAAGGTCGACGACCCGGCCAACGCGCTGGCCGTGTTGGAGGCCGCTCTCGGATTCTCAGTCGCATGACGGTCGAAGACCAGAACCAAGCGAGCGGTCGATTCTCCGATGCCGTTCCCCGCCGCGCGTGGTATCCGGCGTGCCGCAGCCGCGACCTGAAGGGGAATCGGCCGGTGCCAACCGAGTTCCTGGGCACGCCGCTAGTTGTGTTTCGCGACGCCAAGGGGGCGGCCGCGGTGCTCGTGGATCGCTGCCCGCACCGCAACGCGCCGCTATCGATGGGGCGCGTCCGGAACGGCGAGCTCGAATGCCGCTACCACGGCTGGCGCTTCGAGGGAAGCGGACGGTGTGTCGCCATCCCGGGCATCGACGCGCCGGGCGAGCGGGCGGCCACCGCGCACGCCACGATGGAACGCGACGGCATGGTCTGGTTCTGGTCCGAAGCCGGCGAGGCGGCCGATGGCGAGCCGTGCCGGCTGCCCGATCTCGGCCCCGGAGCCCGCGAGGTCGTGCTCACCTACGACATCGCGGCCACGATGCACTCGGCGATCGAGAACACACTTGACGTGCCCCACACCGCGTTCCTGCATCGCGGATTCCTCCGCGGCGCGGCGCCCAACGAACTCACCGCGCGGCGCCGGCCGATTCCGGACGGCGTCGAGGTCCAGTATCTCGGCGAGCCATTCGGGATCGGGTTCCTGCGGCGAAAGGGAGGTACGCCCCTCGAGCACTACGACCGGTTCCTCATGCCGTGCATCGCCCAGGTCGAGTATCGGGCCGGGCCGTGGCTCCACATCGTCAACAGCGTCCTGCACCTTCCCCTCGATCGGTTCCGCACCCGGGCCTTCTTTGTGCTGCGGGCGACCAGCCAACGGCTCCCTACGCGGCTGGTGCAAACCGTGATCCGAGTGCAGGGTCCGAGGGTCGCCCGGCAGGACGCGCATGTGCTCGAGCAGCAGACCGCGACGATCCGTCGGTTCGGCGGCGAGCGTTACTCGTCGACCGACCTCGACCTGTTCGGCAACACCGTCTACCGCCTGTTGCGCCACGCCGAGGTGGCCGACGGCTCTCCTCCGCCCACCATCGAGCCGCGCGAAGTCACGTTCCGAGCCTGAGTCGCGAGTTCGGTCTAGACGCCAAGAGCGCGGTCGAACAGGTCCTGCTGCTCCAGCGCGTGCGCGGCGGCGGATCCGGCGGCGGGGCTGCCGGACTCCACCCGCGTGACCTCGACGAGCGGGTAGTCGTCGCCCAGGATGCGGGCGAGCTTGCCGCGTAGGTAGGTCCACGCGCCCATGTTGCGGGGCTCCTCCTGGAGCCACACGACATCCTTGGCGTTCGGGTAGCTCGCCAACACCTCGGTGATCTGTTCTTCGGGCCACGGGTACAGCTGCTCGACACGGACGATGGCTACGGGCGCAGATCGGGTGTCGCGCTCGGCGATGAGTTGCACGCCGACCTTGCCGGTGGCGAACACGACGCGCTGCGCCGATGCTTTGTCGATCGAGTCGTCGATGACTTCGAGGAATCGCCCGTCGGCGAGGGTCTCGACGGGCGAGTACGCCTCCTTGCGCCGGAGCAGCCACTTCGGCGTCATCACGACCAGCGGGATGAGGCGGTCGCGCCGCACCTGGCGACGCAGGAGGTGGAAGTACTGCCCGGCCGTCGTCGGGCTGGCGACGGTGATGTTGCCCTCGGCGCACAGCGTGAGGAACCGCTCCAGACGGGCCGAGCTGTGCTCCGGACCCTGTCCCTCGTACCCGTGCGGCAGGAGCAGCACGAGGCCCGACGTCTGGCCCCACTTGTCCTCGGCGGCGACGAGGAACTGGTCGATGATGATCTGCGCGCCGTTGCCGAAGTCGCCGAACTGCGCTTCCCACGCGACGAGCGCGTCCTTGTGCACGATCGAGTATCCGTATTCGAACCCGCACGCCGCGTACTCCGACAGCAGCGAGTCGTAGATGAAGAAGCGGCCCTGCCCCTCGCCGAGCGTCGCCAGCGGGAGGTGCTCGCCGCCCGTGGCGTAGTCGACGAGCACCGCGTGGCGGTGGCTGAAGGTGCCGCGGCGCGTGTCCTGCCCGGCGACCCGGACGTCGGTGCCTTCGGCGAGGAGCGAACCGAACGCGAGCGCCTCGCCGAGTGCCCAGTCGACCTGCCCGTCGGCGTAGAGCTTCGCCCGCGTCTCGAGTTGCTTGGCCAGCTTCGGATGGACCGTGAAACCGTCGGGCGCTGTGTGGAGCGCGGTGGCGACGCGGTCGAGAAGCTCGCGGTCGACCCCCGTGGGCGGCGAGGGCAGCACGACGGTACGCGGACGCACCGGCAGGCTCGTCGGCTTCGGCGGCGAGCTCTGGCGCGTCTCGTCGAGCGCCACCTGGAGACGAGCAGAGAAGTCGTTGAGCGCCTGCTCGGCCTCCTCGATCGTGATGTCGCCGCGCTTGACGAGCGCCTCGGTGTAGAGCTTGCGCACGGAACGGTGCCGCTCGATCTGCTCGTACATCTGCGGCTGCGTGTAGGACGGCTCGTCGCCCTCGTTGTGACCGAAGCGCCGGTAACACACCATGTCGATCACGACGTCTTTTTCGAATTCCTGGCGGAACGCGAACGCCAGCCGCGCCACCTTCACGCACGCTTCGGGGTCGTCACCGTTCACATGGAAGATCGGCGCCTGGACCATCTTGGCGACGTCGGTCGCGTAGACCGACGAACGCGCCGACTCGGGCGACGTGGTGAAGCCGACCTGGTTGTCGATCACGAGGTGCACGGTGCCTCCGGTGCGGTAGCCCGGCAGCATCGACAGGTTGAGCGTTTCGGCCACGACGCCCTGGCCGGCGAACGCGGCGTCGCCGTGGATGAGGAGGCTCAGCACGCTGTAGCGACCGACGGCGCCGTCGAGCAGGTCCTGCTTGGCGCGCACCATACCTTCGACGACCGGGTCGACGGCCTCGAGGTGCGAGGGGTTCGACGCCAGCGTCAAGGGGATCTCGATGTTCGACGGGCCGACGAACTTGCCGTGCGCGCCCTTGTGGTACTTCACGTCGCCCGAGCCCTGCACGGTGTCGGGGTCGAGGTCGCCCTCGAACTCCTTGAACAGCTCGCGGTAGCTCTTGCCGATGATATTGGCGAGGACGTTGAGCCGGCCGCGGTGCGCCATCCCGATGACGACCTCGGCGGCTCCTTCGGCCGCCGCGCAATCAATCACCTTCTCGAGCAGCGGGATCGCCGACTCTCCGCCTTCGAGACCGAAGCGCTTCTGCCCGACGTACTTCGTGTGCAGGAACTTCTCGAACGCCTCGGCCGCGTTGAGTCGCGACAGGATCCAGCGCTGCTCGTCGGCGTCGGCGCCGGTAGCCACGCCCTCGACCTGATCCTGGATCCAGCGCTTCTGATCCGGCTCCTGGATGTGCATGTACTCGACGCCGATCGTTCGGCAGTACGCATCGCGCAGGATGCCGAGGATCTCGCCGAGCGTCATCACGTCGCGTCCCGCGAGGCCGTCGGCGTAGAACTCGCGATCGAGGTCCCAAATCGTCAGCCCGTACGTCGCGGGGTCGAGCTCGGGATGGGTGTGCGGCTCCTTGGCTGCGAGGGGGTCGAGATCGGCGATCAGGTGGCCGCGCACGCGGTACATGTTGATGAGCGTGTGGACGTGGACCTGCTTGGCAAGCTGCGCCTTCTCCTCGTCGACGGCGTTGATGTCGCGCCGCCACCGCACGGGCTCGTAGGGAACCCCCATCGAGCGGAACACGTCGTCGTAGAAGCCCTCTTCGCCGAGGAGCAGCTTGTGCACCCACCCCAGGAACTCGCCCGACTCCGCGCCCTGGATGATGCGGTGGTCGTAGGTCGACGTGAGGGTGATGACCTTGCTGATGCCGAGCTGCGCGATCGTGCGCGGGTCGGCGGCCTGGTACTCCGCGGGATAGTCCAGCGCGCCTACGCCGATGATCGCTCCCTGGCCGGGCATGAGCCGCGGCACCGAGTGGACGGTTCCGATGGTGCCCGGGTTGGTCAGCGTGACGGTGACGCCGGCGAAGTCCTCGACGCCGATCTTGTTCGTGCGGACCTTGCGGATCAGTTCTTCGTAGTGCTGCCAGAACCCGCGGAAGTCGAGGGTGTCGGCGTCGCGGATCGACGGCACGAGAAGCGTGTGCGACCCGTCGCTCTTGGTCACGTCGACCGCCAGGCCGAGGCCGACGTGGTCGTGGCGTAGGACCTTGGGCGTGTCGTCGTCGATGAACGTCGCGTTGAGCGCGGGCACCTTCTCCAGAGCGCGCACGAGCGCGAAACCAATCAGGTGCGTGAAGCTCACCTTGCCGCCGCGCGTGCGACCGAGATGGTTGTTGAGGATGCGGCGGTTGACCTCGAGCAGCTTGGCGGGGACGACGCGCGCGCTCGTAGCGGTCGGGACCGTGAGGCTGGCCTCCATGTTCGCGACGATGCGCGCCGCCGCGCCGCGGATCGGGGCGCCCTCGGGCTCGGCCGCCCCGCTGGCCTCCGCCGCCTCGTCCTGCGCAGGCTGCTTCGGCGCCGGTTGCGCGGGCGCGGACGGCGCTGGTGCCGCGGTTGCGGGCGTGGCGGTAGCCGGCGCCGATGCTGGCGCGGGTGGTGCCGCGGGTGCAGGAGTAACGGCAGCGGCAGTGGTATCGACCGCCGGCGCCTGCGATCCGTTGGTGTCCTCGCGGTAGTCGGCGAAGAAGTCGCGCCAACTCTCGCTTACCGACGCCGGATCGCGGCGGTACGAGTCGTACATCTCGTCCACGAGCCAGTCGTTCGGACCGAATGACGGGGAAGCGTCGTCAGCCATCGGGCTTGATCCTACCGAGGGGCCGGATGCAGCCCTGATTCAGCGCTTTCGCCGGGCACCAGTACCGTCTAGCGCCTCATGGCCCCGCAATTCATCTACACGATGCACCGCGTCAGTCGCGTGCACCCGCCCGACAAGCAGGTCCTCGCGGACATCTCGCTCTCCTTTTACCCCGGCGCCAAGATCGGCGTCCTCGGCGGTAACGGCGCGGGCAAGTCCTCGCTCCTTCGGATCATGGCCGGCGTCGACGACGGCTACGCCGGGGACGCCCGCCTGACCCCCGGCACCTCTGTCGGGTGGCTGCCCCAGGAGCCGCAACTCGACCCGAACAAGGACGTCGCCGGCAACGTCGCCGACGGCGTGGGAGAAGCCGTCGCGCTGCTCGCCCGGTTCAACGCTGTGTGCGAGGCGATGGGCGACCCCGACGCCGATCTCGACGCGCTCCTCGCCGAGCAGGCCGAGCTCCAGGACAAGCTCGACGCGTCGAACGGGTGGGATCTCGAGCGCACGCTCGACGTCGCCATGGACGCGCTGCGCCTGCCCCCGGGGGAGGCCGATGTCACCAAGCTCTCGGGCGGCGAACGCCGCCGCGTCGCGCTGTGCCGGCTGCTGCTCCAGCACCCCGACCTTCTCCTCCTCGACGAGCCGACCAACCACTTGGATGCCGAGTCGGTCGCATGGCTCGAACGGTTCCTGCACGACTACGCAGGGACCGTCATCGCGGTGACCCACGACCGCTACTTCCTCGACAACGTGGCCGGCTGGATCCTTGAGCTCGACCGCGGCCGCGGGATTCCGTGGGAGGGCAACTACTCGTCGTGGCTCGAGCAGAAGCAGGCCCGCCTCGCGGCGGAGGAGCGCTCCGATCAGGTCCGGCAGCGCACGCTGCAGCGCGAGCTCGAGTGGATCCGGATGGCGCCCAAAGCGCGCCAGGCCAAGGGCAGGGCCCGCATCACCGCCTACGAGTCGCTCGCGGCGGAAGCAGAAGCGTCCGGCGGTCGCCAGGAGAAGGTCGAGATCAGCATCCCGCCCGGTCCGCGGCTGGGCGACGTCGTCGTCGAAACCGAGGGCCTCGTCAAGGCGTACGGCGACCGCCTCCTCATCGACGGGCTCACGTTCTCGCTGCCGCGCGGCGGGATCGTCGGCGTGATCGGCCCGAACGGCGCGGGCAAGACGACGCTTTTCCGGATGATCACCGGGCAGGAGCAACCCGACGCCGGTTCACTGCGCGTCGGCGAGACCGTCCAACTCGCGCACGTCGACCAGAGCCGCGACTCGCTCGACGCCGACAAGACCGTGTTCGAGGAGATTGCAGAGGGGCTCGACCACATCGTCGTCGGCAACCGCGAGATGCACAGCCGTGCCTGGGTGGCGAGCTTCGGGTTCACCGGCAGCGACCAGCAGAAGCGCGTCGGCGACCTCAGCGGAGGCGAGCGCAACCGCGTGCAGCTCGCGAAGGTGATGCGGGCCGGCGGCAACCTCATCCTGCTCGACGAGCCCACCAACGATCTCGACGTCGACACGCTGCGGGCACTGGAGGAGGGGCTCCTGTCGTTCCCCGGATGCGCGGTCGTGATCAGCCACGACCGCTGGTTCCTCGATCGAATCGCCACCCACGTGCTCGCCTTCGAGGGCGACTCCGAAGTCGTGTGGTTCGAAGGCAGCTACAGCGACTACGAAGCCGACCGCCGCAAGCGCGTCGGCGGTGACGCCGACACGCCGCACCGCATCAAGTACAAGCCGCTCGTCAGGAGCTGAGCGTGCTGCCCGCGTCGATTGTGCGCCGCGTCGCGCTGGTTGTCTGCGCGGCGTCGATCGGCGGGATGATCGCGTCGTCGATCGCAAACAGCACCGGCGCCGCGCTCGCGTTCGGCATGGTCGCGGCCGTGGTGAGCATCGTGTCGATCGTCGCCACCGCCGTCGCCCCGGGCGCCCGGCCGGCGACAGCAGAGGACGAGGCCGCGCGGGTCGAAGGCCTCGTCCACGATGTCGTCGCGCAGGGCGCGGAGGAACCGCTTGTCCGCTCGCTCGTGCGGGCCGCGGTCCGACTCGGTCGCGCCAACAACGGCTGAACGCGTCGCTTCGAGGCGCCGGGACCCGGAGCGCGGCGGACGCTCAACGGATCCCGACGCCACCGCGAGCGAACGCCTCTTAGAGGCCGCTGTCAAGTCACGTTTTGCCGCTACGCTCCCCGCCGATGTCGAAGAGTCGCGCTGCAAGCCGCTCGATCGAGCCCGGCAACTCCGCGGTGTGTGCCCATTGCGACGAGCCGGTGAAGTTCCAGGCGCGGGTCCAAGGTCGCCAGGTCATCGCCAACGTGTACGAAGGTGACCAGTGGTCGAGGGTGGAGCATTTCCACCAGGACTGCTACGACGATGCCGGCAAGCCGTACGGTGAGGCCGCTTCCTGAGGGTCGTTACCGTGGGTGCGCATGCGCTCCCGGGTGACGAGGACCTTTAGCTTCGAAGCCGCGCACAAGCTCGACTGGCATCAGGGGGCGTGCCGCAACCTGCACGGCCACACCTACCGCCTCGAGGTCAGCGTCGAGGGCCCACTCGATGACAACGGCATCGTCGTCGACTTCTCCGATCTCGCCGGCATCGTGCGCCGTGAGGTCATCGATCCGTTCGACCACTCGTATCTCAACGACACGTTCACGAACCCGACCGCCGAGCTCATCGCGCACGAGATCTGGTCCCGCCTCGACGCCGCCGGGCTCGCCGTCAGCCGGCTGAGGCTGTGGGAAACCGCAGACAGCTCGGTCGAGATATTTCCGTGAGCCGCGGCGCGATCGTCGTGCTCTCGGGCGGACTCGACTCGACCGTCTGCCTCGCCCGCGCGGTGCGGGCCCACTCGCCCGTTGTCGCGTTCACCGTTGACTACGGCCAGCGCCACCGGATCGAGCTCGAACGCGCCGCCGCAGTAGCCGAGCACTACTCCGTCGAGCACGTGGTACAACGCCTCGACCTGGCGTCGTGGGGCGGTTCCGCGCTCACCGACGGCGAACTAGCTGTCCCCACCGCCAGCGAAGCGGCCGACGGCCCCGCAATCCCGATCACGTACGTTCCCGGGCGCAATCTCATCTTCCTGTCGCTCGCCGTGGCGCTGGCGGAAGTGCGCGACGCCCGCGCGGTGTATCTGGGCGTGAACGCGCTCGACTACTCGGGCTACCCCGACTGCCGTCCCGAGTTCGTCGACAGCTTTCGCACGACGGCCGCGCTGGCGTTGCGCCGCGGCGTCGAGGGTGATGCGGTCGAGGTGGTCACGCCGCTCGTCCAGCTCAGGAAAGCCGACATCGTGCGCCTCGGTGTGACGCTCGACGCGCCGTTGGCGCTCACGTGGTCGTGCTACCGCGGCGACACCGAGCCGTGTGACGACTGCGACGCATGCGCGCTGCGCGCCAAGGGATTCGCCGAGGCGGGCATCGCCGACCCCGCGCGTCGTTGAGATGGCGATCGACCCACCGCTCGTCGTAAACGAGGTCTTCGGGCCGACGATCCAGGGTGAGGGGCCGGCGTCGGGCCGGCGATGCGGCTTCGTGCGGCTCGGACGGTGCAACCTGTCGTGCGCGTGGTGCGACACGTCACACTCCTGGGACTGGTCACGGCACGACCCCGCGAACGAGCTCGAGGAACGGACAGCGCAATCGGTGTTCGACGAGCTGGCGGCGATGCGCGTCGACATGGTCGTGGTTACCGGTGGAGAACCGCTCCTGCAGTGGCGGCGCCTACCGCCTCTGTTCCGCGCGTGCCGCGCCGCGGGGTGGGAGGTGCACGTCGAGACCGCGGGAACGCTTCCGTGGTCGGGTCCCGCCGACCTCGTGACGCAATGGGTGGTCTCGCCGAAGCTCGCCAACTCGCAGATGGCGCTCGACCGCCGCTACCGCCCCGAGGTCCTCGCCGGGTTCGTGCGCGCCGGCGCGGCGTTCAAGTTCGTGGTCACATCACCCGAGGACCTCGAGGAGATCGCGACGATGGCCGCCGAGGTGCACATCCCGTCGCGCGCGGTGTGGGTCATGCCCGAAGGAACCGACCGCGACCGCGTGGTACGCCGAACCGCGGCGCTGGCCGACGCCGTGATCGCGCGTGGGTGGAACCTCACGACCCGCTTGCACGTCATCGCGTGGGGCGCGCAGCGGGGCCGCTGAGCTGGTCGAGCAGTGGCCGACGGCGCATGGCGCCGGTCACGTGAAAGCCGAACGGATCCGGCCCATGAAACCTGCGCCCGAGGCGTCGTCAACCGCTTCGTTGCGCTCCTTCGCCAGCCCGCGCAACAACTCGTCCTGGGCAGGCGTGAGCTTTGTCGGCGTCTCCACGACAATGTGCACGTGCAGGTCGCCGCGGCTGCGGCCGCCGACATGGGGAACGCCTTTTCCGCGCAGCCGCACGACCGCGCCGGTCTGCGTTCCGGGCGCGACCGCGACCTCCTCGGTCCCGTCGAGCGTCTCGAAGTCGATATGCGCGCCGAGGGCCGCCTGCGTGAACGACACCCTGAGCTCGGCGTGGAGGTCGACCCCGTCACGTTCGAACCGGTCGTGCGGGCGGACGCGCACGTGCAGGTAAAGATCGCCGGCAGAGCCGCCCCGCGACCCTGCCGCGCCGCGGCCGCTGCTGCGCAACGTCTGCCCGTGAGCAACACCCGCGGGCACGGTGACGGCCTCGAGACGCTCTTCGGTCCGGCGGCCGTCGCCGCGGCAGTCGGCGCACGGGCGGTCGACGATCGAGCCGCTCCCACCGCAACGGCCGCAAGGCCCGCTCGTCACCATCTGGCCGAGGATGCTCTGGCGGACGCGCCGTACTTCGCCGCTCCCACCGCACTCCTGACACGTGACCGGCTTGGATCCTTCTGCCGCGCCCGAGCCCTCGCACGTCGCGCAGGCGACGGGAAGCCGCAATGCCAACTCGCGTTCGGCGCCGAACACCGCTTCGTCGAAGGTGAGGTCGAGCACCGCCTCCGCGTCGGCGCCGCGGGGCGGACCCGCCGGGCCGCGGCGACCGGTGGTGGTGTCGCCGAAGAACGCCTCGAAGATGTCGCCGAGACCGCCGCCGCCGAAGAACGCGCCCGAATCGGCACCCGCGCCCGCGCCGCGCGCTCCGGCGGCGCCGAACATGTCGTATCGCTGCCGGCGCTCCGGATCCGACAGCGTCTCGTATGCCGCGGTGACCTGCTTGAACCGCTCGTGAGCCTCCGCGTCATCCGGATTCGCGTCGGGATGCAACTCGCGCGCCAGCTGCCGGTAGGCCCGCTTGATCTCCTCCGCGGACGCTTTCCGGCTCACGCCGAGCAGCTCGTAGAAGTCCTCCATCAGCTTTCCGACAACGATTCGCCGAGGCGCTTACTCACCGCAGTGACCGCGGCGAGCGCGTGGGGATAGTTCATGCGCGTCGGCCCGAGGACGCCCACGGTCCCGGCGGGCTCGCCAGCGACGGTGAACGGCGCTACCACCACCGCACATTCGGCGAGAGGCGCCAAACCGTGCTCGGTACCGATGGCGACGGACTGGCCGCGGTCGAGGACATCGCGGAGCAGCCCGACGACCACGTACTGATGCTCGAGCACGCCGAGCACGCGCCGCACGGTGTCGACGGCGTCGAAAGCGTCGGCGACGCGGGCGGCGCCGCCGACGAACATGTGGTCGCCGTCGCCGCTGGCGCGCGTCGCTAGCGCAGCACCCGCGCCTTTGACTATTCCGTCGACGGAGGCGTCACCGGTGGTCGGGATCGGCGCGTCGAGGTCGCCGGCGCCGACCATGGCCGCAGCCATCGCTCGCCCGGCGGCGGCAAGCGCTTCTTCACTGCCCCCTTCAGGCAGATCGAAGACCGCCTTGTGGATCGCCTGGTTCGACAGGACGACGACCACCATCGCAGTGTGTGAGCCGACGTCGACGATCTGGACCGACCGTACCGACGCCTGTTCCGGCGTCCCGCCGATCACGACGGCCGCGTAGTTCGTCAGATGGGCCAGGAGGTGGCTCGTGTCAGCGAGCATCTCTTCGAGGGCGCCGTGCGTCGTCGCGAAGAAGTCGCGCACGCGCTGCTGCTCAGGACGGCCGAGGTCCTCGCTCGGCGCCAGCGAGTCGACGAAGAACCGATACCCGAGGTCGGTGGGAACGCGCCCGGCACTCGTGTGCGGGTGCATCAGGTACCCCTCACGCTCGAGCACAGCCATGTCGTTGCGAATGGTCGCGGCAGAAACGTTGACGCCCGCGTTGCGCACGAGGTGTGACGAGCCCACGGGCTGGGCGGTCTCTATGTACTCCTCGACCACGGCCCGAAGCACGGCGGCCTTGCGGTCATCGAGCGGTCCTGCCATTTGGCACTCAAGCCTACCGAGTGCCAAGTCGGGACAGGTAGCGTGCGTCGTATGCAGTGGGAACGCGGCCTCGCGATCGGTGCAGTCGCGGCCGCTTCCGCGCTCGCCGCCTTCGCGGCCGCAGACCGCAAGCCCGGGCCCGGCCCGCTCACCGATCTCGACGTCGCGCCGCCCGTGGCGACGAGCGGTGTGTTCACAACAACCAGCCCGCCCGCGACGATGACCTCTCCGCCGCTCACCGTCTCGACGACTGTCGGCCGGCCCACGACCACGCCGACGTCGGTGCGGCGTCCCACCACCACACGCCCCCCACCGCCACCGAGCACAACCTCGACCGTGCCCCGCGTTCCGGGCGGGACAGTCGGCGGAACCTCGCCTACGACGACGGCGGCCACCACCACCACTGCTCCGGCGTGACCCGGGCCAGGTGCGCCCGTTGCTAGCCTCCGGCCGGCCCGTGGAACGTCCCAATACCCCCGAAGTCAGCCTCGTCGACTACTTGCGCGTCCTGTGGCGCCGCAAGTGGCTTGTCGTCGCGACCGTCGTCGCGGCGCTGGCGGTGTCGCTCTTTTTCTCGACCCGTGCGACGCGGATCTACGCGGCGTCGAGCCGCGTCCTGATCGCGGCGACGGACACGACAGTCTTCGGCTCGACCGGTTTCGTGGCGCCCGACCCCGCGCAGATCGATACCCAGATCGAGGTCGTGCAGTCGCCACCGGTCGAAGCCGCGGTGGCGCGCGAGCTCGGCGCGTCCGCGCCGCTCGTCTCCGACGTGGACGTCGCCAGCGTCGGGACGACCCGCATCCTGAAGATCACCGTGCGCAGCCCAGATCCCAAGGTTGCGGCGCGCGCGGCGACGCTCTACGCGACGACGTACCGCGATTTCCGCCGGGCCGAGGCGATCGAGGAGCTGGTGTCGCTGAGCAAGAAGCTCGCCGAAACGGCCGCGCAGGCGAAGAATCGGGTCGACGAGCTCGATGCCCAGCTGGCCCGCGCACAAGCTGGGCGCGCGAACCCCGCCGAGGTGCAGAGCATCAAGATCCAGCGCGACGCCGAAGCCACGAGCTTCCTCCTCTACCAGCAGAAGACCGACCAGGCACAGGTTGATGCGTCGGTGCGCAGCGGCGGCGTGCAGCTCCTCAACCCCGCTATCGAGCCGACCACGCCTGTCTCGCCGAGGCCACTCACCAGCGCGGCGCTGGCGCTGGCGCTCGGCGCGCTCATCGGCGCGGCCGCGGCGATCGCGCTCGACTTCCTGGATGACTCGTTCAAGCGCCAGGACGAGGTCGAGCGCCTGAGTCGTGGACTGCCGATCCTCGGCTCGATCCCAGCGGTACTCGACTGGCGCAGCCGTGAGACGCCGCGCCTGGTGACGATTGAGGACCCGGGTGATCCTGTCTCCGAGGCCTACCGCGCGCTGCGGACGAGCGTGCAGTTCATCGGAGTCCGCCAGGAGCTGCGCACGATCCAGGTGTCGAGTCCGGTGGCCTCCGAAGGCAAGACCACCACACTCGCGAACCTCGCGGTCACGCTGGCCCTGTCCGGTCGCCGCGTCGCCGTCGTCGACTGCGATTTGCGCCGCCCACGCCTGCACGAATTCTTCAGCGCGCCCAACGGCGTCGGGTTCACGTCGGTCCTGCTCGGCGATCAGCCGCTGGCTTCGGCGTTGCGGCGCGTGTCGCTCCCGGGTGGCGCTTCGTTCGACCTGCTGCCCTCCGGCCCCCTCCCGCCCAACCCCGCCGAGCTGCTGGGGACGTCCCGCGTTGCCGAGCTCATCGCCGCGTTGCGCGCCGAGAACGACTACGTGCTGATCGACGCTCCCCCGGTCCTGCCGGTCACGGACGCGGTCGTGCTGTCGACGCGCGTCGACGGGCTGCTCCTGGTTGCGACCGCGGGCGTCACGAGCCGCCGGCACTTCAGCCGCGCGCTCTCGACGCTCCAATCGGCCGATGCGCCGGTGCTCGGCATCGTGGTCAACGGCGCCCCCAACGAGAGCGGCTACGGGTACGGCTACAACTCCAGGTATACGCAGACGGAGCGCCCGACGAGCGGCCGTCGCGAACCTCGCCACGCCAAAGGTCGCGAACCTCGCCACGCCAAAGGTGGCGAACCTCGCCCAACCAAAGTCGGGTGACCGTTGCAGTCGTCACGGGCGCTGCCGGGCTGATCGGCTCCGCTGCCGCGCAGCGGTTCGCCGAGCGGGGCCTCGACGTGGTCGGGATCGACAACGACATGCGATCGGTGTTCTTCGGCCCGGAGGCATCGACGAGGTGGAACCGGGAGCGGTTGGAGGCGAGCCTCGGCAAGCGCTACCGCCATCACGACATCGACATTCGCGACGCCAGCGCAATCGACGCGCTCTTCGAGTCCCTTGGCGAGAACGTGAGCGTGGTCGTCCACACCGCCGCACAGCCGTCGCACGACTGGGCCGCGCGCGCGCCGATCGTCGACTTCGGGGTCAACGCCTCCGGGACCCTGCACCTCCTCGAGGCGACGCGGCGCCACGCGCCCGCGGCCCCGTTCGTCTTTACGTCGACCAACAAGGTCTACGGCGACACGCCGAACCGGCTCCCATTGGTCGAGCACGAGAGGCGTTGGGAGATCGATCCGGCCCACACCTACGCGGGCGGGATCCGCGAGGACATGTCCGTCGACCACACGCTGCACAGCCTGTTCGGCGTTTCGAAAACGGCAGCCGACCTGATGGTGCAGGAGTACGGGCGCTACTTCGGCATGCGCACGGTGTGCTTCCGCGGCGGCACGCTCACGGGGCCCGCGCACGCGGCCACGGAACTCCACGGGTTCCTCGGATACGTGATGCGGTGCGCGATGACGGGCACGCCGTACACGGTGTTCGGCTACGGCGGCAAGCAGGTGCGCGACGCCATCCACTCGACCGACGTCGTCGCCGCCTTCGAGGCGTTCTTCGACGCGCCGCGGTCGGCCGAGGTCTACAACCTCGGTGGTGGACGCCACGCCAACTGCTCGGTCCTCGAAGCGATCGCTCTGGCGGAGGAGATCTCGGGCCAGCCGATGAAATGGACTTACGACGACACCAACCGCGTCGGCGACCACATCTGGTGGATCGGCGACAACGGGCGCTTCGAGTCGCACTATCCCGACTGGCGCCTCACGTACGACATCGAGTCGATCCTGCGCGAGATCCACGGCGCCAACACCGACCGTTGGAAGCCCTAGAAGCTCAGTCGACGTACGCGGCCGCCTGGAGCGTGAACAGCTCGGCGTAAAGGCCGTTCTTCTCCATCAGGTCACGGTGGTCGCCGGCCTCGATGACCCGTCCCTTGTCGAGGACGTAGATGCGATCAGCGGACCGCACGCTCGAGAAGCGGTGCGAGATCAGCAGCACGGATTTGCCGGCGCACAGTGAGCGGATCGACTCGAACAGCGCATGCTCGGCGCGGGGGTCGAGCGACGCAGTGGGTTCGTCGAGCACGACGAAGTCGGCGTCGCGGAAGAACGCCCG
>Ga0183260_10000415_pt1 | contig 35829 bp, 34 predicted proteins | sample AntDrymUQ4972206_2_FD_129768 | JGI IMG/M metagenome (GOLD analysis project Ga0183260, IMG submission 129768) | Polar desert sand microbial communities from Dry Valleys, Antarctica - metaG UQ497 (22.06) (version 2) (version 2) | ecosystem: Environmental > Terrestrial > Soil > Desert | place...
CGCACCTGCCCGACGAGGTCCTCAAGCAGCAGATCCTGACCATCGGCACCCAGCTGCGCCGACTGCAGGCCGCCCAGGTGACGCGGGTCCGCGAACTCGAGCTGCGCGGCTCACACGTCGACGACGCGGCCGGCACGGTCGCCGCCTGGCTGGTCGCGCAGTCAAACACCTCACGCCACGACGCGGACGAGCTGCGCCGCCTCGGCCGCGACGCGCAGCGGCTGCCGGTGATGGCCGCGGCGTTGGCCGCCGGGGAGATCTCAACCGGCCACCTGCAGGTGCTGGCCTCGGCCACCCGCCGGCTCGACCCGGAACGGGTCGCCGCGGACGAGAAGTCGCTGACCGACCTGGCCCGCGAGCTCGACCCGGCCGCGTTCCGGATCTGCGTCACCCGCTGGGTCGCCCTGGCCTTCCCGGACCGGCACGAACGCGACACCCAGCGCGACTACGACAGCCGCTGGCTGCGCCTCGCCGAGACCATCAACGGCATGGTCTCCGTCAACGGCATGCTCGACGCCGACACGGCCCGGCCGATCCTCGCCGCCATCACCTCACTCGCCCGCAAGGCCGGCGCCTCCGACGACCGCAGCCAGCCGCAGCGCAGCGCCGACGCCCTCGCCGACCTGGCCCGCATCGCGATCAACGCCGACCAGCTGCCGGTCACCGGCGGCAGCCGGCCCACCGTCACCGTGCTGGTCCGTGAGGAGACCCTGCGCGGGGAGCCCGACGCGCCGCCGGCGACCTACGGCGACGGCACCCCGCTCACCGACGCGGCGCTGCAGCGCACCCTGTGCGACGCCCGGTTCAACCGGCTCATCTACGACGCCCTGTCCGAAACCCTCGACTACGGCCGGCTCACCCGCGACATCACCCCGGGGCTGCGGAAGTGGCTGCATCTCGTCGACGGCGGTTGCCGCGTAGCTGGCTGCACCCGGCCCGCACATGCCACCGACGCCCACCACATCCGCTGGTGGCGCTACGGCGGCACGACCGACCGGTCGAACCTCGTGCTCCTGTGCGCGTTCCACCACTACCTCGTCCACGACCGCGGTTGGACCATCACCATGGACCCCGCCAGAAACGTCACCTTCACCAGCCCCGACGGACACCGCTCCTACACCAGCCGACCGAGAGGCCCCACCCAGCTCGTCCTGTAGGGGTGCCCCTCCCCGTCTCAAGTCATGATCTTGCTGTCTGCTGGCGTTCTCGCCGCATCCGTCGTCATGCAGCCGCATGCCACGTGACGACGCCCGAGCGGGTACTACTGAGGACGACGGGCGACCGACCCATGCCGACCCGCAGGACCCACCGATCTCGCTAACCTCGCCAGTTGCTAGTACGCCCCCTGCACCCCGCTGCTGATGCACGCGTGCGTTGGCCCGTAGCGGAGGCCCGTACTGTCGCTCGCATGGAGAAGAAGAAGCGCGACCCGGACGAGCGGAGGACGATCCCGCTGGACCCAGAGACGGCACTGCGGGGGGCGCTCGCGATCATGCCCGCCGAGGTCGAGCCGCCGATCGACCAGCAGCCCCAGGACGACTGATGTCCAGAGGCAAGCTCGGCCTCGCCGCGATCATCCCCGGCGCGGGCGCGATCGCGCTCTACAACGCCGATCACCCGCTGCCCGCCACGGCGTTGCTGATGGTGACGTTGACGTTGCTAGCCATCGCCCGCTACGGGCACCACGACTAAGTGCGACAACCTGATGCTGCTCTTCGTCCATCACTACCTCGTCAACGACCGTGGCTGGACTATCACCACGGACCCCCCCAGAACATCCCCCCGCCCCAACGAGACTCGCCGGGGCGAAGCTGGTGTCGTTAGCACAACTCATGAGGTATGCTAACGATCGTGCCGACGACAACGACCAACGACTTCGCGCCGACCCGAGCGGCCGGTCCGGCGCTGTCGAGCGAGCTGCGCATCGCCGTGATGCGGCTGGCCCGCCGCATGCGCCAGGAGCGCGCCACCGACACCTACACAATGTCGCAGCTCAGCGCGCTCGCCACCCTCGAACGCGACGGTGCGCTGACGCTCGGCGCGCTGGCTGCGGCGGAGAAGGTCCAGCCGCCGTCGATGACCCGCATCGTCGCCGCCCTCGAGGAGGCCGGCCTGGTCCGCCGTACGCCGCACCCGACCGACGGCAGGCAGATCGAGCTGGCAGTCACCGCCGACGGCGTGAAGCTGCTGGCCGCCGACCGGAAGCGCCGCGACGCGTGGCTGGCCAGGCGACTGGCCGAGTTGAACCCGGACGAGCGCGCGACGCTGCACGCAGCCTCGGAGATCCTCGGGAGGCTGGCCCAGTCGTGAGAGAGGTGTTCCGGTCCCTGCAGGTCCGCAACTACCGGCTGTTCGCGACCGGTCAGCTGATCTCGCTGGTCGGCACCTGGATGCAGGTCGTCGGCCAGGACTGGCTGGTCCTGCACCTCGGCGGCGGCGGCGTCGCGCTCGGCCTGGCCACCGCGCTGCAGTTCGCGCCGACGCTGGTGCTCGGCCTCTGGGCCGGCGTCATCGCCGACCGCTTCCCCAAGCGACGTCTGCTGATCGGCGTGCAGACCTTCATGGGCGTCTGCGCGCTCGCGCTGGCCGGGCTGACCGCGTTCGGCGCGATCGAGCTCTGGATGGTGATGGTGCTCGCGCTGCTGCTCGGTCTGGGCACGGTGCTCGACGTCCCGACCCGACAGGCGTTCGTCTCCGAGATGGTGCCGGCCGCCGACGTGCCCAACGCGGTCGCTCTCAACAGCGCGACGTTCAACACCGGTCGCATCATCGGACCGGCGCTCGCCGCGCTGTTGATCACGACGGTCGGCATCACGCCGGTCTTCTTCCTCAACGCTGCGTCGTACATCGCGGTCGTCGTCGGGCTCGTCCTGATCCGGGAGGCGGACCTGCAGCCGCACCGCGCGACGCCGCGCGCGAAGGGGCAGGTGCGCGAGGCGCTCGCGTTTGTCGGCGCGCATCGCGACCTGCTCCTGGTCGTCGTGCTCACCGGCCTGATCGCGACGTTCGGGTTCAACTTCCGCGTGACGCTGGCATTGATCGGCCGTGCCGACGCCGACGGCGGCGCGAAGGCGTACGGCCTGCTGTCTGCCGTGCTGGCCTTCGGCTCACTGCTCGGGGCGCTCATCGCCGCCAAGCGGCAGCGCCCGCGGCAGTCGATGCTGGTCGGCTCCGCGGTCGCCTTTGGGCTGCTGCTGATGGTGACCGCGGCGATGCCCAACCGCGTGCTGCTCGCGGTGATGCTGGTCCCGACCGGTGCCGCGATCATCTTGTTCACCTCGACCGCCAACGCGACGGTGCAGCTCGGCACGCCGGCGGCGCTGCGCGGCCGCGTGATGTCGGTCTACATCCTCGTCTTCGTCGGCGTCGCCGCGTTCGGCGCCCCGCTCATGGGCTGGATCGCCGAGCTCTCTGACCCGCGCATGGCGATGGTCGTGGGCGGGCTGGTCAGCGCGCTCGCCGGAGTCGGCACCGGCGCAACCATGCTTCGGCTCAGCGGGGTGCGCGACGTGCGCCAGCTGCGCGTCGCCCGGCGCACGACCCTGCGCCCGGGTGCGCCGGTCGACGTCCTGCGGTAGCGGCTACGCGCGAGCGCCGGCGGCTCGCGTACGACGCAGCGCGTACGCGCCGGCCACCGCCGCCACGGCCAAGCCGGCCAGGCCGGCCGGCCACGGCAGCCCGCCGGTCGCCGGCAGAGGCGCCGGCTTCGGGGCGGGCGCCGCCGAGGGCGCCGGCTTCGGCGCCGGAGCGGGTGCCGGGACGGGTGCCGGGACGGAGCCGACGCGCGACGGGTTGCTGTGGCTGAGCAGGTTCTTCACCAGCTCGTACCCGGCGTAGGTGATGGCGTAGTCGTCGAGCCCGTGCGGGTGGAAGTGCTCGGTCGACGGCACTGGGATCAGCGAGCCGAGGATGCGCACCTGGCCCTCACCGAGGGTCAGCTCGCCGAGCGTGACCTCGTCGACCAGCCGGCCGACGACCCGCCCGCCGGCGGTCGACCAGGCGTCCGGCGCGACCGCCCACTGCGGCTGGGTGCTCGCGTTGCCGCCCTCCTCGCCGAGGATCGCGAACCCGATCGGGCCCGGGTCCGTGACCTGGTGCCGGTTGTTCGAGCCCTCGGCCGCGCCGGGCTGCGCGACGTTGGCGGCCAGCGGGTCGTCGTACGTCGTGACGACCTCGCCGGCCTCCTCGTCCACCTTGTTGAAGCTGACGTTGCCGGCGTAGACGTCGCCACTGGCGACCGAGCCGGCCGGCACTGCACCCATCCACTCCAGCGCCTGCAGCGCGTCGTCGGTGAGGACGACGTTGCCGCCCTTGGCCGCGAAGTCGCGCAGCGCCTTGCCGACCGCCGCGCGCTGCGCCGCCGTCTTGGCGAAGCGGAACGCGCCGTCGCTGGCGATGACGCTGTCGAAGGCGCGCAGGTTGGACGTCGTCACCGACGCGGCCGGCACCCGGGTGAGCTGGTCGGGCCGCTCGAGGTGCTTGGTCAGGTCGGTGTAGAAGTCCATGTTCGACGCGTCGAACGGCAGCTGTGCCGGCTCCTGGTAGCCGAGGTCCTTCGAGAACGAGATGCGCCCGGACACCGTCGACGGCGGAGTGCCCACTACCCGCACCCGGTACTTGCCCGGCACCGGGCTGATCACGTCGACCTGCGCCCCTGATGCGACGTAGGTGCCGCCGGCGTTGTCCGACTGCACCGTCTCCCAGCCGTCGGCGTCGGTCTGCGCCTTCGGGTCGTCGGGTGCGAAGCGGTCGAGGTGCAACGTCAGAGAGTCGCCGACGCCGACGCCCTGGACGTTGGTGTAGTTGGCGTACGCCGATACGCCGCCGTTGTAGGCACCGTCGGCCGGGCTCTTGATGTCGAACTCGAACACCGCGCGCTCGTTCAGCGCCTTGGTGACGGAGTAGTCAATCGACTCCTGCGGCGGCAGCTGCGTCGCTGGCCGCGGCCGCGGGTCGCCCTTGCTGGTGACCCGCATGCCGTGGTCGAGCCAGGCCGCCCGGCCGGTGTAGCGGAATGTCGTGTCGTCAGGAAGCAGCGTGAAGTTGACCAGGCCGTAGATCAGCGACTTGTTGCCGTCGACGTGCAGCTGCTCGACCTCCGGGAGGTAGCAGTTGCCGGTGCCGCAGTTGGACAGGTGCGACAGCGACATCTCATTGCTGATCGCGTCCGCTCCGAGACCGAGGTCGGCGTCGAACCAGTTCGAGATCGACCCGGTGTTCGTGTAGCCGATCGTGTCCCAGGTGGTGCCCCACTTCACGCCGTACATCCGCGGGTCGTCGGGGTCGGTGTCGTTGGGCTTGATCAGCGTGCTCCACGACAGCCGGGCCTCGGCGTCGCGCCAGGCGCCCGTGACGTACTGCAGCATCCGCTGGTTCTTGTCGTACGGCCGCTGGCTGGATCGCAGCAGAGTGAACGAGAAGGAGTCGGCGTTGAGCTGGCCGTGCAGGTCGAGCCCGCCCTGCCACTTCGGCTTGATCGACTTGAGCACCTTGCCGAAGCTGCGGGTCTCCGGCTCGGACCACGCGGTGTACGGCGCGAACGTGTAGCCCTGCGCGGGCCAGTCACGGTTCATGTCGACGCCGTTGCCGTTGTAGCGGCTGAAGAACGGACCGGCCGCGGTGAGGTCACCGCGCCGCCAGCCGTCCGGGTTGGCCAGGATGAAGTAGACGCTCGACTTCTTCAGCACCTCGCCGGCCGGCAGGCTCTCGTCGAGCGTCTCCATGATCTTCTGGTCGGGCGCCGTCGCGCCCCACGTCGCGAGGTCCTCGGCCGCGCGCAGACCGCCCTCGACGCCAGCCCGCTCGATGCCGTGGATCGACAGCGAGACGGCGAAGTGCGCCTTCTCCTTCTCCGGCACCGGCGACTTCTCGTCGGTGACGCGCAGCAGGTAGAGCGGTGCCGTGGTGCGCTCGCCCGTGGTGCCGGGCAGGCCGGCGGAGAAGCCGTCGCCGCGCTTGATGTCGAGCACGTCGGGGAAGTCCTCGTCGAGCCGGTAGAGCTCGACGAAGTCCGGGAACTTGGTCTCGAGGTAGGTCAGCCCGCTGATCGCCTCGGCGTAGGAGATGAATGTCGTCGCGCGGCACGGTGCGTTGCCCTTGGCGAACGGCGACATGCCGGGCAGCTGCAGCGGCAGCGGGCCGAAGGCCTGCGGGTCGGGGAACACCCGCCCGCACGCGGTGTAGAGCGTGTCGTTGTCCGCGACCGGACCCTTCAACCCGGCCGGCCGGGTCGCCCCGGCCTCGGCAGAGGGCAGCACGGCCGGCCGGAGGAGGGCCGGAACCGCCACCACCGCGACCAGGGCCAGGGCGGTGCGGACCACGCCGTACGACCGCTTCATCGTGCTCCTCCATGTCGACGGCGGTGGGTCCGGGCCGACCTGCTCCCCTTCGCCGCCCGCGGATTGTCTCCTGCCCTCGCGGTGACGCCCTGGCTGGCCCGGCAGGTCGGAAGCCGTCGGACGTCTAAACTTGCGAGGCCGTGCACCCGCGCACCTGACGTCATGAAGAGGCATCTCCCACGTGAGCAGCACCATCCTGCCCGACGCGAGCGTCCTGGCGGTGTCCCCGCGCTCGGCGCGGCGCACGTGGCTCGCCGGCGCGGCGCTCGGGGTCGGCGTCCTCGGCGCGGTCTACGCCGCCGATGTCGCGCTCGCGCGAGACGCGGTGCCGCGAGGCGTGCGCATCGCCGGTCTCGACCTCGGCGGCCGCTCGGTCGACGACGCGCGGGAGCTGCTGGCCGACGCGATCGCCGACGACGCCGTCGCACCGATCCCGGTGTCGGTCAGCGGGCCACCGGCGACGGTCAACCCGGCGCGCGCCGGGCTCAGCGTCGACATCGCCGCGACGCTCGACCGCGCATCCACGCAGGCCCTCAACCCGGTAAGCCGCGTGCGCAGCTTGTTCACCGCGCGCGACGTCGACGTGGTCACCCGTGTCGACGAGGCCGCCCTGCGCGCCGAGATCGCCCGGCTGGCGAAGCAGTTCGACCGGCGCCCGCGGGAGGGTGCGGTGCGCTTCGACGGGACGACACCGGTCGCCGTCCTGCCCGTCACAGGCGTGATGCTCGACGCCGGCGCGGCCGCTCGCACGGTCTACGACGCCTACCTCGACGCGGACCGCGGCTCCGGGCCGGTCGGGCTGCCCGCGGCCGTCGTACCGGTGAGGTCCACCGCGGACGACGTACGCCGGGTGCACGCCGAGGTCGCGACGCCGGCGGTGTCGGGCCCGATCGCCCTGCGCTCTCCGGTCGGCGCGCTGTCGCTGCCGCCGGCCGCGATCGCGAAGGCGTTCCTCGCCGAGGCCGATGACACGGGCCGGATCGTCCCGGCGATCGACCCGAAGAAGCTCGACGAGGTCTTCGGGTCGGTGCTCGCGCGCGCCGAGGTGCCGGCCAGGGACGCGAAGTTCGTCTTCGCCGGTCCTGCGATCTCGATCGCGCCGTCGGCCAACGGTCGCGAGGTCGACCTGCCCGTGCTGGCCGAGCGGATCCTCCCGGCGCTGACCGCCACCGGCGCGACGCGCGTCGTCGACGTGCCGATTGTGGCCAGCCAGCCCAAGGTCACTACCGCCAGGGCGCAGAGCCTCGGCATCAAGGAGATCATCGGGCAGGGCACGACCTTTCACCCATGCTGCCGGCCGCGGGTGCGCAACATCCACCGCATGGCCGAGATCGTCGACGGCGCGATCGTCCTGCCCGGCGAGACGTTCAGCCTCAACGGCTTCGTCGGTCCGCGCGACCGCAGGCGTGGCTTCGTCGAGGCCCCGATGATCCTCAACGGCGAGTTCGTCGACTCGGTCGGCGGGGGGGTGAGCCAGTTCGCCACGACGATGTTCAACGCGGTCTTCTTCAGCGGTCTCAAGGACGTCTACCACAAGCCGCACAGCTACTACATCAGCCGCTACCCGCCCGGCCGCGAGGCGACGGTGTCCTTCCCGGACCCCGACCTCAAGTGGACCAACGACACGCCGCATGGGGTCGTCGTGAAGACGTCGTACACCGACACGTCGATCACGGTCACCTTCTGGGGGACCAAGCAGTACGACTCGGTCGAGGCGATCGCCGGGCCGCGCACGCGCTCTCGCGGCGTGACCACGGAGTACCGGTCGGGTCGTGACTGCGAAGGTCGCGGCGGTGCGTCCGGCTTCGACATCGTCGTGACGCGGGTATTCCGCAAGGGCGGCCAGGAGATGCGCCGCGAGCGGTTCTTCACCCGGTACCTGATGGAGACTCGCATCGTCTGCCGCCGGGCATCCCGTCCGGCGTCACCCGCGCCGTCGTCGCACGCCCCGGCGCCCTCGCCGACCGCTCCGGCCTAACACCGATCAACGGGGATCCGACCGTTCTGTGTCCGCACCCGCGTCCCCTCCGTGCGACGCCGCGTACACAGAACTGGGTCAGGTTTTACCAGGCGTAGGCCTCGGGGGCCGTGCCTCCCGGGCCCGGCCAGATCTCGTCGATCCGCGTGAGGGTCGCCTCGTCGAGGCTGATGGCCAGCGCTCGCAGGTTGCCCGCGAGCTGGTCTGCGGTGCGCGGACCGACGATCGGCGCGGTGACCGCTGGCTGGTGTAGCAGCCAGGCGAGCCCGACGTCGGCCGGGTGCTCTCCCAGCTCGGTGCAGAGGCTCTCCCACTGCTCGACCTGCGGCCGGTGCTTGTCGAGCAGCTTCTGGGTCACTTCGCTCGCGCTGCGCCCCTCCTTCGCCTTTGCCAGGATGCCGCCGAGCAGGCCGCGGGCGAGCGGGCTCCACGGGATGAGGCCGAGGCCGTAGCCGAGGCAGGCGGGGATCACCTCGAGCTCGACCTGGCGTACGGCGAGGTTGTAGATGCTCTGCTCGCTGGCGAGCCCGGTGAAGTGACGCGACCGGGCCGCCTCCTGCGCCTGTGCGATGTGCCAGCCGGCGAAGTTCGACGACCCGACGTAGAGGATCTTGCCCTGGGCGACGAGCACCTCCATCGCCTGCCAGATCTCCTCCCACGGCGTGTTCCGGTCGACGTGGTGCATCTGGTAGAGGTCGAGGTGGTCGGTCTGCAGTCGTTTCAGGCTGGCGTCGCAGGCGCGGCGGATGTTCAGCGCGGAGAGGAACGTCTCGTTGGGCCAGTCACCCATCGAGCCGTAGAGCTTCGTCGCGAGGACGACCTTCTCGCGCCGGCCGCCGCCTTGGGCGAACCAGCGGCCGAGGATCTGCTCGGTCCAGCCCTCGCCCTTCTTCCAGCCGTAGACGTTGGCCGTGTCGAAGAAGTTGATGCCCTCGTCGAGGGCACGATCCATGATGGCGAAGCTGTCCGGCTCGGACGTCTCCGGCCCGAAGTTCATCGTGCCGAGGCATAGCCGGCTGACTTTCAGGCCGGTGCGACCGAGCTGGGTGTAGTCCATCGGGTTTCCTCTCGTCCTGACGCCACCCGCACCCTACGTTCGATTGCGCACCGGTCGTGGTCGGTGGTCTGCTCCGGAGGTGACGAGCGACCGCGACCTGGCCGACCGGGCCGCAGCCGCCTACGCCGCCGGCGCCCGGGCGCACCGGGATTTCGCCAGCCGCGGCGAGGTCGACGACTCCGGCGGGCTGCTCCGGGTCGCCACCGGCTCGCCGGCGCCGTACTTCAGCTGGCTCTACGTGGTGGACGACGACGTGACGGCCGCCGCTGTCCGAGACGCGGTCACGTGGTTCGACGCGCGTCTCCAGCCGTTCACCTCCCGGCTCCGCGCGCACCAGGCCGAGCGTTACGACACGACGCTCCAGGACGCCGGTCTCGTCCCCGAGCTGGTGATGCCGGGCATGGTCGCGGACGTGTCGTCCGTCGACGGGTTCGACGTCGCCGGGTTGACGGTCGACCACGTGGCCGACCGTCCGTCGTACGACGCGTTCACGGCTCGGGTCGCGCCCGGCGGCGCGCACACCTGGCTGACGACGGAGCTTTACCGCGACTTCCTCCCGCCGTCGTTCGTCGACGACCCGGCCTTCGCGATGCTGATCGGCCGGATCGACGGCGAGCCGGTCGCCAACGCGGCGGCTCGCGTGGACCGCGGCGTCGTCACTGTGTTCGCGGTCGGCACCGACAATGAGGTGCGTCGACGTGGCATCGGCCGCGCGATGACCGCGGCCGCGGTCGCCTGGGGGCGGGACAAGGGGGCCGACCTCGCGTTCCTCACCAGCTCCGACATGGCCGTCCCGCTCTACGAGTCGATGGGCTTCCGAGCGGTCGACACGTGGACCTTCTACCTGCGTGTTGCGGGCCGCGGCTGACGCCGTCGCGAGACCATGGGCTACTCCGCGAATCTTGGACGTCGACTTCCACATTCGTGCGCGGCATCCGCCGGGCGCGTCCAAGATTCAAGGGGAGCTCAACGCTCGCGCGCGTTGATCGCCCGGAGCCACCGGAATGCGCTGACCACCAGGAGAGCACCGAGGCCGAGTAGCCCGACGCCGATGCCTGCGTCTCCGTCGGCGAGCCGGGCCAGCCCGGTCGCGCCCAGGCCCAGCCCGGTCGAGGCCATCAGTGCCAGCAGCAGCGCCAGAGTCGCCCGCCGCGACCGGTCGGTGGGCACGGCTCAGGCGAGCCGCTCGACGACGTGGTCGATGCAGCGGGTTAGCGCCGAGACGTCGTCAGGCTCGATCGCCGGGAACATCGCGATGCGCAGCTGGTTGCGGCCGAGCTTGCGGTAGGGCTCGGTGTCGACGATGCCGTTCGCGCGCAGGACCGCGACGACCGTCTCGAAGCTCACTGATGGGTCGAGGTCGATCGTGGCGACCACGTGCGAGCGCTGCTCCGGGTCCTTCACGAACGGCTCGGCGTACGCCGACGCCTCGGCCCAGCCGTAGAGGCGGGCGGCGGAGTCGTCGCAGCGCGACGCGGCGCCCTCGAGCCCGCCGAGGGAGTTGAGCCACTCGACCTGCTCGGCGAGGAGGAACAGCGTCGCGAGCGCCGGCGTGTTGTAGGTCTGGTCCAGGCGGGACTGCTCCACCGCGGTCGACAGGTCGAGCGACGCGGGGACCCACCGGCCCGACGCCGAGATCGACGCGATGCGCTCCAGCGCCCGCGGCGACACCAGCGCCAGCCACAGCCCGCCGTCGCCGGCGAAGACCTTCTGCGGCGCGAAGTAGTAGACGTCGCTCTCGGTGACGTCGAAGCGGAGCGCGCCGGCGGCCGACGTCGCGTCGACGCAGACCAGAGCGTCGTCGGCAGCCCCGGCCGGTCGGCGCACCGGCATCATCACGCCGGTCGACGTCTCGTTGTGGGTCAGCGCGTAGAGGTCGACCGACTCGTCGGCTTCGGCCACCGGATGCGTGCCGGGATCGGCCTTGACGACCTGTGGCTGGGCGAGGAACGGCGCAGCTGCCGCGGCCGCCGCGAATTTCGACGAGAACTCGCCGAAGACCAGGTGCTGGCTGCGCTCGCGGATCAGCCCGAACGTCGCGGCGTCCCAGAAGCAGGTCGTCCCGCCGTTGCCAAGGAGCACCTCGTAGCCGTCGGGCAGCGAGAAGAGCTCGCGCAGCCCGGAGCGGACGCGCCCGACGACGGCGCGCACCGGTGCCTGACGATGAGAGGTGCCGAGGTACGTCGGTGCCGCCGCGGCCAGCGCCGCCACCGCCTCGGGCCGCACCTTGGACGGGCCGGCGCCGAAGCGCCCGTCGCCCGGCTTGAGGTCGGCCGGGATCTCGATGTTCGTCGCTGCCATGCGCTCAGCCGACCGCCGAGACCGGGCGCGGGCCGGGTCCGACGTACTTCGCGCTCGGGCGGATCAGCTTGTTCAGCCGCTTCTGCTCGAGGATGTGTGCCGACCAGCCGGCCGTTCGCGCGCAGGTGAACATCGAGGTGAACAGCGGCGCGGGCACCTCGGCGAAGTCGAGCACCACAGCCGACCAGAACTCGACGTTGGTCTGCAGCACACGGTCCGGCTTGCGCTCGGCCAGCTCGGCCAGCGCGGCCTTCTCCAGCGTCTCGGCGACCTCGTAGCGAGACGAGTTGACCTCCCGCGACGTACGCCGGAGCACGCGTGCCCGCGGGTCCTCGGCCCGGTAGACGCGGTGGCCGAAGCCCATCAGCCGCTCACCGCGGTCGAGGACCTTGCGCACATACGCCGTGGCGTCGCCCTCGCGCTCGACGTCGTCGAGCATCGCCAGGACGCGCGCGGGGGCGCCACCGTGCAGTGGACCCGACAGGGCGCCGACGGCCGCGGAGAGGCAGGCGCCGACGTCGGCGCCGGTCGCGGCGACCACGCGTGCGGTGAACGTCGAGGCGTTCATGCCGTGCTCGGCGGCGGAGATCCAGTAGGCGTCGATCGCCTTGACGTGCGCCGGGTCGGCCTCGCCGCGCCAGCGGATGAGGAACCGCTCCGGGATGCTCTTCGCCTTGTCGATATCCGACTGCGGCACCGGCGGCAGCCGGTCGCCGCGCGCGGACTGCGCGACGAAGGACATGGCGACCACGGAGGCTCGGGCGAGGTCCTTGCGGGCCTGCTCCTCGCTGATGTCGATGAGCTGCCCGAGGCCCCACAGCGGAGTCAGCTCGGCCAGCGCCGCCTGGACGTCGACCCGCGCGTCGCCGGAGCGCAGCGGCAGCGGACACGGCTCGGCCGGCGGCAGCCCGGGCTCGAACGTGCCGTCCACGAGGAGACCCCACACGTGCTCGTACGGCTTGACGCCGACGAGGTCCTCGATGTCCACGCCGCGGTAGCGCAGTGCGCCGCCCTCGCGGTCCGGCTCGGCGATCTCGGACTCGAAGGCGACGACGCCCTCCAGACCGGCCTTGACCTCGGTCATGTGCAGCTCTCCTCGCCTCGCGGCCCGGGCGCGGCCGCGGGATCGCCGGGTCGCGCGTCCCCATCCTCTCACCGGCGCGAGACGGCATGATGGCGCGCGTGCCGCGCCCACCTCGAGACCTCACCGGGATCCGCCGTGAGTACGGCCTCCAGCGCCTCGACGAGGAGCTCGCCGACCCGGACCCGCTGGTGCAGTTCGACCTGTGGTTCGGCGACGCCGTGGCCACCGGCGTACCGGACCCGAACGCGATGACCGTCGCGACCGCCGACGCCGACGGCCGCGTGTCGGCCCGTACCGTGCTGCTCAAGTGGATCGACGCGGACGGGTTCGTCTTCGCGACCAACTACCGCAGCCGCAAGGGCGCCGACATCGCGGCCAACCCGCACGCGGCGCTGACCTTCTACTGGCGGGAGCTGGAGCGGCAGGTCTGCGTCGTCGGCGCCGCGGCCCGCACCTCCCGCGAGGAGTCCGACGAGATCTTCGCGGCCCGCCCGCGCGAGGCACAGCTCGCCGCGTGGGCCTCGGCGCAGAGCGCGGTGCTGGACGACCGCGAGACGCTCGAGGAGCGGGTGGCCGACGTGGCCGAGCGGTACGCCGGTCATGACGAGGTGCCGCGCCCGCCGCACTGGGGTGGCATCCGCGTCGTACCGGAGACGGTCGAGTTCTGGCAGGGCGGGACGGCGCGGCTGCACGACCGGCTGCGGTACCGCCGGCTGCGCAACGGGTGGCGGCTGGAGCGGCTCTCGCCGTGACGCTGGGGGAGTCCGAGGCCGAGCTCGCGCCGGCCGGCCGGCGCCGCCGGGTCCGCAGCGCCGCGCGCAGCGTGGCGCTCGACGTCTCGCCGCTGCGCGAGCACCCGGCGTACCGCCGGCTGTGGTGGGGCGAGGCGGTGTCGTTCATCGGCAGCCAGATGACCAGCGTCGCGCTCGCGCTGCAGGTCTACGACATCACCCGCTCGTCGTTCGCGGTCGGCCTCCTCGGGCTGTTCGCGCTGGTGCCGCTCGTGGGCCTCGGCCTGTACGGCGGCGCGGTCGCCGACGCGGTCGACCGTCGCCGGCTGCTGCTGCGCACCCAATTGGGGCTGGCCGGGTCGAGCGTTCTGCTCGCCGCGCACGCCGCCGCCGGGCTCGACCAGGTGTGGGTGCTCTACCTGCTGATGGCGAGCGTCAGCGGGTTCTTCGCGCTGAACACGCCGGCCCGGCGGGCTGTGACGCCGCGGCTGCTTCCGGTCGACAAGCTGCCGGCGGCCGGCGCGCTGAGCCAGGTGCTGTGGAGCTTCGGGATGGTGGTCGGGCCGCTGCTCGCCGGGGTGCTGGTCGGCGCGGCCGGCTACACCTGGGTCTACGCGATCGACGCCGCGTCGTTCGCCTTCGCGATCAGCGCGGTCGCCGCGCTTCCGCCGATGCCGCCCGAGGGGGGCGGGACGCGGGCCGGTCTCGCGTCGGTCGTCGAGGGGCTGCGGTTCCTGCGCACCCGCCAGGTGCTGCTGATGACGTTCCTCGTCGACCTCAACGCGATGGTGTTCGGGATGCCGCGCGCGCTCTTCCCGGCACTCGCCGCGACGCGTTTCGGCGGCGGGTCGTCGGTGACCGGACTCCTCTTCGCCGCGCCGGCGATCGGCGCGCTCGTGGGCGCGCTGTGCGGCGGCTGGTTCGGCCGGATCCGCCGTCAGGGGTTGGCGGTCCTGGTCTCGGTGGCCGCGTGGGGCGTCGCGATCGCGCTGTTCGGGCTGACCACAACGCTGTGGCTGGCTCTGGTGCTGCTCGCGGTCGCGGGCGCCGCGGACATGGTCAGCGCCGTCTTCCGCACCACGATCCTGCAGGCGGCCACGCCGGACGCGATGCAGGGCCGGCTGAACGGCGTCTTCATCGTCGTCGTCGCCGGCGGTCCGCGCCTCGGCGACCTCGAGGCCGGTGCCGCGGCGTCCCTCGTCTCGCTCGAGTTCTCCGTGGTCTCCGGCGGCGTCGCGTGCATCGCCGGTGTCGCGTTGCTGGCCGCGCTGATGCCGAGGTTCGCCCGGTACGACGCGAATGAGCCGTCGCCCTGAGTCGGGTCAGCTCCAGCTGCTGGGGTCGATGCGGACCCACGTCGCGCGGGCGACGGCGAGCGTCGTACCGTCCGCGTCGACGACAGCCGAGGCGGCGACGAACTTCTTCGGCAGGTCCTCGACCGGCCAGCCGAGCACGACGACCGGCTCGCCGACCCGGACGTCGCCGCGGATGTCGACGGCGAGCCGGCCGAGCACCGCCGGTCGCGCCTCGCTGAGCTCGCCGGCCCAGCCGCTCGGGCAGTCGAGCGCGGCCCACACGGCGGCCGGCCGCACTGCGCCGTCCACCGCGACCGACTCGTGCGGCGTCCACACGGCGGCCAGTACGTCGTCGCCCAGCGGACCCGGGAAGATCCGCATGCCGTCGCCCTCCGCGCGGCCCGGCCCGCACACGTAGCAGCCCGCAAACAGGTGCGCGTCGAAGCCAGCGAAGCGCGCGCTCGCCTCGGCCGCCTCGTCGAGCGACACCACGCGCGGCGGGTGCAGGTCGTCGAGCGCCGGCGCGGCGACGGCTTCGGCGACCACGGTGTGCCCGTCGCACAGCTCGAGGCGGCCGTCATCGCGCAGGACATCGAGTGGCCGGTCCAGCGGCGGCGGCCGACGAAGCGTCACCTCGGCCGGCAGGCCGAACTTCTCGGCCACCAGGCCGGCGGACCAGCCGCCGTTTCCGGAGCGCTCCGGGCCGCGGTAGCGCCGGTCGATCACGATCTGCTCGGTCATGGCGCGAGGCTAGCGTCCCGCTCCGACGGCGCCGCATCCCTACTATCAGCGCATGGCCGGGAGCGTGGTCGGCGAGGTCGCCGCGCTGTGGCGGCACCCGGTGAAGTCCTTGCAGGGCGAGTCGCTCACCGACACCGAGGTCGGCTTGCACGGCCTCGCCGGTGACCGCATGTACGGCGTACGCGACGGCCTCACCGGTCGGGTCATGTCGGCGAAGCGCGAACCGCGGCTGCTCGAGGCAGCGGCGCGGTACGCAGACGGCACGGTGCTGGTCACCCTGCCGGGCGGAGAGACGCACGCGGTCGAGGACCCGGCGCTCGACGTCTGCATGACGGAGTGGCTGGGCCGACCGGTCGTGCTGCTCGCCGCGACGCTCGCCCGACCGTCGGGTGACCCGTTCATGGACGCCAGCCCGGTCCACCTGGTGACCGACGCATCCCTGCGGACGATGGCTGGCCAGCACCCGGCGGGGGACTGGTCGCAGCGGCGGTTCCGCGCCAACGTCTTCGTCGAGGTGGACGGCTCCGGGCTGGTCGAGGACGGCTGGGTCGAGCGCGCGCTGGCTGTCGGCGACGTCCGCCTCGGGGTCGGCGAGCGGACCATCCGCTGCGTCATGACCTCTGCGGCGCAGCCGGGGCTGCCCGCCGACCCGGCGATCCTGGCGACGACGGCCGAGCTGACCGGCAAGTACCTCGGCGTCTACGCGGAGGTGCTCGCCGCGGGTCGGATGTCGGTCGGCGACGAAGTCGTCCTGCTGCCCTGACCCGGGGGCGCGCGCCCGTGCCGCTCTGTCGCCCTCACCCCCGCGCATCTTTTCGACCCCACGACCAGATCTCGGCGCTCGAATCCGGTCGTACGGTCGAAAAGATGCGCGGGATGATGAGGTCAGGCGAGCCTGGACCGGCCCGGACCGGGGAGCCCGGCGAAAGCCTGGGCGATGGCGAGCCACTCGGCCGCGGCGTCGCCGGTCGTGCGCACGTCGACGTCGTCACGGTGCCGGCGCTGCGTGACCAGCAGGCAGAAGTCCAGCGCCGTCGCCTCGACGCGGTCGACGGCGTCGTCGGGTCCCCACGTCCAGACTCCGCCGTCCGGCGCGGTCAGTTCGACGCGAACCGGTACGTCGGGAGCCGAGCGCCCGCGCAGCAGGTAGCTGAAGCCGCGCGTGCGCACCCCGATGTCCGCGACATGACGAAGGCGGTGCGTCGGCTCTCGTCGTACGCCGAGGCCGTCGACGACGTCCTGCCCGTGCGCCCACGTCTCCATCAGCCGGGCCGTGACGAAGCTGGCCGCGCCCATCGGCGGGCCGAACCACGGGATCCGCTGCGCCGGGTCGAGCGCGGCGAACGCGTCGAGCATCCGCGCGCGGCCGGCGCGCCACCACGCGAGTACGTCGGCGATCGTCATCGCGCGGCCGCGCTCGACGTCCGCGTGCACCCATGCATCGGGGTCGGCCGCGATCTGCGGCAGCCGCGCCGCGAAGCCGTCCGGTTCGGACACCGCGCGCAGGGCGGCCGCGTCGGAGCCGGCGAGGTGCGAGATCGAGTCGCGGACGTCCCACCCCGCAGCGGGCGTCGGCGTCGCCCAGCCGTCGTCGTCCAGCCCTGCGACGATCGCGTCGAGGGCATCGAGCTCGTCGGTCAGGTTGCGCAGCAGCGCACCGAGGTCGGCCACGTCGGCGACCGTACCGGGCTAGGCGCCCGCCGACTTCGATGGCCACCTCGCGGTCGCGACCATGGGTGGTTCAGTCCGGGTCGCGGTAGCGCACGGTCCAGGTTCTTCCGCCGTCGGTGGAGGCGAGGATGCCGCGGTCGGCGACTGCGGCGTAGAGAGTGTCGCCGTCGGCCGTGAACGCTTCCGGCTCGGCACCGACGGTGCCACGCATCGTCCAGGTCGTGCCGCCGTCGGCGCTGTGCTGCACCTGACCCTCTGGGGTGAGGCCCAGGAGCGATGCGGGCTGCGGCCAGGCGAGGACGGCGAGCACCGCCCCTTGGGTGGGTTGGAAGGTTCGTCCGCCGTCGCTGCTGCGCGCCAGCCCGTTCTGCACGGTGGCGAGCACGATCTGCGGGTCGGCCGGGTTGACGGCGAAGTCGCGCAGGGACAGCCGCGCCCGGCGGTCCCAGGTCTTCCCGCCGTCGCCGCTGGCCATGAAATCCCCGGCGGAGGCGTTCCAGCCGTAGACCTGGTCACCCGTGGCGTGCAGGGCGTGGAAGTCGGCCTCGCCGGACAGCGACACGCTCCGCCAGCTCTGGGCGGCGTCGGTGCTCTCGATCAGCCCGAGCAACGGCGGCCGATCCTCCCGGTGATCGGGGTGGCCGCTGCCGAGGAAGTGACGTGGGCCGACGACGGTGAAGCCCATGGTGTCCTGATAGCGGTTCGCGACCCGAGCCGCGGCGCCGCTGGAAGGGATACGGAACAGGCCGTAGTGGGTAGCGGCGTACAGGGTGCCGTCGGCCGGGTCGACGCCGAGCCCGTGCACGTGCGCGACACCCGGGTCGGGCCCGTCGAACGAGGTCAGCCCGCCACCACCGGTTGGGCCGCCTGAGTCGCCGGACTCGCCACAGCCGGCCGCGACCAACGCGAGGACGGCTGCGACCACGGCATGCCGGGCTGTCCGTGTCATGCGCCCATCTTCGCAGGGCTGGTCCCCGGCAGTGCCCCCGGCAGTGCCCCCGGCAGGATTCGAACCTGCGGCACACGGTTTAGGAAACCGATGCTCTATCCCCTGAGCTACGGAGGCGCGGGGGACAGCCTCCCACGAGGTGCACCGCATTCTTTCGACCCAGATCTTTTCGACCCGGTGACCACGGATCGGGCCGCGAAAGTGGTCACCGGGTCGAAAAGAAGGTCGGCGGGAAGGGCTTTAGCCCTTCTCCTCGATCACGTCGAGGTTGTAGAACTTCGCCGGCCCGTCGGTCAGCGCCGTCATCTTCTGCGAGAACTCCTGGGTGACCGGGTGGTCGGAGTTCTCCATCGCCTCCTCGTAGGAGTCGAAGAAGACGATGTTGACGTAGTGGCCGGGCCGGTCGCGGTCCTCGCACATCACCCGGCGCACCGCCTTGCTGTCGGCGCCGATCGCGGCCTCCCACTCATCGCTGAGCTTCTGCATCTCGTCGCGCTTCGACGAGTCCCACTCGATCACCTGGACGAACTTCACGCGTCGCCCCTTCCGCTGGATGCCGCGACCGTACGCCGCAGCAACGCAACCCGCACCCCCTCGCGACTCGCCTAGGCTGGGTGCAGCCCGGTAGTAACGAACTGCCGCTCTCTTCCCGGACATCGACTCACGATCGAGGACCTTGCATGCGCCCGTTCCGCCCCGGCCTCGTAGCCGGTCCGCTCCTTCTCGCCGTCGCGGTGCTCGCCCCGACCAGCTACGACTCGACCGCGACCTCGTCGTACGCCGACCGGTTCGCGCCGGTCGCCACCCAGGCGCCGTCGCCGAGCGCGATCAAGGCGCCGTCGCCGCTGGCCGCCGCGTCGTGGGGGACCGGCCGGGTCGACGTCTTCTTCCGCGGCACGTCGGACACACTCGAGCAGGCAACCTACGTCGCCGGTCACGGGTGGAGCCGCGCGTCGCACGGCGGCACGCTCGCCTCCGGTCCGGCCGCGGTGGCACCTGTGCCCGGCAAGGTCCACGTCATGGTCCGCGGGAGCGACGGCGCGGTGTGGACCAAGCGCTTCGAGGGCGGCCGCTGGTCGGGCTGGAGCACGCTCGGCGGCACCGTCGTCGGGGAGCCCGCCGTGGTCGCGACCGGCCCGGGACGCCTCGACCTCGTCGCCCGGTTCGTCGACGACGTCGTCCGCCACCGAACCTTCCGTGACGGGTCGTGGACGCCGTGGTCGCCGGTGGGCGGCCCCGTCACGTCGCCGCCGGCGCTGGCCACGCCCGGCGGCGGGCGGCTCGTGGCGCTCGCCCGCGGCGCCGACGACGCGGTCGTGCAGTGGACGCACGACGGGACCGCGTGGTCGTCCATGACTCGGCTCGGCGGCACCGCCACGTCGTCGCCTGCGGCCGCGTCGCAGTCGGACGGCACCGTGGACCTCTACGTCCGCGGAACGGACGGCGGGCTCTACCACCGCACCCTTGTCGGCGGCCGGTGGTCCGGCTGGGCCGCCCTCGGCGGCACCATCGAGTCCGGAGCCGCCGCGACGTCGTGGGCCGCCGGCCACCGCGTCGTCTTCGTCGTCGGCACCGACGGCAAGATCTACCACCGCAGCTTCATCAACGGCCGGTGGACCGGCTACGCCGCCGCGCCGTTCGGTGGCGTAGCGCTCAGCTTCGAGGAGCCGCTCGCGCGCGGCGTGACGTTCCGATCGGTCGTCGACCCACGCGGCCCGTTCGCGATCCAGGTCGTGACCGTGGACCTCGCCGCGGAGTCAACGATCGACACCGCTCTCGGCACGGCCGAGCTGGCCGGCACCGAGGCGACGTCGTCGATCGCGCGCCGCCACGAGGCGCTGGTGGCGATCAACGGCGACTTCGCCCTGTCCAACGGCCGCCCCGTCCACGCGTACGCCGAGGACGGCCGGTTCCTCCAGAGCGAGCAGGTCGCCGGCCGCAGCTTCGCCGTCGACGCGGTCGAGTCGACGGCGTACGTCGGCTTCCCGCGACCGCTCCTGTCTGTCACGCGAGACGACGGCAGCACCCAGCCGGTCGCCAAGGTCAACTCCGGCGGACCAGGCTTCGACGACGTCATCGGGTTCACCCGCGAGGGCGGCTCACTCGAGATCCCATCGGGTAACGGCTGCTCGGCACGGCTGCGCGCGCTGGACGTGCCACACGTCGACGCGTCGGGGTCGGTCGAGCAGCCGCAGGTCGTCGAGCACGTCCAGTGCGACGGCTCGCCGCTGCCGTTCGGCGACGGTGACGTCATCTCGGCCGCGGCCGGCGGCTCCAAGGAGGCTTACATCCGCTCGCTCGTGCCCGGCCAGCGGCTGCGTCACCGGTGGTCGCTCGGGTGGCCCGGCGTCAAGGACAGCCTCGGCGGAAACCCCGACCTGCTCGATGACGGGGTGATCACTCCGAGCGTGGACGGGAGCGGGGCGTTCTTCGCCCGCAACCCGCGAACGGCGGTGGCCGCGGGGCTGGGCAAGGTGCACCTGGTCGTCGTCGACGGCCGGCAGCCCGGCCACAGCGTCGGGATGACGCTGCGTGAGCTCGCGACGTTCCTGCAGACGCTCGGCGCGACGGACGCGCTCAACCTCGACGGCGGCGGGTCGTCGACGATGGTCGTCGACGGCCAGATCACCAACCGGCCGTCGGACGGCTCCGAGCGAGGCGCCGCCAACGCGCTGCTGGTGCTGCGCGGCGCCGACCCGGGTGAGCGGGCCGGCTCGTTCGCGCGGGCGCAGCGGGCCTCTGGGCTCGGCGCGGAGCGGTCGGCGTACGACGACCCGCGGCTCACCGACCCCGCGTCCACCGGCGGCTACGCCGACGCGCTGCGCCGCCAAGGCATCCCGCTCATGCCCGGCCTCCAGCAGGTGGCCGACAGGTATGGCGCGCGCTGAGCGGCTGGCGGGTGCCCCGACCGACCTACTCGCGACCTCCGTCGCGTCGATCTCGTGAGTTGGCCGCTTCGCCGCGTCGTTCTCGAAGACAGATCAGGTGTACGCCGGCCGCTGACGCTCAGCAGCCGAGGTACAGCCTTTCCCCCGCGACGTAAACCCGCTCGCCCTCGCAGGCGGGGCGCCCCCCGAACGTCTCGGACAGGCGCTCGAACCCGGCGACGTTCTGCTCGTGCGTGTCACTCGCCTCGGAGGCATGGCCGGACAGCGGCGAGGTGTAGGCGCCGGTCGGGTTCGGCAGGTACCCGTCGACAGTCGTGCCCGGCTCGGACGACGCGGCCCGCAATGTGAAGCTGTGCACCTCGACCAGCAGCCCGGCCGTGGCGAGGCGCGCCTGCAGCTCGCGCGACTGGTTGTAGGGGACGAGTCCGTCGCCGACGCCGTGCATCATCACGATGCCCTTCACGCCCGACTCGGCGATGTCGGCGACGCGGTTGACGACTGACCGCTCCAGGTAGAGGTCGCGCTTCTGCTCGAAGGTGCCGCCCATCTCGCGCTCGATGTCCTCGACCGCGTTGACCGCGGTCGCACTGCCGGACGCCTTGAGCGCACGCGCGCCGAAGTAGGTCTCGACGACGTTGTTGGCGCCCTCCATCTGGAACCAGTAGTCGTAGAGCGGCGCGCCGCTCGCGCGGGTCGGCTTGGCCGCGAGGGCGAGCCCCGCGGTGTTGCCGCCCATGCTGACGCCGTACAGCACGACGGTCGTCATTCCGGAGCAGCGGCGCTCGATCAGCCGCGCGGCCGCGTTGGAGTCCGTGGCGCCCTCGGCGACCTGCCAACCGCGGGATGTCGGCCGGGTCTGGCCCTTGCTCTTGTCCGGCGGTGTGATGATCTCGCCGCGGTAGTTCATCGCGACGGCGATGACCCCGTTGCGCGCGGCAGTGTTGGTGAGGTGCTTGCGCCACGACTCCGCCGTGTGGCCGTAGCCGTGGGCGAAGACGACGAGGCCCTTCGCTTTGCCCTTCGGCACCGCGTAGAGCCCGGTCGCCCGCTGCCCCTCGACGGTCAGCGTCAGCTCGCGCGCGGCACCGCCGCCGGAGCAGAAGTCGTACGCCGGCGCGGCCGGCGCCACCTTCTTCTTCTCCTGGCCCTTGTGCTTGCCGTTGTCGTGCCCCTGATCGGCGGCCGACGTGCCCGCGGTGGCGACGAGCAGGCCGGCGGCGAGCCCGGCGGCGAGGCGGGGGGAGAGTGCGGGCGCCACGGGTGCTCCAGAGGTTGGGTCGTGGGGACGTTGCGGTGCTGCTTCGACGGACGACGCGCACAGACCTGCGGACCAGGCGGGTGCGGACTCGCCCTGTCCGCGAGTTTGGAGAGCCTGTACAAAGAGCGGATGACGGCGCGCAGGGGCACGGCCGCGAGCACCAAGCGGATGGAGAAGGCGGCCGGGCGACTCGCGACGTCCGCCGTACAGCGGATGTCGGACGAGCTCGAGTGGTTCCGTGAGCTCGCGCCGGAGCACCGCTCGTGGGTCGGGCTTGTCGCGCAGTCGGCCATTGCCGCGTTCGTGAAGTGGCAGCAGGCGCCGGAGGGTGAGGTCGTGCGCCCGGTGTTCGGCGTCGCACCCCGGGCGCTCGCGCGGGTCGTCTCGCTCCAGCAGACCGTGCAGCTCGTGCGGGTCATGGTCGACGTCGTCGAGGAGGCGGTGCCGGACCTCGCCGCGGCCGGCGAGGAGGCGGCGCTGCGCGAGGGCGTGCTGCGGTTCTCCCGCGAGATCGCCTTCGCCGCGGCACAGGTCTACGCGTCGGCCGCCGAGGAGCGCGGGGCCTGGCACGCCCGGTCGCGCGCGCTCCTGGTCGAGGGCCTGGTCCGCGGCGACCCAGCCGAGGTCCTCGACGCGCGGGCTGCAGCCCTCGGCTGGCAGCCGGCCGGGCGCCTGGTGGTCGCCGTCGGCGGCGCGCCGCCCGGCGAGGCGGAGATCGTCCTCGACGACGTCGAGCACCGCTGCCGCGCCCTGGGCGTCGAGTCGCTCGCCGGGCTGCACGGCGAGCGGCTGGTCGTGCTGCTCGCCGCCGACCCCGAGCCGAAGGTCGTCCCGGCGCTGGCCGAGCTGTTCGCGCCTGGCCCGGTCGTGGTCGGCCCGGTGGTCGACTCGCTGGCCGAGGTGACGCGCTCCGCACGCGCCGCGCTGTCGGCGCTACGGGTCGCACCGGCCTGGCCCGACGCGCCCCGCCCGGTCGGCGCCGACGAGCTGCTGCCCGAGCGCGCGTTGGACGGGGACGTCGAGGCGCGGACCGCGCTCGTGGAGCAGGTACACACACCGCTGGCCGCGGACTCGCCGGTCTTCGAGACGCTCCTCCGCTACCTCGGCGAGGGCCGCTCGGTCGAGGCCACGGCCCGGGCGACCTTCCTGCACGCCAACACCGTCCGCTACCGGCTGCGCAAGGTGGCGCAGACGACCGGGTACGACCCCCTCGAGCCGCGCGCGGCGTACGTGCTCCAGGTCGCCGCTACGCTCGGCCGCCTCGCCGCGGCCCAGTAGGTTCGGCCGGTGGCGTGGACCAGCGACGAGCCGGTGCGTGGCGCGTACGCCGTCCCGGCGATGCTCGGCATGACCGGTCTCGACCGGATGCGCGCGGCGGTCCACGGCGAGAGCGCCGCGCCCCCGATCCACCACCTGCTCGGGCTGACGCCGTTGAGCGCCAGCCCGGCCGCCGTGACGTTTGGCATGCCGGCCAGTCCGTGGCTGCAGTCCGGGGCCGGTGTGTTCTTCGCCGGCACCGCTGCGCTGGTTGCCGACGCGCCGTTGGCCGGCGCGCTGCTCGTCTCGTTCGGGCCCGGCCAGTACGTCGTCACGTCGGACCTGACCATCAACTTCCTTCGCCCTCATCAACGCCGACGGCAAGGTCGTCGCACTCGGGATCTCGTCGGCCGCCATCCGCGTGGGTCGGGGATGGAGCTCGTTCGTGGTGAGCGACGACGCGGTTCCGGACGCGGCTTTGTAGGCACCCTCCAACGCTCCGCGGGAAACTTCGGAGGTGTCGCCGGTGTTCGGCGGAGGCGGCAGACGGCAGCCTTACCCGGTGCTCGCTCTCCTCTCGCCCGGCCAGGGCGCACAGACCCCTGGCTTCCTCGACCCGTGGCTCGACCACGACGACATCCGCGCGCGCCTGCGGTGGTACTCCGCGGTCGTCGGTCGGGACCTCGTCGCGCTCGGCACGACCGGCACCGCCGAGCAGATCCGAGACACCGCCGCCTGCCAGCCACTGCTCGTGGCGACCGCGCTCGCCGTCGGCCACCAGCTGGTCGACGGCAACCCGGCCGCCTTCCGGCTGCTGGCCGGGCACAGCGTCGGCGAGCTCGCCGTCGCGGCGCTCGCCGGCGCGCTGAGCGACGAGGCGGCGCTGACGCTGGTGCGCGAGCGCGGCGACGCGATGGCCGAGGCCGCCGCGACCGAGCCCACCGGCATGTCCGCGGTCCTCGGCGGCGACCCGGCCGTCGTTCTCGCCGCGATTGACGCGGCGGGGCTCACCGCCGCCAACTGCAACGGCGCCGGCCAGGTCGTCGCGGCCGGTGAGCTGGCCCGGCTCGCCGCCCTGCCGGCCGCGCTCGACGGAGTGGCGCGGGTCGTGCCGCTCGAGGTCGCCGGGGCCTTCCACACCTCGTTCATGAGCTCGGCCCGCAAGCACCTCGCTGACGTCGCCGCGGCGGCGCCGGTGGTCGACCCGCGGAGCCGCGTCGTGTCCAACGCCGACGGCGCCGTCGTCTCCGACGGGCGCGAGCTGCTGCGCCGGCTGGTCGACCAGGTGTCGGCGCCGGTCCGCTGGGACGCCTGCCTCGACACCCTCGCCGCCGCCGACATCACCGCGGTGGTCGAGCTTCCGCCGGCCGGGACGCTCACGGCGCTGGTACGCCGCGCGCTGCCCGACGTCGGGACCCTGAAGCTGCGCGGTCCCGAGGACCTCGCCGCGGCGCGTGGGCTGCTCGCGACCCACGGCGCCGAGACACCGGCGCACGCCCCCTCCTGGCGCGTCGTTGTCGCACCGTCCGGCGGCACCCTCGTCGCGTCCGCCGATGCGCTCGACTCGGTCGCGCCGGGTGCGCGCGTCGGTCGGATCGAGGGCCGCTCCGGCGCCGTCGACGTCGTCTCCGCTCATGGCGGCGTGCTCGTCGAGTGGCTCGCCTCTGACGGCGACCCGGTCAAGCCGGGTCAGCCGCTCGTCCGCATGCACCCCGGCGGGACCGAGCTGTGACTACGCCGCTGCCTCGCCTCGCGGGGGTGGGGAGCTACCTGCCTGCGCGAACGCTGTCCAACGCCGAGCTCGAGCGGATGGTCGACACGAGCGACCAGTGGATCCTCGAGCGCACGGGCATCTCGACGCGACACATCGCGGCCGACGACGAGTCGGTCGCCACGATGGCGACCGCTGCCGGCGCCAAGGCCCTCGCCGCGAGCGGCGTCGACGCCACCGATATCGACCTCGTGCTGTCGGCCACCTGCTCCATGCCGTTCGCCGTACCGGGCGCAGCGGCGACCATCGCTGACGCGCTCGGCATCGCGGCGCCGGGTGCCTGCGACGTCAACGCCGGCTGCGCGAGCTTCACCTATGCGCTGTCCTGGGCGGCCGACGCGATCCGCGCCGGGAGCGCCCGCCGGGTGCTCGTGACCGGCGCCGAGAAGATCTCGCCGTTCATCGACTACACCGACCGCAGCACCTGCATCATCTTCGGCGACGGTGCCGGCGCGGCAGTGGTCACGGCCGACGAGCGCGGCGGGATCGGACCCGTCGTCTGGGGCAGCGACGGCGCCCAGGCCGCGGCGATCCAGGCGGTCCGCCGCGACACCGGTGAGCACTTCCTCGAGATGGATGGCATGACCGTCTTTCGGTGGGCCACGTCGCAGATGGTCGATGTCGCGCGTCGGGCCTGCGCGGCCGCCGGTGTGACGACCGACGAGCTCGCCGCCTTCGTGCCGCACCAGGCCAACCTGCGCATCGTCGACTCGCTCGCCCGGAGCCTCCGCATCGACGATGACTTGGTCTCGCGCAACGTCGTCGACACCGGCAACACGTCGGCCGCTTCGGTCCCGCTCGGTCTCGACCGCATGCTGCAGGAGGGCCGCGTCACCTCGGGCGAGCCGATTCTGCTCATCGGGTTCGGCGCCGGTCTGACCTACGCCGCCCAGGTCGTGAACGCACCGTGACCACACCCCACGACGCCGCTCGCTTCGCTCACGCCGCCGCGGGGACCCCGACAACCGCTGACACCTCCCGCGTCGTGCTGGTCACCGGCGCGTCCGGCTACCTCGGCCGCGCGATCGCGGCGGCGGTCGCCGCGCCCGGCACCTACGTCGTCTGCCACTACCGCTCTGACCTCGCCGGCGCCGAGAAGGCCGTCGCCGCGGTCGAGGAGCGCGGGGGCACGGCGACGCTGGTGCAGGCCGACCTGACCGACCGCGACGCGCCGCGCGCGCTGCTCGAGGCGTGTCCCGCAACGCCCGACGTGCTCGTCGCCAACGCCGGGACCACCGCCGACGGCCTCTCGATGATGATGAGTGACGAGTCGTTCGACCTCGTCGTCGACGCCAACCTGTCTGCGTCGTTCCGGTGCGCCCGGGCGGTGCTGCGCCCGATGCTGCGCGCTCGGTCCGGACGGATCGTCTTCGTCGGCTCGGTGGCCGGGCTGCTCGGCAATGCCGGGCAGGCCAACTACTCCGCCGCGAAGGCAGGCCTCGGCGGATTGGCCCGCGCCCTCGCCCGCGAGGTCGCGGCGCGAGGCATCACGGTCAACGTGGTCGCGCCCGGCGTCCTGGACGGCGGCCTCGCGGGCGCGCCGGCGACCGCAGCCGGCATCGACACCACGGTCGGGCTCGATGCCCTGGCCGCGGCGATCCCCGCGCGACGTCGCGGCCGGGCCGAGGAGGTCGCGGCCGCGGTCGCGTTCCTCGCCGGCCCCGACGCGTCGTACATCACCGGAGCCACGCTGGCCGTCGACGGCGGCCTGTCGATGGGCTGCTAGCGAACCCGCTGCGCCCACCACCCGCACCACCGACGAGAGGAACCACCTGTGACCGACGCCGAGTACCTGGCCGGCCTGGCCGAGATCGTCAACGAGATCACCGGCATCAGTGCTGATGCCGTGACCCCGGATGTCCGCTTCACCGACGACCTCGACGTCGACTCGCTGTCGATGGTCGAGATCGCGCTGGCGGCCGAGGAGAAGTTCGGCGTCCGCATCCCGGACTCCGACCTCGTCAAGCTCAAGACCCCCGGCGACGCGGTGGCCTTCATCAAGCAGGCAGGTGTCCCGGCGTGACCGATCGCCCGGTCGCCCTTGGGGGCCCGGGCCGGATCGTCGTGACCGGCCTCGGTGCGGTGACCCCCGTCGGCGACGACGCGCCCGCGACCTGGGCCGCGCTGCTCGCCGGCCGCTCCGGCGTCGCCCTGCTGACCGACGACCGGTACGCCGAGATGCCGGTACGGATCGCGGGGACGGTCAAGACCGACCCCGCCGAGCGGCTCGACCGGATCGAGGCCCGCACGCTCGACCGCGGCCAGCGCTTCGCGCTGCTCGCGGCGCGTGAGGCGTGGGCCGACGCCGGCTCGCCGGTCGTCGACCCCGACCGGCTCGCCGTCGTCGTCGGCACCGGCGTCGGCGGCGCGATCACGATGCTCGACCAGTGGGACGTCCTGCGCGAGCAGGGCGTCCGGCGGGTCTCGCCGTACGTCGTGCCAATGCTGATGCCCAACGGGCCGGCGGCCACCGTCGCGCTCGAGCTCGGCGCGCGCGCCCAGGTGCGCACCCCGGTGAGCGCGTGCGCCAGCGGTGCCGACGCGATCGCACTCGCGCTCGACCTGCTGCGCTCCGGGGCGGCCGACGTCGTCGTCGCCGGCGGTGCCGAGGCGTGCATCCACCCGCTGCCGCTCGCGGGGTTCTCGCAGATGCGCGCGCTCTCCACGCGCAACGACGACCCGACCGCCGCCAGCCGCCCGTTCGACGCGGGTCGCGACGGGTTCGTCATGGGCGAGGGCGCCGGGCTGCTGGTGCTGGAGACCGAGGCCCACGCCCGTGCCCGAGGGGCGCGGTGCTACGCCGAGCTGGCCGGGGCTGGCGTGACCGCCGACGCGCACCACATGACCGCACCGGAGCCGACCGGCAGCGGCGCCACCCGCGCGATGCGCGAGGCGCTCGCCGCGGCCGAGGCAGACGTGGAGGCGATCGGCTACGTCAACGGGCACGCGACCTCGACGCCGGTCGGAGACGTCGCCGAGGCGCAGGCGATCCGCTCGGTGCTCGGTGCCCGGGCCCCCGGCGTACCGGTATCGGCGACGAAGTCGATGACCGGTCATCTTCTCGGCGCGGCCGGCGGGGTGGAGGCGGTCGTCACCGTGCTGTCGGTGCACGAGCGACGCGTCCACCCGACGATCAACTACGACAAGCCGGACGAGGCCATCGAGCTCGACGTGGTGCCGGAGGGCGCCCGGTCGGTCGTGATCGACGTGGCGCTGTCGAACTCGTTCGGGTTCGGCGGGCACAACGTGTGCCTCGCCTTCCGGCGGATCGGGTGACGGTCCTCGACGTGACCGTCCCGCCGGCGGTCCTCGGCCCGCCGGTCGTCGCGGGCGTATCGGACACGACGCCGACCGGGCGGCTCACCGCGCTGCTCGACGCGGGGTCGCTCTTGATCTGGCCGGGGCTCACCGATGGCACCGGCGTGCTGGTCGCGGACGGTCGCGTCGACGGCAGCGACGTCGTCGTCTACGTCACCGACCAGTCGGTCAAGGGCGGCGCGCTCGGCGCCGCTGGGTGCGCCGACATCGTGCGCGCGATCGACGCCGCGCTGGCCCGCCGGGTCCCGGTCATCGGTGTCTGGCACTCCGGCGGCGCCCGGCTGCAGGAGGGCGTCGTCGGGCTCGACGGAGTCGGCCGGGTCTTCGCCGCGATGGTGCGCGCCTCCGGCCGGGTGCCGCAGCTGTCGGTCGTCCTCGGCCCGTGCGCTGGCGGGGCGGCGTACGGCCCGGCGCTGACCGACGTCGTCGTGATGGCACCGGACGGCCGCATCTTCGTCACCGGGCCGGACGTCATCCGCACCGTCACCGGCGAGGCGGTCACCGCCGAGCACCTCGGCGGCCCGCAGCCGCACGGCCGTCGCAGCGGCGTGGTCTCCGTCGTCGCCGACGACGAGGCTGAGGCGCTGTCCGTCACGCGCGCCCTGACCGTGCTGCTCGCCGACCAGCGGGCGCTGGACCTGCGAGGCATCGAGGCCGACCCGGGGATGCGCGACGTCCTGCCGGCGTCGATCCGGCGCGCGTACGACGTGAAGTCGCTCGTCGAGCGGGTGCTCGACCCCGGCACCGGCATCGTGCTCCACGCCGGCTGGGCGCCGAACCTGTCGACCACCATCGGCCGGCTCGGCGGACGCACCGTGGGCGTCGTCGCGAACAACCCGATGCGCCTCGCCGGCTGCCTCGACTCGTCCAGCGCGGAGAAGGCGGCGAAGTTCGTCCGGCTCTGCGACGCCTTCGGCATCCCGCTGGTCGTCCTCGTCGACGTGCCCGGCTACCTGCCCGGTCTCGACCAGGAGTGGGAGGGCGTCGTACGCCGTGGCGCCAAGCTGCTGCATGCCTTCGCCGAGTCGGTCGTGCCGCGGGTGACCGTCGTGACCCGCAAGGCCTACGGCGGCGCGTACATCGCGATGAACTCGCGGTCGCTCGGCGCGACGGCGGTCTTCGCCTGGCCGGACAGCGAGCTCGCGGTGATGAGCGCGGCCGCCGCAGTGCGGATCCTGCACCGGCGGCGGCTGGCCGATGTGCCGTCGGAGGACGAGGAGTCACTCGTCGCCGAGCTGGCCGACGAGCACCGCCGCCTGGTGGGCGGCCTCGCCGAGTCCGAGGAGCATGGCCTGATCGACGCCGTGATCGACCCGGCGGTCACCCGCCGCGTCGTGGCCGAGGCGATCGCCGAGGCCCCGTCGCTCCGCGGTGACCACACGAACATCCCGCTCTGACCCCTACCACCCCAAGAACCGCGGGGGCTTGGGTATCGTGACGCGCCCCGGGCCGAGATCGAGGAGCACCCCGTGCAGGTTGCCGACGTCATGACCAGCGCCAGCGTCACCGAGTCGCCGCACGACTCACTGCGCTCGGCCGCCGAGACGATGTGGAAGCAGCAGACCGGGTCCCTGCTCGTCATGGACGGCGACCGGCTCATCGGGATCATCACCGAGCGCGACGTGATGAAGGCGGTCGCCCGCGGCCGCGACGTCGACGCGACGCCGGTCAGCGAGATCATGACCCGCGACGTGCTGACCGTGTCGCCGCAGGCCAGCCTGCACGAGGCGGCCCGGCAGATGGCCGCCCGCTGGATCCGGCACCTCCCGGTCGTCGACGGCGGCGCGGTCACGGGCGTCGTGTCGCAGCGCGACCTGGTCGGCATCTTCGCCGCGCTCGTCCAGGACGAGACCGGCGGTACGGCGCTGGCCAGCGACGAGCTGGTCCGCTCGCAGCGGCTCGCCCGCATCGAGCACGGCGACCTCGACTAGCGCTGCCGCTGCGATGACCGAGCCGACGCTGCCCGACCCGCCGGACGAGTCCGACGTCGGGTGGGGCGAGCCGGTCCGCGACGGCGACGACCGGGACGACGACGCCGTACGACGGCTGCGCGACGAGCGCCCGCCGCACCACGACCGCGACTAGGCGAGACGGCGCTGGGGGCGTCGCGGCCCGCGACGATCTCGCTAGACGGTGGTTCCTGGCCGGAGCAGCCGGCGGCGCATGCGCTCCGGTGACATCTGCGCCGGGATCATCTGGTGGAGCTCGGCGGGGGCAGGGCCGAGCTCGGCCGGCGGGAGGGCGATCGTGAGACGCGCGCCGTCGGCGCCGTCCTGAGTCGCCTCAACGTCGAGCGTGCCGTCAATGGCGCCGATGAGGGCGCGGGCGATCGGCAGGCCGAGCCCGATGCCCGGCGTGCTGCGGTTGGCGTCGAGCCGCACGAACCGCTCGAAGACCCGCTCCCGGTCGGCCTCGGGGATGCCGGGGCCGCTGTCGCTGACGGTTATCGCGACGTGCCCCCCGCGTCGCTGCGCCCCGACCCGCACCGGGGCGGCACCGTGCAGCAGCGCGTTGTCGACCAGGTGGGACACCGCCTGGTCGAGGAGTGCGACGTCGGCCAGCACGCCGATGCCGGCCGCCTCGACGTCGACGGCGACGTTGCGCCCGTCGGCGACGTAGCGGCCGATGACGCGGGAGAGGACCGCCATGACGTCGACCGGGGCGACCTTCGGGGTCGGCGCCTGCTGTCCGAGCTCGGCCGAGATCAGCAGCCGCTCGACCATCGCCGCGAGCTTGCGGGCCTGCGACTCGGCGATCTCGAGCATCTCGTCGCGCTGCGCCCGGTCGATATCCGGGCGACGCGCCATGGTCGTGCAGCCGACGATCGACGTCAGCGGCGTGCGCAGGTCGTGGCTCACGCCGGCGATGAACTCGGTCTTCGACTGCTCGAGCCGGACGAGCGTCTCGACCCGCTTCGTGTCCTCCTCGTGGGTCCGCGCGTGCACGATCCCGCTGGTCGCCTGCTCGGCGAACAGGCGAAGCAGGCGCAGGTCGTAGTCCTCGAACGGCTGGCCGGCCGACGTGACGTTGAGGACACCGAGCAGCCGGCCGCGGTGGATCAGCGGCACGCTCATCGCCGAGTCCTCCGGGCGACCGCGCGGCGCGACGCCGGGGAACCGCTCCGGGCTCGCGTGGCCGGAGACGATGACCGCCTGCCGGCTCAGCGCGACCTGGCCGGAGATGCCCTGGCCGAAGCGGGTCCGACTGCCGACCGCGTGCGGGTTGCCGATGGCGGAGACGCAGACCAGCTCGTCCGCGCCATCGACGAGCGACACCGACCCGGTCGCGCCGGTGAACAGCGCGAGCGCGTTGGTCAGCACCGCATCGAGCACCTCCTCGATGACGAGCGCGGAGTTGACCGCGCGCCCGGCCTCCAGGAGCGAGGTGATATCGCCGAGCCGGCCGATGACCTCCGCGGAGTACTGGCACTCGGCCACGAGCAGCCGCTCGACCCGGCGCAGGTGCACCTCCTTCTCCAGGCAGTAGATGCAGAAGGTGACCGTCAGCGCGGTGAGGGCGAGCACGGCGCGGTTCCTCGGCAGCAGCAGGTTGGTCGCCTCGGGTACGACGACCAGCTGGGCGAGCCCGACGCCGACCGCGAGGACGACGAGGGTGACGAGGACGTAGAGCTGCCGGCGGCGCCGGCGGACCGACTTCGCGGACACCGGATGGCCGACCCTGATGCCGGCCCGACGGGCCTCGCGCAGCAGCTCGGAGTCCTGGTCGCCGTCCATCGCCGCGCACCTCCTCGGTCGGCACGGATCGCTTTCGTTGAAGGTGTCGGGAAAACGGTGGAGTGCGCGTATTACCCGAACGGGTGAACCAGGTACGTCGATAACGGTCGAACTGGTCGGGAACCGGGCAAAGCGAGGCCGGCGTCAGCCGACGAGAACCCCCGGGTTCATGATCCCGGCCGGGTCGACGGCGCTCTTGGCGCCGCTCAGAGCGGCGGCGAAGACGTCCGGCCGCTGCGCGTCGTACCAGGGCCGGTGGTCCCTGCCCACGGCGTGGTGATGCGTGATCGTCCCGCCGCCCGCGAGGATCGCCTCGGCTGCCGCGGCCTTGATCTGCGCCCACTGCACCGCCTCGCTGCCGCGTCGAGCGGGGGCGAGCACGGTGAAGTACGGCGCGATGCCGTCCGGGTAGGCGTGCGTCGTCCGGCAGGTCACGCTGCCGGCGCCGCAGACCCGGCGTACGGCGTCGAGGGTCGCGCCGGTCACCGCCGCGACGAAGTCGTCCGCGCGGTCCCACGTGATCGCCGTCTCGAAGGTCTCGGTGAGGACGCCGAGCAGGACGAGCGTCTCGCGCAGGTACGGCGCGCGCAGGAAGGTCTCGCGCCACCGGCCGCTGGCGTCGCCGGCGCCGCCGGAGCCGGCCCGGGCCAGTGGCTCGCCGCCGTGGTCGCGGCAGAGCTCGACCGCGCGGGCGAGAGCGCCGTCGACCGGCTCCTCGCCCTCGAAGGAGAGCACCAGCACCGCGCGCCCGTCCGCGAGGGTCTGGGTCAGCGCCGCCTCGCCGGCGTCGACGAGCCGGCAGCCGGCCGGCCGCAGCCCGGACTGCACGACGGCGCGCACCGCCGCGGTGCCGGCCGGCCAGGTCGCGAACGCCACGGCGACGCCGGCCTTGTGCGCCGGCCGCCGCTGCACCCGGACCCACGCCTCGGTGATGACGCCCAGCGACCCCTCGGACCCCAGCAGCAGTCGGTCCGGGCTCGGCCCGGCTCCGGACCCGGGCAGCCGCCGCGAGCTCCACGTGCCGCCCGGCGTCACCGCTGTCACCGACTCGACGAGGTCGTCGATGTGCGTCGGCCCCGTCGCGAAGTGGCCGGCCGCTCTCGTCGCGATCCAGCCGCCGAGCGTCGACCGCTCGAACGACTGCGGGAAGAAGCGCAGCGTGTGCCCCGACTCGGCGAGCCCGCGCTCGAGGTCGGGGCCGAGCGCGCCGGCGCCGATCCGTGCCGCCCGCGACACCGCATCCACCTCGAGCACACCGCCCAACGAGACGAGATCGAGCGACACGACACCGGCGTACGCCGACCCGACGGGCAGCAGCGGCTCGACCCCGCCCACGACGCTCGACCCGCCGCCGAACGGCACCACGGCCCACCCGTGGCCGGCGCAGGTCTCGAGCACCTCGGCGACCTCACCGGCCGACCGCGGCCGTACGACGACGTCCGGCGCATGTGGCACCTGCCCGCGGATGCCGCGCAGCACGTCGAGGTAGCTGCGGCCGAGGCCGTGTCGCGCGCGGTCGACGTCGGCGGCGCTCGTCGGCGCGGAGAAGGCGTCGTCGCGGATCCGCGGCGCGGGCAGCGGCCCGAGGTGCGCAGGTCGCTCGGGGTCCTGCGGGTCGAAGCCGAGCACCCCGCCGACCCACGGTGCGGCGGCGAGGAGGTCCTCGTGGCGTGGCTCGTCCGCCGGCCCGCCCCAGCCCCAGACCGCGTAGCTCATGCCGGACCGCGCAGCGCGATCGACAGCCGGGACGTGGTGGCCGCGCGGGCGAGGTCGCGCGCACTGGCCGGCGACACCGCGACGAGGAGCAGCGCGCCACCGTCGCTCGACGTGCCACCCGGGGTAGCCAGAACGAGGATGTCCGCCGCGACGACGGAGACCGCCGCGGTGCGGCCGTCGGTCGCGTCGAGCGCCGCCGCGAGCACGTCGACGCGGTCGCCGGCGCCGACGAGGCGCACCGCGTCGGAGTCGGCGAGCCGGACCGGCACCGCGACGAGCCCCTCGGCGCCGAGCCCCGCCAGCATCGACGGGCCGACGAGCCGGGCGTCGGTCAGCGTCTCGCCACGACGCACCGGCCCGCCGACGGTCCGGCCGAGGACGGCGGCGCCGGGCCGCAGGGCACCGTCCGGGACCGCGGAGACTGGCAGGTCGAGCGCGGTCACGTCGTCGGCGGTCAGGGCCGCGCCGGCCGCGATGTCCCGCGCACTGGCCAGCACGCGCACTGTCGGCGCGACGTCCGGCGCGACCACCTCGAGGGCGGCGGCGACGGCGAGCGCGGCGCAGCCGGCCGCGATCAGCCGGCGGTGTGCGCCGACCCCGCGACGCAGCACCCCGACGTAGGACCCTGCAGCCCGCAGGTCAGCGGCCCGCATGTCAGAGGCCCATGCCGTCGAGCGCCGTCGCGCAGGGGCAGTCCCGGGCGCCGTCGGGCAGCAGCTCGACCACGCGGTGCAGCAGGCCGCGCAGCCGCGCGTTGTTTTCAGCGAACACGCGCAGCACCACCTCCAACGTCACGCCCGGGACGTCGGGGTCGTCCGCGGGTCCGGCGTCGTAGTCGGTGATCAGCGCGACCGACGTGTAGCACAGGGCCAGCTCGCGGGCGAGGACGGCCTCGGGATGCCCGGTCATGTTGATCACCGACCAGCCGGCAGCGGCGTAGGACCGCGACTCGGCGCGGGTCGAGAACCGCGGGCCCTCGATGACGACCATCGTGCCGCCGTCGTGGGCGGTGATGCCCTCGTCGCGCGCGGCCCGCACGGCGGCGGCGCGGCCCTTCGGGCAGTAAGGGTCGGCGAAGGCGACGTGCACCGCGCGGTCGTCGTAGAAGGTCTGCACGCGACCGCTCGTGCGGTCGACCAGCTGGTCGACGACGACGAAGTCGCCCGGGGCGACGGCGCGCTGCAGCGACCCGGCGGCGCAGGGCGCAATCAGCTGCCGTACGCCGAGGTGGTGCATCGCCCAGACGTTGGCGCGGTAGGGGATCCGGTGCGGCGGGAACCGGTGGTCGCGGCCATGGCGGGGGAGGAACGCGACGCCGCGTCCGGCTATGCGGCCGACGACGAGCGGAGCGGACGGCGCGCCGTACGGCGTGTCGACCGCAACCTCGACGATGTCGGCGCCTGGGTCGTCGAGCAGCGAGTAGAAGCCGGAGCCGCCGAAGACCCCGATCTCGGCTGAAACCTGCGGCACTCGCACTCCCCACGGCTCGAGCGGATGCCGCGACCCTAGCCGCGCACCGATGTCACGCGATGGTGCCGGAGGGGATGTGTGGAGAGCTCAGCCGGCGGCCGCGGCCGGCTTGCTCGGCGAGGTGGTGGCCGCCCCGGTCGGGGCGGACGACGACGTTCCTGCGTCGGTCTTGGCGGTGCCCGCCCCGGCGTCGCCGGACGGCGTGCTCTCGCTCTTGCCCGACTCGCTCTTGCCCGACTCGCTCTTACCCGACTCGCTCTTGCCCGACTCGC
>Ga0183260_10000416_pt1 | contig 35787 bp, 34 predicted proteins | sample AntDrymUQ4972206_2_FD_129768 | JGI IMG/M metagenome (GOLD analysis project Ga0183260, IMG submission 129768) | Polar desert sand microbial communities from Dry Valleys, Antarctica - metaG UQ497 (22.06) (version 2) (version 2) | ecosystem: Environmental > Terrestrial > Soil > Desert | place...
GACTCGATGATCTCCTGGGCGCGGACGCCATCGGGGTTCACTGAGTTGGCGATGTAGCTCATCACCGTCTCGATCTCCATCCAGTAAGCCTTCTTGAGCATCTCGACGATCTCGTCGCGCTTCTCGCGCTGCTCGTCGCCCAGGATGCCTGTGTCTGCGGTGGCGGTCGCCATCGGCGCGCCCCCCTTTCTGTCGAGGTCAGTCCATCGAAGGTACCCGGTGGCGCACCCGGGCTAACTTCGTGCGCCTGAGCCTGTCGACGCTCAGCGCGGCTCGGCGGTCAGGCGCAGGACCACGCGCCGGGGCCGTCCTCGCGCCAGATGATCGCCGCGATGCGGTCCTGCTCCGCTTTGGAGGCGAGGTGGGCGTAGGGGCCCTGGCCTCCGTAGGCGCTCCATGTGGAGGGGATGATCTGGTACGCGCCTCCGGCCATCGACGACTCGTTGAGCGCGCGGTAGTTCCCTCCGGACTCGCACATCACGATGTACGTGGGGATCGAGTACGGGCCGCCGAGCAAGGCCTCGCCCCCGCCGCTCGAAATCTCCTCTGCCGCCTGCTTGCGGACCTCGAGCTCCCAGCCCGAGATGCGGTCGCGGAGGTCGGAGAGCGCCGAGTCGGCTTCGGAGCGCGCCGCGGCGATCTCTGCCGCGCGCGATGTGGCGGCGGCGCGCTCGGCGGCGATCTGCTCCCGGGCGTCCCCGAGCCTCTGCCTCTCCTGGTCGATCTCCGCCTTGAGCCCCGCGATCTCGTCGTAGCGGCCCTCGACCTCGTCGCGCAGGGAGGCGACGCGACCGGCGACCCGCTCGTCGGCGTCGGTCAGCGCCTCGAGCAGGGTGGCGCGGCCCTCCAGCTCGTCGTAGTCGTCGGACTCGAGGATGACGCCGAGGACGTCGGGGTCGGGCGCCTTGTAGATCGCCACCAGCCGCTCTGACAGCACGCCGACGGAGCGGTCGTAGCGCGCCCGGACGGCGTCCAGCTCCCGCTCCGCTGCCACGAGCTCGCTGTTCAATGCGGTCGAGCGCGCGGTCGCGTCGGCGAGCTGGGCGCGGAGCTCGGCCTCGCGCGCGGTCGCGGCTTCGGCTTCGGCTTGAAGGTCGGCGACGCGTGAGCCCTGGGCCGAGATCCGCTCCGAGATGAGCGACGCCTCGGACTCGGCCGAGTCGATGCGCTCCTGCAGCCCCGGCTTCTCGGCGCCGGCGACCGCGACCGTGCCCGTGCCCGCCGCTACGGCGACGAGGGCCGTGGCGGCCGCAATCAAGTACGTCAAGTTGGGTCGCACCTGTCCCTGCTCCTTCCCAGCGTGAGAGCGGCGTTACGTTAGCGAGCGCTCACAGACTGGCGGTCGGGCCCCGGCAGGCGCGCGGGTGGTCGGGCAACTGCAACGGATCCTGCAGCGGCTAGGCGGCAGCGATGGCGGTCTTGTCGCGCCCGTGCTCCGCTCCCACCCTGCGCAGGATCGCGAGCATCTCCGCAGTCGCGGGCGAGCACGACGCGGCGGAGCGGGCCACCGACCAGATGCGCCTGACCGGATTCTCGCCTGCGATCTCGCGGAGCTCGACGCCGGGGTCCTGATGAGCGAGCGACGGCAGCAGGCCCACCCCCAGTCCCGAGGCGACGAGTCCCTGGAGCACCTGGTAGTCGTCGGTCTCGAAGGAGATCTTCGGCTCGAAGCCCGCCGACCTGCACGCCGAGACGACGTGCTGGCGACAGGAACTCGGCTCGTTGCCGCAGAGCCACTCTTCATCGGAGAGGTCGGCGATCTTGACCTTCTTCGAGGCAGCGAGCGGGTGGCCGGGCGGCAGCGCGACTCGCATCCGGTCCTCGTAGATCATCTCGGCCTCGACATCGCGCCCGAACTGAGTGGGCAGATCGAGGTGGTCGAAGATCAGCGCAACGTCGTAATCCCCCCTCCGGATCGCCGGCAGCGACTCCTCGGGCTCGCTCTCTGCGAACTGCAGCTCGATCTGCGGGTGGCGCCCGCGGAACTCCGACATTGCCAGCGTCATCAGGGTTGCGCTTGCGGTCGGGAAGCTCGTCACCCGCAGGCGCCCGCCCTCGAGCCCCGCGATCTCGGCCAGCTCGCGCTCGGCCTCACTCAGGCGGGAGATGACTGCGTCGGCATGGCCCGCCAGCTTCTCGCCCGCAGTCGTCAGCTTCGGGCCTTCGCTCGTGCGCTCGAGGAGCTGCAGGCCGACTTCGCGCTCCAGGGCCGCGACTTGCTGGCTCACAGCCGACTGGGAAAGATGGAGCGAGTCCGCCGCCGCGGAGAACGAGCCCCGCGCAACGACCTCACGCAGCACCGCCATGCGCTTCACGTCGAGCATTAGCTCAGCTTATCACTGATAGAAGTAATCCATGTTGTGCTGATATAAGCGAAGCGGGACGATACGGCCATCTTGATAACCCAGACGAGTAGGCGATGGAAGGCGGACGAGATGGCGGAGAACGAGAACGAGATGCGAAGCGAGGAGCTGACGATCAGGATGCTGCGCGGCGAAGAGCGCGGCGAGCTGGAGTGGCTTGCCGGGCGCGACTCTGCACAGGTGCCCACCGGAAGCGTGCTCGGCGCGTTCGCCGGCGGGAAGCTGGTCGTGGCGGCGCCGATCGGCGGCGGCGGCGTGGTCGCCGACCCGTTCAGGCGAACCGCAGAGGTAAGTGAGCTGCTCGCGAGCAGGGTGGCGCAGCTCCGCCGTGGCGGCCCGCGCCCGAAGCTGCGCGGTGTCTTCGCCCGCCGCTCCCGTGCCGCCCTCCCCTCCTCTCCGCCGGGCGGCGGCGGCAGGCTGGTGAGCCCGTCGCCGCCCCCGTGCTGAGAGACGCGAGCCAGATGACTAGGCGCTCTCGCCCGAGTCCTTGGTCGCCGCGTACGCGCCGATAGCCGCCACGACCGCGACGCCGGCCCCGACCGCTGCTGCGGTGCGGATCTCCTGGCGGTAGCGGCTGCGAACGAACCCGACGACGATGCGGCCGATCAGCTCATAGATCCCGCTCATCACGTGCCTTTCTCTTGTTGCCCGTCTCCGTCGACTGTACGCCTGACGCGGTGCGCCAGGCGGCTCTGCAGGGTGAAGAGCTCGATGAAGCCGGGGCTCGCGTGCTGGGAGAACTGCCCGCCCGACTCCCCGAACGAAGCCAGGGACCGGTCGTACAGCGCGTATGGGGACGTCCGAGCGACCGGCGTGACCGACCCCTTGTAGAGCTTCAGCGTCACCTCGCCGGTCACGACCTCGTTGGCCGAGTCCATGAACGCGTCGATGTCGCGGCGCAGCGGCTCGAGCCAGAGCCCGGCGTAGGCGAGATAGGCCCAGTGGTCCTCGAGCGTGCCCTTGAAGTTGTTTTGGTGGATCGTGCTGACGAGCTTCTCGAGGTCGCGGTGGGCGGTCATCAGGATCGCGGCGGCCGGCACCTCGTAGAGGTCGCGGACCTTGAGCCCGACGATCCGATCCTCGATGTGGTCCGCGATCCCGCAGCCGTGGCGCGCGCCGATCTCGGTCGCGCGATCGATCAGGTCAACGAGCTCCATCCGCTCCCCGTCGAGGGCGACCGGCCTCCCTCGCTCGAACTCCACCTTCAGGAGCAGCGGCTCGTCGGGGGCGTCCTCGGGGCGAGTGACCAGCTGGAAGACGTCGTCGGGCGGGGGCGCGGTCAGGTCCTCGATCGCCCGGCCCTCGGATGAGCGCCCCCAGAGGTTGTCGTCGATCGAGTAGGGCGAGACCTCGCTGCCGCCCTTCAGGGGAATTCCGTGGTCGCGCGCGTACTGCAGCTCCTCGTCGCGTCCCATCCTCCAGTCGCGAACCGGCGCCAGCACCTTGAGCTCGGGAGCGAGCGTGGCGATCGTCGCCTCCAGCCGGACCTGGTCGTTGCCTTTTCCGGTGCAACCGTGGGCGATCGTGTCGCAGCCGTGCTCGCTCGCGATCTCGACGGCCTTTGCGGCGATCAGAGGCCTCGCCAGGGCCGTGAACAGGGGGTAGCCGCCGCCGTACAGAGCGTTCGCCCTGATCGCGGGCAGGACGTATTCCTCGGCGAACTCCTCGCGGACGTCGACGACCACGGTCTCGACCGCACCGAGCTGCACCGCCTTGTCCGTGACGGCCTTGTAGTCCTCCCCCGGCTGCCCGAGGTTCACCGTCAGGGTCACGATCTCGGCGCCGTAGTGCTCGGCGATCCACTTCACCATCACGCTCGTGTCGAGGCCGCCGGAGTAGAGCAGCAGGACGCGCCCGATGTCGCCGGGGTCGTCGACCTCGAAGGAGGCGATGCGGGGGCTGTCGGGCGCCGGGTCTGTTGGAGTCGGTTCTGTCATGTGGAGCTCGGGGTGGCGCAGCAGTTTCGCACGGGCAAGCTGCATCCAGCCGCCCGCCCTGCTGGCAGAATGTCGCCGTGCGACCGCACCACCGCGCCACCCGCATCCTCTCAACCGCGTTGATCACCGCCGGGCTGGTGGTGCTCGCCGACGCCGGGGTGACGCTTCTCTGGGAGGAGCCCCTGTCCGCGGCCTACGGATCCCTGCAGCAGGGCCGGGCCTCCGACGAGCTTGACGACCTCGAATCGTCGTTTTCGACCGAGGTCCGGGGGGCCGGCACGGACGAAGCCCGCGCCCGGGTGCTGGCCAAGCGGTTCTCAGACCAGATCGCGACGGGCGACGCGATCGGGCGCATCGAGGTCGACAGCGTCGGCATCGACTTCGTGATGCTGAACGGCACCGACACGGCGACCCTCCAGAAGGGCCCCGGCCGCTATCCGCAGACCCCCCTGCCGGGCCTCGGGGGCACCACGGGCATCGCGGGGCACCGGACCACCTACCAGGCGCCGTTCCGCAAGATCAACGAGATCGAGGACGGTGACGAGATCAGGGTCGAGCTCCCTTACGGAGTCTTCACCTACACCGTCCAAAAGCACGAGATCGTCGATCCCAGCGACGTCGAGATCCTCGACCCCGTCGGCTACGAACGCGTCGTGCTCACCGCGTGCCACCCGCTCTACAGCGCTGCGCAGCGCTACGCGATCTTCGGGAGGCTGACCGAGATCCAGACCTACGCGGTCTCCGGCGAGGGTGAGTGGCCGGTCCTCTGAGCCCGCCCCGTGCCCGCGCACGTCAGCGACGCCGCCGCGCAGTCAAGTGCGGCTGATCACATCGGCGAGCAGCGACAGGGACCGATCGACGTCCTCTTCGGAGACGATCAGAGGGGGCAGCAGCCGGATCGTGTCCGGGCGGGGCGCGTTGACGATCAGCCCGGCCTCGAGCGCGGCCGCAACCACCTCGCCCGAGTCGATCCCCTCGTCGAGCTCGACCCCGATCATCAGCCCCCTTCCCCGCGTGCCGGCGACGCCGTCGATCTTCTCGAGCCCTTCCCTCAGCCGAGCCCCTAGCTCCCGCACGCGTCGCAGCAGGGCGGGGTCGCCGATCACGTCGAACGCGGCGAGCGCGGCCGAGGCGACCAGCGGGCCCCCCGCGAACGTCGAGCCGTGGTCGCCGGGCTGAAGCGTGTCGCCGTAGTCGGGAGCGGCGACGCAGGCGCCGGCGGGCAGCCCGCCACCGAGCGCCTTGGCGGTCGTCATCACGTCCGGCCGCACCGGGGTCTGCTCGTATGCCCACAGCGACCCCGTCCTGCCCATGCCCGTCTGGATCTCGTCGAGGATCAGGATCGCTCCGGAGGAATCGCACGCCTCTCGGGCCGCAACCAGGGCCTCGCCGGGGACCGGAATCACGCCGGACTCGCCCTGGATCGGCTCGATCATCACGGCGGCTGTTCGCTTCCCCACCGCGGCGCGCAGCGCATCGGGGTCGTCCCGCGGTACCGCGATGAACCCGGGCAGGTACGGGGAGAAGCTCTCGTTGGCGGCCATCGAGGGAGTCGCGGAGAGCGCGCCCATCGTCCGGCCGTGGAACGCGCCCTCGAGCACGACGATCTCGGGCTCGGCGACCCCGCGCCCGTGTGCGTGCTTGCGCACCAGCTTGATCGCGCACTCGTTGGCCTCGGCCCCGGAGTTGCACAGAAAAGCCTTGCCGCCGATGCTCGACTCGCAGATCCGGCGGGCCAGCTCCGCCCCCGGGCGAGTGAGGTAGAGGTTCGAGGTGTGGGTGAGCATCCCGGCCTGCTCGCGGACAGCCTCGACGACCCTCGGGTGGCAGTGGCCGACCGAGCAGGTCGAGACCCCCGCGAGGAAGTCGAGGTACTCCTTCCCCTCCGAGTCCCACAGCCGTGCCCCCTCGCCGCGGACGAACTCGACCGGCGCGCGTTTGTACGTGGGCATGACCCACTCCCGGTCCAGAGCCGCGAGGTCCACGCCTTCGCCGCTCATCGCGCTGTGATCTTGGTGCCGACGCCGGCGTCGGTGAAGAGCTCGAGCAGCAGGTTGTGGGGCTTGCGCCCGTCGATGATGTGTGAGGCCTTGACGCCTCGGCTGACCGCGTCGACGCAGGCCGCGAGCTTGGGCCGCATCCCGCCGGAGATCCCTTCGAGCGCCTCCTCGACCTCTGATACCTGCGCCCGCGAGATCCGCGACCCGGGGTCATCGGGGTCGCGCATCCACCCGTCGACGTCGGTCATGAAGATGACCTTCTCGGCGCGCATCGCAGCAGCGACCTGGGCGGCGGCATCGTCGGCGTTGATGTTGTACGAGCGACCGTCGGCGTCGGTGCCCACCGAGGAGATCACGGGGACGTAGTCCGCCGCGATGTGGTGGAGCACGTCGACGTTCACCCGCTCGATTTCGCCGACCAGCCCGACGACGTCGGATTCGGCCACCGGACGCACATCGAAGAGGCCGCCGTCTTCGCCCCCCAGGCCGACCGCCTCCTGGCCGTGGCGCTTCAGGCGGGTGAGGATGTCGGAGTTGATCTTGCCGAGCAGCACCATCTTCGCGACCTCGACCGTCTGCTCGTCCGAGACGCGCAGGCCCTCGACGAACTTCACCTCCATCCCCATCTTCTCCATGTAATACGAGATCTCGGGGCCGCCGCCGTGGACGATGATCGGGGTGATCCCGACGAACTTCAGCAGGGCTATGTCGGTCGCAAAGGCCTCCTTGAGGTCGTCGTCGCGCATCGCCGCCCCGCCGTACTTGACGACGACGGTCTGGCCGTGGAACTGCCTGATGTAGGGCAGTGCCTCGAGCAGCGTCGCGACGCTGGCGTTGCTGAGGGGCTCGTCGGGCGGCGGGGCGGATGTCGTCATGCTGGCGTCAAGTCGTGTACTCCGCATTGATGCGGACGTAGTCGTAGGTGAGGTCCGAGAAGTAGACATGGGCGCGCGAATCGCCGCGGGCGAGAGCGACCGAGAGCTCGGCCTCCGGCACGTCGGACCCGAGCTCCGTCCCAATGTCCTGCGCGCCCAGCTCTTGCAGCTCCTCACCCGCGAGCGCCATTCCCGCCGCCTGGGCGATCCGCCCCCAGTTGGGGTCCCGGCCGAACAGCGCCGTCTTGACCAGGGGCGAGTTGGCGATCGCCCGCGCCACCCGCTCGGCCTCGTCGGGGTCGCGCGCCTCGCGCGCCTCGACCCTTCCGACCCTGGTCGCGCCCTCGCCATCGGCGACGATCTCGAGCGCGAGCTGGAGCAAGATCGCGTCAAGCAGCCCGTCGGGCAGCGGTGCACCTGACCCGCCGGAGGCCTGCAGGACGACCATGTCGTTGGTGCTCATCTGGCCGTCGACGGTGATCCGCTCCATCGAGTCGGCCAGCGCCCCCCGCAGCGCGGCATCGGGGTCCTCGAGCACGGCGTCGGTCTGGACGAAACAGAGCATCGTCGCGAAACCCGGCTCGATCATTCCCGCGCCCTTCGCCTGGGCCGACACGGTGACGCCGCCCGCGCGGAGCGCGCACTGCTTCGGCCCCCGGTCGGTGGTCATGATCGCGGTCGTGAAGTCTGCGGCGCCGGTCTCGCTGAGGGCGCCCGCGGCGTCCCGCACACCGGCGAGGAGCGCTTCGACGTCGAGTTGGACGCCGATCACCCCTGTCTCGCCGACGGCGACCGTGGCAGGCTCGAGATCAAGCGCATCGGCCGCGGCGTCCCGCATCGCCTCCGCGTCGCGCATGCCCTGCTCGCCCGTGGAGGCGTTGGCGTTGCCGGAATTGACTGCGACGGCGCGGATGCCGGCCGCGTCGGTCTGATCCCGGCAGAGGCGCACGGGCGCCGCAGCGGCGGCGTTGGCCGTCAGCGCCATCGCCGAGCGGACCTCGGGCGCGTCGCAGGCGACTATTCCGACGTCCGTGGCGCCGCCGGCCTTGAGGCCGCAGGCGACCCCCGACGCGCGGAAGCCCGGTGCGAGCTGTGCGGGATCGAGGTCCTCGACCCCGTCGGGCGCCTCGACCCAGCGCGAGCGCAGAAAGGGAACGCCCATCAGATCCCCTGCCCTTCGGGCAGCCCGAGCATCAGGTTCAGGTTCTGCACCGCCTGCGAGGCTGCGCCCTTCCACAGATTGTCGATCGCGGCAAAAGCGAAGATCCGGCCCGAGTCCTCGTCGGCATGCACGTGGACGCGGCAGAGGTTCGTCCCGCGCACGTCGGCCACCCCGGGTGGCTCCGCCACGACCTCCACGAACGGCTCCGCGGCGTAGCGATCGGAATAGAGCACCGCGAGGCGGTCCGGGTCGACCGGTTCGGTGGTCTGCACGTAGCAGCTGACCAGCTCACCCTGGTCGAAGGGGAGCAGGTGCGGGACGAAGGTCAGCCCCGCGCCGGAGCTGCCGAGGCCCCGGATCTCCTGCGCGATCTCCGGGGCGTGCCGATGGCCTGCCACCTTGTAGGGGCGGAAATCGTCGCCGGACTTGACGGCCTCCATCTCCGGCGCCGCCCCGCGGCCCGCGCCCGATACCCCGGACTTCGCGTCGATGATCACGTCCTCGATCAACCCGGCCTCGGCCAGCGGCGCGAGCGCGAGCACGCTCGCGGTCGGATAGCAGCCTGGGTTGGCGACCAGCTCGGCCTCGGCGACGCGGCGCCGGTTGAGCTCGGGCAGGCCGTACACCGCGCCCTCCAGCAGCTCGGGCGCCCCGTGCTCGCCGTACCAGCGCTCGTATGTCGGCCGGTCTCGCAGCCGGAAGTCCGCCGAGAGATCGACGACCACCGCCCCCAGGCCGCGCAGCTCCGCGACGATCGGAGCCGAGGCGCCGTGCGGGTACGCGACGATCGCGGCGTCGACCTCGTCGGCGAGGTCGATGTCGAGCTCGGTCAACGTCATCGGGACCTTGTGCTCGGGATACAGCTCGTCGAGCCGGGTGCCGGCGTCGGCACGGGCGGTCACCGCGGTGAGCTCGAGGCCCGGATGGCTCCAGACGAGTGCGGCGGCGAGCGCGCCGGCGTAGCCGGATGCGCCTGCGACGAGGACCTTTGCGGCCCCTTCGTCGACCGGCTGGGTCTCGCTATTCACGGAGCGACCCCCCCAGCTCGGAAAGGGCCGCGCGGATCTTGTCGCGGCGCCCGCTCACCTCCTCCTCGGTCAGGGTGCGCTCGGGCGACCAGAAGGCGAGGCGCAGCGCGAGGCTCTTGTTGCCCTGCCCGACCTGGTCGCCGCGGTAGAGGTCGAAGGCCTCGGCCGAATGGAGCAGCTCCCCGCCGCCTTCGATCACGGCCCGGCGGACTACGGAGGCGGGAACGTCCTCGGGCACGACCACCGCGACGTCCTGGTGCACCGGCGGGAATGTGGTCACGTCGCGGTAGGCCTCGCTGCCCCACTCCGACGCCGCGATCAAGGGGGCCAGGTCGAGCTCGAAGGCAACCGCGCCCTCGACGTCCCATTCGCGCCCGACCAGGGGGTGCACCTCGCCGATCCAGCCGACGGGACCTCCCGACTCCTCCCCTCCGCCATCGACCGAGACGGCCGCGCTGCGGCCCGGGTGCAGGTAGGGCCGCTCCGCGGCCTCGAACGACAGGGCGACGCCGAGCTGGGCCGCGAACGACTCCAGCACCCCCTTGGCGGTGAAGAAGTCGGGCTTGGGATCTTCGCCCCGCCAACCGGCCGCGGGGTCGCCGGCCGCCAGGTAGGCGATCCGGTGCGGCTCGTGGGCGGGAGCGGGATGGTCTCCGGGGAATTCTCCCGCGAGGTGCCCATCGCCGGCCACGGCTCCCTCTCGCAGGTAGACGTGCCCCGACTCGAAGAGCGCGACCCGCGGGGCGCCGCGCGCGAGGTTCAGGCGCGCGGCTTCGAGCAGGCTCCCGAGGAGCAGGGGGCGCAGCACCGACTGCTCGGCCGACAGCGGGTTCGACAGCTCGATCAGCTCACCGGCCGGGTCGACCTCCGGGAGTCTCAGGCGGTCGGCTATCCCCCGGTCGGTCAGGCTCCACCCGACGACCTCGTCGGCTCCCAACCCGCGCAGGGCATCCTCGGCGCGCCGGCGCAGCAGCTGCTCGCGGCTCAGCCGGCCGATCCGCTCGGGGACGGAGGGCAGGGTCGACGGCAGCTCGGTGTCGAGGTCGGCTAGGCGCGCAACCTCCTCGACCAGGTCGGCCTCGCGCTTCACGTCTTCTGAGCGCTCGGGCGGCACGCTGGCCCGGATCTGCTCACCCTCGACCTCGGTGGCGAAGCCCAGCCGCTCGAGCCGCTCGACGCAGGTGTCGACGTCGATGCCGAGGCCGATCAGCTCTTCGACCCGTGAGGCGCGGAGCGTCACGACCCTCGGCTCGGGCTCGCCCTCACCCTCGTCGATCGTCCCCGGAACCAGCTTCGCGCCGCAGAGCTCGACCATCAGGGCAGAGGCGACGCGCTGGGCCCGCATTGTCAGCGCAGGGTGCAACTGCTTCTCGAAGCGCGCCGAGGCCTCGGAGCGCAGGCCGAGCTTGCGAGACGTGCGAAGGATGTTGACCCCGTTCCAGGTCGCGACCTCGAGCAGCACGCGGGTCGTCTTCTCGGAGACCTCCGAGACCTCGCCGCCCATGATCCCGGCGATCCCCAACGGCTTGTCGCGGTCGCAGACCAGCACCGCATCCGAGTCGAAGGTGCGCTCGACTCCGTCGAGGGTCGTCATCTTCTCGCCGTCCTTCGCGCGGCGCACCACGATCTCGCCGCCGGGCACCTCGTCGAGATCGAAGGCGTGAAGAGGCTGCCCGCTCAGGAGCATCACGTAGTTCGTGATGTCGACGACGTTGTTGATGGGCCGCTGGCCCGCGGCGCTCAGGCGCGCCTTCAGCCAGAGCGGCGAGGGCCCGATCGTGACGTCCGTGAAGACCCTGGCGGTGAAGCGCGGGCAGAGCCCGGGGGCCTCGATGCGCACCGACGCGTAGTCGGAGGCCTCACCCTCTCCCCCCGCCTCGGCGTCCTCGCTCCACGGCCCATCGGCGAGCGGGGCTCCCGAGATCGCGTGGACTTCGCGCGCCACGCCGTAGACGGCCTGGCAGTCCGAGCGGTTGGAGGTCACCTCGAGCTCGAGGACCTTCTCGGCCACGGGCACGACCTCGGCGAGCGGCGTTCCGGGCTCGGCCGAGCCCTCGGGCAGCACGGCGATCCCACCCGAGTCCTCGCCCGCCTCGAGCTCGGTCTCCGACAGGATCATCCCGTCGGAGGTGACGCCGCGGAGCTTCGCCTTCTTCAGCTTTGTTCCATCGGGCATGACCGCGCCGGGCAGGGCGACGGGCACCAGCTGGCCCGCGGCCACGTTGGGGGCGCCGCAGACGATCGTCCGCTCGCCCTCGCCGTCGTCCACCGTGCACACACGCAGGCGGTCGGCGTCGGGATGAGCCTCGGCCGATTTGACCCGCCCGACGACGAAACCGTCGGCCGTGGGAGGGCCGACCTCTGCGACCCGCTCGACCTCGGTGCCGGTCATGGCGAGGCGCTCGGCGAGCCTCTCGGGTTCCCAGCCCGGATCGCAGTACTCGGTGAGCCAATGCACGGGGACCTTCATGCCGCACCCGCGTCGGAATGTCGGTGACAGGACACAGCGCGATGGCGGGGACCCCGGTGGGGTCTCATGAAAACTGCTCCAGCACCCGCACGTCGTTCTCGACGAAGAGCCGCAGATCGGGGACTCCATGCAGCAGCATCGCCATCCGCTCGATGCCGAAGCCGAAGGCGAAGCCCTGAACGCGCTCGGGGTCGTAGCCGTGGCCCTCGACGAAGCCGAAGACGTTGGGGTCGACCATTCCCGCGCCGCCGACCTCGACCCAGCCGATGCCCTTGCAGAGGGGACACCGCGAGCCGTCGGCCAGCTCGCCCGTCGCGTCGCAGCGGAAGCACGAGACGTCGAACTCGACGCTCGGCTCGGTGAACGGGAAGAAGTGCGGCCGCATCCGGGCCTCGCGCCCGGGGCCGAACAGGCCGCGCAGCATCTCGCGCAGAGTGCCCTGCAGATCGGCGAGAGTGATGTCCTCGGCGACCGCCAGGCCCTCCATCTGGTGGAACATCGGCAGGTGGGTGGCGTCGATCGTGTCGCGCCGGTAGCACTTGCCGGGCACGGCTATGAAGATCGGCGGCTCGGTCTCCTCCATCGCCCGGACCTGCATCGGGGACGTATGGGTGCGCAGCACGACCAGCTCGTCATCGGGGGTGGCGGTCCCGTCCGCTTCCGCCTTCTCGGATGCCACCCGCGCGGAGTCCAGGGCCGCCTTCGACAGCGAACCCGGTGCGACGTAGAACGTGTCCTGCTCCATCCGCGCCGGATGGCCGGGCGGGTGGTTCAGTGCGGTGAAGTTGTAGTAGTCGATCTCGACCTCGGGGCCCTCGAGGACCCGGTAGCCGAGCCCGACCATGATGTCCTCGATCAACCGCCTGGTGCGGGTGACGAGATGTAGGTGGCCGACCGCCTGCGCCGGCGAGCCGGGAAGCGTCACGTCGACGCGGTCGCCGGCGAGGCTCTCGGAGAGCTCGGCGGCGTCGAGCTCGGCCCCGCGCGAGGAGATCAGCGCCTCGAGCGAGGAGCGGACCTCGTTGCCGGCCTTGCCGACAGGGCCGCGCTCGTCGGCGGGAAGGTCGGAGATGCCGCGCAGGATCGTGGTCAGCTCGGCCTTGCGGCCCAAGTGGCGGACGCGCAGATCCTCGAGCTCCTCGCTGCTCGAAGCGGCGGCGATGGCGTCGGTCGCCTCGTCGTTGATCTGTCGAATGCGATCGGTAGGGGCGCTCATCGGATCTCCTGCGGCGAATTCAATCGCTGCCTCGCGATCGCCGCCGCCGCCGCGACGTTCAGCGACTCGGCCTCGGCCCGGAGCGGGATCGTCACGCGCGCCTGGCAGGCGTCGAGCACGTCGCCCGGCAGCCCCTCGCGCTCGGATCCGAGGCACAGTGTCGCCGCCCCCTCGAGCGCTTCGAGCCCCTCACCGCCATGGGCGACCAGCGCGGCCCGCGGCTCGGGTGCCGCGTCGATCCCCGCCCGGACGACCGGCTGGCCGAAGACGGCGCCCATGCTCGCCCTGACCGCCCGCACCCCGAAGGGGTCCGCGCAGTCCGGGCCCATGACGATGGTCCCGCCCACCAGCGCAGCCGCGGTGCGGACCACCGTCCCGACGTTGCCGGGGTCGGACACGCCGTGAAGGTAGACGCAGGGTGGGACGACCTCTTCGGCCCAGCTCTCGCGCCATACGCCGATCGCGCGCGTGCCCGAGCCGAGGGAGGCGACTGAGTCGAGCAGCGCCGGCTCGACCTCTGTCCCGCCCAGGCCCTCTCCGGCCGCCGTCAGCAACTCGACGGGCTCGGCACCCGCGGCCTGAGCGGCGGCGACCAGGTCCTCGCCCTCGCCGACGAAGAGCCCTTCGGCGTCACGGTAGCGGCGCCGGCCCAGGCGGCGCACAAGCTTCAGCTTCTCGTTCTGCGGGCTCGTGATTGTCATGGGATCCGGTTCGAGGTTGCGGGGTCAGGAATAAAAAAAGGCGGCCGCTTCGCGGTCCGCCCGGGGAAAGGTCTATGAGCGCTCGGCCTAGGCCGCCGCGCCCTCCCGGGCCAGCTCCACAAATCGGCGAAAGCCGTCGGGGTCGTTCACGGCGATCTCGGCGAGCATCTTGCGGTTGACCTCGACTCCGGCCTCGCCGAGGCCGTGGATCAGCTGCGAGTAGGTCATGCCCTCCTGGCGCGCGGCTGCGTTGATCCGCGTGATCCAGAGGCGGCGGAAGTCGCGCTTGCGGTTGCGCCTGTCGCGGTAGGCGTAGGCGTCCGAGCGCATGACCTGCTCGTTCGCGAACCGGTAGCTCGAGTGCTTGCGCCCGTAGTAGCCCTTGGCGCGATCCAGGACCTTCTTGCGCCGCTTGCGGCGGGCCACGGCGTTGGTCGCGCGAGGCATCAGCCACCCTTCCCGAGCAGCCTGTTGACCCGCTTCTCGTCTGCCTTGGCGATCACGGCCGGCCGGCCGAGGTGCTTCTTGCGCTTCGGCGACTTCTTCTCGAGGATGTGGCTGTGGTTCGCGTGGACGCCGCGCAGCTTGCCGCTGGCGGTCTTCCGGAAGCGCTTCTTGGCGCCTGAATGGGTCTTCATCTTCGGCATGGCGGTCGCCTATTGAAGCAAACCCGCCGGGGACTAGCTCGCCGCGGCCTGCTCTTCCTTGCCGGCCTCGCGGCTCGGAGCGAGCAGCATGTGCATGTTGCGGCCCTCCTGGAGGGGCTCCTGCTCGACCACGGCGAGCTCGGAGACGTCCTCGAAAAGGCGGTCGAGGAGCATGCGGCCGCGCTCGGGGTGGGTGGCCTCGCGACCGCGGAACATGATCGTGACCTTGACCTTGTCCTGCTGGCGCAGGAAACGCTCGACGTGGCCCTTCTTGGTCTCGTAGTCGTGGGTCGCGATCTTCGGGCGCAGCTTGATCTCGCGCACGTTCACCTGCTGCTGGTGCTTGCGCGCCGCCTTCGCCTTCTGTTCCAGCTCGTACTTGTACTTCGAGTAGTCGAGGACGCGGCAGACGGGGGGCTTGGACTGCGCGGCCACCTCGACCAGGTCGAGGTCACGCTCACGCGCGTATTCGACGGCCTCCGGCGTCTTGACGATCCCGGCCTGCTCGCCGTTCTCGTCGATCAGCCGGACCTCGGGAACGCGGATGCGCTCGTTGATCCGAGTCGAATCGCGCTCGGGCGGGCGACGGTCGAAGCGAGAGACCGCCACTAGCTAGGCATCCGGGGAGGCGTCAGTCAAATGAGGTGAGGGTGGATCGGGAAGGCGGGCACTGGGCGCTCAGGCGCGCGACGCGATGTAGGTACCCGGCATTGACCCTGAGTATAGGCAGGCGCGGGCGGACCGCGGGTCGACGACCGCGCTCACGCGTCGATCCCCGCCTCGGATCGCAGGCGCGCCGCCAGCTCGCCGGGGCCCATCGCTCCCAGGTCGCCCTCGCCGTGGTGGCGCACCGAGGCGTTGCCGGCCTCCTGCTCGCGGTCCCCGACGACCAGCATGTAGGGCGCCTTCGACAGCTCGGCATCGCGGATCTTGCGCCCGACTGACTCAGAGCGCTGGTCGACTCCCGCGCGGATGCCGTCCTCGCGCAGGCGCTCGGCCAGCTCGTTCGCGAGATCGTTGTGGCGGTCGGCCACCGGCAGGACCAGGGCCTGAACGGGCGCCAGCCACAGCGGCAGCCTGCCTCCGTGGTGCTCGATCAGGATCCCGGCGAAGCGCTCCATCGAGCCCAGCAGCGCGCGGTGGATCATCACCGGGCTGTGGTCGGCGTTGTCCGCGCCGGTATAGGTGAGGTCGAAGCGCTGGGGCATCTGGAAGTCGAGCTGGCAGGTGCCGAGCTGCCAGGAGCGGCCGAGGGCGTCGGTCACGTGGAAGTCGATCTTGGGGCCGTAGAACGCCCCATGTCCGGGGTTCAGCTGGAAGTCGCGGCCGGCGCCCTCGAGCGCGCGCTGGAGCGCCTTCTCGGCTACCTCCCATTGTTCCCTGTCACCGATCGACTTGTCCGGGCGCGTCGAGAGCTCGAGGCTCACCTCCTCGAACCCGAACCTGGCGTAGAGCTCGTCTATCGACTCGAGGATGTCGATCACCTCTCCCTCGATCTGCTCCTCGGTGCAGTAGACGTGGGCGTCGTCCTGGGTGAAGGCTCGTACCCGGAGCAGGCCGTGCAGGACGCCCTCGCGCTCGTCGCGGAAGACGTCGCCGAACTCCGCCAGGCGCAGCGGCAGCTCGCGGTATGAGTGGCGGGTCGAGCCGAAGACGAGGCACGCGCCGGGGCAGTTCATCGGCTTCAGCGCGAATCGCCGATCTTCTGACTCGACGGTGAACATGTTCTCCTTGTAGTTGTCCCAGTGGCCCGAGCGGTGCCAGAGCTCCTCGTCGAGGACCTGCGGCGTGCGGATCTCCTGGTAGCCGCGCTTGCGGAGCTGGCCGCGGACCTCCTCCTCCATCAGCTCGAGCAGCCGGCTCCCGTTCGGCAGCCAGAAGGGCATCCCCGGCGCCTCGGGCCGCAGCATGAAGAGGTCGAGCTCGGGCCCGAGCTTGCGGTGGTCGTTCTCCTTCGCCATCTCGATCTGCTCGAGGTGGGCTGCCAGCTCCTTTTCCGTGAGGAACGCAGTTCCGTAGATGCGGGTCAGCATCTGGCGCGTCTCGTCGCCGCGCCAGTAGGCGCCGGCGAGCGAGGTCAGCTTGAAGGCGCCGATGCGGCCCGTCGAGGGCGCGTGCGGGCCACGGCAGAGGTCCTCGAAGGCGCCGTTGGTGTAGATCGAGACGCTCTCGGCCCCCTCGTCGTTGACCAGGTCGGTGATCAGCTCGACCTTGTAGTCCTGGCCCTGTTGCTTGAAATGGTGCTGGGCCTCGTCGGTGCCGATGTCGCGGCGTGTGAAGGGCTCGTCGGCAGCGACGTGCACCTTCATCTGCTCCTCGATGCGCTCAAGGTCCTCCTCGCCGGGAGCGTCGCCGTCGGGGAACTCGATGTCGTAGTAGAAGCCGTCGGCGATCGGCGGCCCGATCGAGATCTTGGCCTTGGGCCACAGCTCGAGCACCGCCTCGGCGAGCACGTGGGCCGTGTCGTGGCGGATGAGCTCGAGCGCCTCGGGTGATTTGTCCGTGACGATCTCGATCTTCTCGCCGCCCGACAGCGGGGCCGAGAGGTCGCGCATCTCGCCATCGTGCTTGATCGCCAGCGCGGCCTTGGCAAGGCCGGCGCCGATCGCCGCGGCGGCGTCCGCGCCCGTGGCTCCGGGCTCCAGCTCGAGCTCCGAGCCGTCTGGGAGCTCGACCTTGACCTCGGGTTCAGGCATGGCGGCTGATGCTATCCGTGACCCCTCCGCAACTTCCAGCCCACTTGGTAGTTTGCGCTCCTGTACGACCTAGCTGAACCGCCTTCTCGCTTCGGCGATCTGGCGGCCGGGGGACCCAAAAGTCCCAGGGGCGAATCGCAATTCACATTGCGTAACGCGACTCTCTTTCGCGTGAGCCCGACAGCTAACCCCGGAAGCGCTTACGACAAGAGAGAGGTTCGAGCATGCGCAAGAGGTACGTCATCGGCTGCGCCGCCTTCGCGGCAGCGACCGCATTGGCGCTCCCGGGAGCCGCCTCGGCCCAGACCGCCACGTCCGCGGTCGACCCGACCTTCTACGACCTCCCCTTCGGCTCGCGCGACCTCAGCGCGGGGATGGCGGGCACGGACGTCAAGACCCTGAACTGGGTCCTGCGCGGCCTCGCCCTGGGCACCACGCCCGATGGCTCCTTCTCCTCGACCACCGACGGCGCGGTCCGCTCGCTCCAGGCCACCGCCGGGGGCAGCGCGAGCGGCGTCGTCGATCTGGCGACCCGCAAGACGATGGCGAGCCGCATGCTGAACCAGCACGCGTCCTGGTACGGGCCCGGCCTCTACGGCAACACCACGGCCTGCGGCCAGAAGCTCCGCATGGGCACCGTCGGCGTCGCGCACAAGAAGCTCCCCTGCGGCACCAAGGTCACGTTCGCCTACGAGGGCCGCTGGGTCCGCGCCAAGGTGATCGATCGCGGTCCCTACATCGCCGGCCGCAAGTGGGACCTGACCTACCAGACCGCCCTGCAACTCGGCACGATCGACGCCGGCACCGCGACGGTCAAAGCGATAGTCGCGCCGTGACGCTCCTCCGTAAGACCGGCTTCGCCCTGCTGGTTGCGGTGGCCCTGGTCTCGCTCGCGCCCGCTCCGGCGACGGCAGCCAAGTCATTCGGCTCACGCGTCCTGATGGTCGGCAGCAAGGGCAAGGACGTCCGCGTGCTGCAACGTTCGCTGACCACGCTCGGCCAGGCCCCCCCGATCGACGGAGTCTTCGGCACCACGACCAAGGCGGCGGTCAAGAAGCTCGAGCGCAGCCAGATCTGGAAGGTCGACGGCAGGGTCGACCGCAAGGACGCGAAGCGGATCGCGGTACTCGTCTCGGAGCGCTCGACGAAGATCCCCTCGCTGTTCTTCCTCGGCGGCCTTACCCAGCCGACCGCGACTGTCACCGTCAACCGGCCCGGCGCCGTGAGCCTGAACGTGATCGACACGATCAGCGGCCTCGGCGTCCTCTCCATCCCCCTGAAGTTCGCCTCGGCGGGCAGCCAGACCATCCCGTGGACCGGCGCCACGGCGACGCCCGGGCTCTGGGCGCCCGACTCCACCTATCGCTTCACGCTCAGCGGCGAAGGCGACACCGGTGCGGCCCTGAGCGGGCAGACGAAGCCCTTCGGCCTGCGCCGCCACTACTTCCCCGTTCCCGGCACCCACAGCTACGGCGGAGCCGGGTCGCGCTTCGGCGCCGGGCGCTCCGGCCACACCCACCAGGGCCAGGACCTGTCGGCGGGCTGCGGCGAGAAGCTCTACGCGACCGAGGCCGCCACCGTCACCACCAACGCCTACCAGGCGGGCGGCGCCGGCTACTACATCGTGATCCAGGGGGCCTATACCGGCACCAGCCACGTCTACATGCACATGCAGAGGCCCTCGTGGGCCGAGGTGGGGACGACCCTCTACCCCGGCCAGCAGATCGGCAAGGTCGGCAACACCGGCTCCTCCAACGGCTGCCACCTGCATTTCGAGCGCTGGTCCTCCCCAGGCTGGTACGAAGGGGGAGCGCCCTTCGACCCCCTCCCCGAGCTCCAGGCCTGGGACGCGTATTCCTGAGGCCCCACCGGGGCCCTCCGGCCGAAACCTCGTACCTGCGATTATCGTGACCGTAGGCTGCTGGCCCGCCCAACGAGTGTCGCGATCTGACGCGGAGTCCCTACCGATCGGCACTACTGGGCCGAAACCCCGGCCAAACGGCGTTGTTGAGCGGCGCACCTGACGGCTGCTACCACCCTCGCTACCAGTCTCAGCGCGGCCCAATGCGGCGGACGGTGGTAGCCGACTGGTTTGTCGGCTTCAACCTGTAGAGATCATGGACCGTGGACGCCATTCGCGAGCTTCTTGTCACCGAACCCGTCGAAGAGAAGCTGGCCGGGCGCGGCATCTCGTCCGAAGAGGCCCAGCAACTGATCGACAACCGCTACGTCATCGCGGCCAACCCAGGCCGCCGCCGACGCAGTCAGCGCAAGCTCGATGCTCGACGCCTCGTCGTCGGGCAGACCAACGGCGGCCGAACTCTGACACTCGTGATTGAGCAAACGCTGGACCCGACCACTTGGCTTGCGGTAACCGGCTGGGATGCAACCACGGCCGAGCGTAGAATGCTTGGCGATCGATGACCAAAGATCCCTGGACAGACCCCGATCCGCAGCCTGGCGACTTCGACGCCGATCTGGCGGCGATCGACCCTCGCGACGTCCAGGTGGTCGAGGCCGGCTCGGGCGGCAAGGTCACGATCGTGGTCGGCATCGAGGGAGAGGACGCGGTGCGTCTTGAAAAGCTCGCTACGAAACGCGGGCAGAAGCCCGGCGAGGTCGTAGCCGAGCTGATCCGCAAAGCCTGAGACTGCTACCACTCAGCTACCAGATGCTTGCCGCGGGGCCGAGCCCGACGCCCGACGACCGGGCTGTCGCAACGTGACGCGGGAACTTGAACATGGGCACTACTGGGCTCGAACCAGTGACCTCCGCCTTGTCGAGGCGGCGCTCTCCCAACTGAGCTAAGCGCCCGGGACGGGAGAAGTTAGCAGCGGGTAAGCGGGGTCAGGCGACCGGCGCGCGGGGCGTGGCGACGGTCGGCTCGTCGGCCATCTTGCCCTTGGCTCGCATCGTCAACTTGAAGGTCTCGAGCGCGTCGTAGCGCGGCTGCCAGCCCGTCGTCGACTTCAGCTTCTCGGTCGAGACCACCCACGGATAGCGCAGGAAGTGCAGGTTGCCGGCCGGTGCGTCGGTGCGCGGGACGCGCAGGGCCCACAGCGTGCCGGTGATGCGCTTGGCGGTCTTCATCGACAGCTCGCGGGTATTGACGCCGATCAGGTCGGCGGACTGCTTCCAGGTCATGGTGCCGTCGCCGGCGAGGTTGAAGGCGCCCGGCGCCTTCGCGTCCAGCAGCGTGATCAGGGCGCTGACGACGTCGTCCTCGTGGACGAGCTGGAACTCCTCGTCGTGCCCGTCGATGATCGGCAGGAACGGGGCGTTCTCCCACGTCTTCACGATGTAGTTGTTGACGTTCGGCCCGAGGACGATGCAGGGGCGGACGATGGTCATCGTCGCGTCGGGGTGGTCGGCCGCCCAGAGCTGGCAGACGCGGTCGGCCTCGGCCTTGTCGCGGGCGTAGGAGAAGTCGGGGGCGCCGCGCACGGGCCAGTCCTCGGCGATCGGCTTGGGGTTGTCGGGCCAGGCGCCGTAGGCGGAGGCCGACGAGGTGACCAGCACCTGCTTCGTCCCCGCCTCAGAGGCGGCCCACAGCGTCGCCTGGGTGCCGTTCACGTCGACGTCGTACATCTTCGCCTCGTCGTGGATCGGGTCGAGGATGAACGCGAGGTGGATCAACGCATCGATCTCGTGGGTCTCGAGCAGGTGGCGGGTGGCGTTGCGGTCGCGTACGTCACCCTTCACGAACTGGGTCTTCGGCCACTGGCGCTTGGGGGCCGCGACGTCGAGGATCACGATCAGCTCGGTCTCCTCGCGGCCCGAGAGCTCATCGATCAGCCTGCCCCCGATGTAGCCCGAGCCGCCTGTGATCAGGTAGCGCACGATGCGCATCGTAGGCGAGCAGTGATTGGATTGCGTTGTGAGCCGCCCCCGCATACTCCTCGTCCCCACCGTCACCGAGGTCGAATGGAAGATCAAGCCGGCGATCGCCGAGTGGGCCGACGTCGCTTCCTACGACGCGCCCGGCGTCGGGGACGAGCCCATGACCGAGCCCACGATCGAGGCAATCGTCGCCCGCGGGCTCGACGAGATCGACCGGCGCGGATGGGAGCGCTGCGTGATCGTCGGAGACGAGATCGGGGCGGCCCAGGCCGCTCGCATCGCCGGCGAGCGGCCCGCCGCCGTCCGCGCCCTGGTCATGGGGCATCCCGCGCTCGACTTCAACGCCGGGGGCCGGCGCCCCACCCTGAACCCCGAGATCCGCGACGTGCTCCTCCAGCTCGGGCGAACCGACTACCGCAGCTACGTCAGGGCGCTCTCCCAGGTCACGAAGGACGCCTACGACGAGGAGCTCGCGAACGCCTACATGGACCGCGTCTCCCATAATCTCACCGAGGCCTACGTCGAGGAGTTCTTCGGCCGCGCCGAGCGAATCGACCTCCTCCCCACCCTGCGCCGCGTCGAGGCCCCGATCCTCCTGGTCGAGCATTCGGGCTGCCTGATGTGGACCCGCGAGAGCTTCGAGGACGCGATCGCGGCCCTGCCGGACGCCGTCCGCACCTCCGTCGACCAGAAGCCGAGCGTCAACCCGGCGTTCGAGGCCGTGCTGCGGGACTTCGTCGAGGGCCTCCCGGGCGAATAGAGACCCGCCCGGGCACGGATCGAGCCTGCTCCGTCCGGGGCGACCCCTAGAAGGGAGGGAGCGTAAACAGCCGAAGGAGTGACGAATGGCCGCACAGAAGCAGGTCCTCACCGTCCCGACCGACAAGGGCTGGAGGAACAAGGCCGGCAACAACAGGCCGATCAGCAACCACCGCACCAAGAAGCTCGCCGTGAAGGCCGGCCGCAAGCTCGCGATGGAGCGCAAGGCTGTCCACGTCGTCCACAACACCGACGGCAGCGTGCAGAGGAAGGTCTCCTACTCCTAGGGGCGCGCGTCGCTAGAGGCGGCGACGCCCGTGCGCGCTGCCCGCGATACTGCACGCCATGGGAGATGGAGAGGTCCAGCTGGTTCGACGAATCTACGGGTTCGACTGGGTCGCGGTGGGCAGCCGCCGGGAGGGTTTTGACGAGTTGGCCAAGTTGGTCTCGCCGGAGTTTCGCTCCCACCTCTCACCCGAGCTCGGAGAGCGGGTGGTCAAGGGGGTCGAGGGCCTGGGCGAGTTCAGTCAGGCGCTGGAGCAGGACTTCAGCGAGTTCCGCTACGACGCCGAGGAGTTCATCGACGCAGCCGATGGCGCCGTCGTCGTCCTCGGCACCATCCACGCTCAGGGCCGCTACAGCCGAATGCCTCTCAGTGGCGAGTTCGGGCACGTGTGGAGGCTCGAGGTTGAAAGGGTGGCCGAGGTCACCGCCTATCGCGACCGCGATAGCGCCAGGCGCGAGGCGGGTCTGACATGATCGGCGGCATCGGGGGCGATGCGAGAGCTTTGAGGCCTGGCGCCCAAAGCCGGAGGCAGGCGCTGATGCTGGGCACGGTCGCGGTCGTCTCGGCGGGAATCGCCCTGCTCCTCTACGCCACCGGAGTGGCTAATGAGGCGGAGTTGAGCACGGTCGACGCGCGCTTCTCGATCCGCGGCGAGCAGAAGCCGCGCGACGACGTCGCCATGGTGCTGATCGACGACACCACCTCCAACGAGCTCAACATCCGCTTCCCCTACCCGCGCTCGCTGCATGCTCGGGTGATCGACGCGATCAGCGCCGACGGGGCGAAGGCGATCGCCTACGACGTCGAGTTCATCGAGCCCACCACGCCTCGCCAGGACAACGCGCTGATCACCGCGGTCCGCAGGGCCGGTCCGGACAGGGTGGTCCTCGCCGACACCCAACCCAACCCTGATGGCGAGAGCGGGGTGTTCGGAGGCCAGCAGGTGCTCGAGCAGATCGGCGCCCGCGCCGGCAACACCCAGATCGGCGAGGACTCAGATGGGGTCCGCCGCCGCATCCCCTACGCGGTCAGCCTCCAAAAGACGTTCCCGGTGGCGACCGCGGAGACGGTGCTCGGCGAGGAGATCACGGAGGACGACCTCGGCGGGGACAGCGCCTGGATCGACTTCGCCGGGCCCCCGGACACATACCCCTCGGTCCCGTTCTCCAGGGTCCTCGACGGCAAGGTCGATCCCGGCATGTTCGCCGGCAAGATCGTCGTGGTCGGCGCCTCCGATCCGGGCCTCAAGGACATCGCCGAGACCTCGACCACGGGTGACGGCCTCATGTCCGGGCCCGAGATCGAGGCCAACGCGATCGCCACGGCGTTGGAGGGGTTCCCGTTGCAATCTGCGCCGCTCGGGGTCGACCTGATGCTGATCATGCTGATGGGCCTGGTTGCGCCGATGGCCAGCTTCCGACTGCCGACGCTGCGGGCGTTGGCGCTGGCGCTCGCTGTCGGCGCGCTCTACCTGGTCGCCGCGCAGATCGCCTTCGGCGCCGGTCGCATCCTGCCCGTGCTCTACCCGATGCTGGCGCTGACGCTGACGATCGTCGGCTCACTCGCTGTCAACTATCTGCTGGAGGCGTACGAGCGCCAGCGGGTGCGCGACACCTTCTCCCGCTTCGTGCCCGAGCCGGTGGTCGGCCAGGTGCTGGCGCGCACCGACGACGACCTGCGGCTCGGAGGCCAGCGCATGGTGGTAACCGTGCTCTTCAGCGACATCCGTGGGTTCACCACCTTCTCCGAGACCCGCTCGCCCGAGGAGGTGTTCGAGGTACTCAACCGCTACCACGAGGAGATGACCGAGGCCGTGATGGACCACGGCGGCACCCTGATCTCATTCATAGGCGATGGGATCATGGCCGTGCACGGGGCCCCGATCGAGCAAGGCGACCATGCCGACCGAGCGCTCGCCACCGCAATCGAGATGCTCGAGGTCCGGCTCCCCCGCTTCAACGCGTGGATGCGCAAACGCGACGTCGGCGAGGAGTTCCGGATCGGAATCGGCCTCAACAGCGGGCCGGTGATGGCCGGGAACGTGGGGTCCCGCCAGCGTCTCGACTACACGACGATCGGAGACACCGTCAACACCGCGGCACGGCTGGAGGGGATGACCAAGGGCACCGAGCACCAGGTCTTCATCTCCGACTCCACCCGGGAGCTGCTCTCAGGCGATCCCGTCCGGCTTGCCTTCGTCGACTCGATGCCGGTCAGGGGCAGGGCCGAGCAGATCAAGGTCTGGGCCCCGGTGGCGGCTGCGGGGGAGCCGGTGGGCCCGTCGGAATCGAGGTCCTGAGGCCTGGCTCAGAGCCGGGCGAGGTACTTCTCGCCGGGACCGAGGAAGATCTTCTTCTTCAGCTTTCTGTCGAAGACCTCGACGCCCAACCCTTCGACCACCTTGGTCAAGGTGCCGTCGCAGGTGTCCTTGGTCAGCCAGATCGTGCCGCGGACGCTACTGGTGCTGCCCCTGCCCGAGGTCGCGTAGCCGCCGCTTCCGCTTCCCCAGAGCTTGCGGCCCCGCTTGGCCGTGGTGACCGCGGTCGGACCCTTGCTGCCGGCCCGGGCCGTCGTCGGCCGACCGGCGCCGCAGGCCAGCTTCCCGATCAGCTTCGCCGTGGCGTCGGAGCCCGAGCCGGGCGACTGCTTGATCTTGAACAGCCCGGCATAGAACTCGACCGACTGGTCAGGGGCCGTGCTTCCGAAGGCCCCGGTGGCGGCGGTCAACCTCACCCGGCTCCCCCGCGTATCGAAGATCGTGCCGACCGGAAGCTCGGTCAGTCCTGTGAGCGCCTGAAAGCTCCCCCCTGGCGTCTTCACCTCAACCGTGCCGAAGACAGGCTCGGCCAGGACCTGGACGCCGTGCTCAGGGGCGAGCGCGACTCCGGCGGGGGCACCCTGCGCCCCCGAAATCGGGCCCACCCGGTCCGAGGCGACCCACTGCTCGGCGGTGCTGGGGGACATGGCGAGAACCCGGATGAAGAAGCCGGTGTCCGCGGGAGCCACCATATAGCTCTGGGCGCTGGCGCCGGCGATGTCGGACCAGCTGGAGTCCACCGAGTCCACCGAATTGCAGGCAGAGGCGGAGGGGTCACAGCGCTGCCATTGGTAGGTCGTGGACTCCCCCACATCGCTCGAGGTGAGGGTCCCGCCGACCACGGGTTCCCCCGTGATCGTCGGCTGTGGTGGCCCAAGAACCACGGCCGCGGGGGATGAAGTCGCGAGAACGGCGGCCACCGTGGCAAGGACGAGCAGCATCGCACCGCCCGCCTTGACTCGAACGCCTCGATTCGCTGTGTTGCGCTGATTCTCCATGCCTCTGAGTCAAGCCCCCCGGTAGTTGTTTCGGCAGCACTTTGCTCTGCACGGACTATCGGCAGCGCCAACATACCGACTTTTGGGGAGGAGGGCAAGTGGGGGCGCTGGGGCCCACAGGCCCGTCGGTAAGGGAGCCGGACGGGATTCTTGGCCAACGGTCCAAAGACGGGCTTCGCGGCCGGGCATAGCCTCCGCGCAGGTGAGCATCGCGATCCCGACGAAACTGCGCTCGCCGATCGACGGTTACCTGCGGGACCTCCACGAGCGTCATGCCGAGTCGCGCGGCGGCGAGGTTGCCACCTACATTCCCGAACTCGCCAAGGCCGATCCCGAGTGGTTCGGGATCTGCGTGGCGACCGCCGACGGACAGCTCTACGAGGTGGGAGACACCCGCCGGCACTTCACGATCCAGTCGATCTCCAAACCCTTCGTCTACGGGCTGGCGCTCGAGGACCGCGGGGCCGAGGCGGTGGCTGCCAAGGTCGGTGTCGAGCCGACCGGCGACGCCTTCAACTCGATCAGCCTCGACCCGGTGACCGGCTCTCCCCTCAACCCGATGATCAATGCCGGCGCCATCACCGTCGCCTCGCTGGTGGCCGGCGAGACTGCATCGGAGCGCTTCGAGCGCGTCCGGATGTCGCACTCGCGCTACGCCGGGCGGGCCCTGGAGGTCGACGAGTCGGTCTATGAGTCCGAGCTGCGCAGCGGCCACCGCAACCGCGCCATCGGACACATGCTTCGCAACTTCGACGTGCTGAGCGAGGATCCCGACCCCACCCTCGGCGCTTACTTCCGCCAGTGCTCGCTGCTGGTGGACTGCCGCGACCTGGGTGTGATGGCGGCGACCCTTGCCAACGCGGGGATCAACCCGGTGACCGGCGAGCGCGCCGTCGCTCGCGACTTCGTCGAGAACATGCTCAGCGTGATGACGACCTGCGGCATGTACGACGCCGCCGGACAGTGGGTCGACATGGTCGGCATGCCCGCCAAGAGTGGCGTCGCAGGCGGCATCCTCGCCGTGCTGCCGGGGCAGCTGGGGATCGCCGTCTACTCCCCTGCGCTCGATTCGCTCGGAAACAGCGTGCGCGGGATCGAGGTCTGCCGCGAGCTATCGCGTGAGCTGCAGCTCCACTTCCTGCGGGTGGCGCGGTCCTCCCGCTCAGCGATCCGCGCCCACTACGACATTGAGGCGGTGCGGTCCAAGCGCCGCCGCAACCCGGTGGAGGCCGAGGCCCTGAGTGGCTTCGGCGAGCGCGCCTGCGTCTACGAGCTCCAGGGCGATCTGCTCTTCCCCGCGGTGGAAGTCGTGATCCGCACTGTCGTCGACAACGACGAGCTGGAGGTGGTGCTGCTCGACCTGCGGCGCGTGACCCACATCGGTGAGCCCGCCGAGCGGATGCTGACGCGGCTGGTTGACGACCTAGACCAGTCAGGGCGCTCGGTCGTGTTCGCCGCCCACGACCCGCCGGCCTTCCTGCGCGCCGAGCGAAAGGGCGGAGCGTTCTCAGGGCCGGCGCCCGCGGTTTTCAGCGATGTCGACATAGCACTCGAGTGGTGCGAGAACGAGTTGATCGCCCGCCACTCCCGCGCGCCCGGCCCGAGAAGGTGGAGCTCGCCGAGTTAACGCTGTTCAGCAACCTCGACGTCGACCAACTCGCCCGCGTCGGCGCGATGCTCGAGCCCCGGCATTTCGAGGCCGGCGAGTACCTGGCCCGTCAGGGCGAGCCCGCCGACGGCATCTACCTGTTGCTCCAGGGAGAGGCGAGCGTGATGCTCAACACGCCCGATGGCGGCGTCGTGCGCCAGACCACACTGTCGCCCGGGATGATGTTCGGGGAGCTCTCGATCATCGGCGAGTCGATGCGTACGGCTGACGTGGTCGCTGACCGGGCCGGCCAGGGCTGTTTGCTGCCGTCCTCGGCGCTCGGGGACCTCGAGCGCTCCCATCCCGAGATCCATTCGGGGCTGCTCCAGAACCTGCTCGGCGGCGCATACGAGGTTGTCGCCAGGCTTCAGGACGAGGCCGCTACGCTCGCCAGCCGCGACGCCTCGGTCTGGCTGGTCGCCGACTGAGCGCCGGCCTCCGGGGCTACTGGCTAAGGGCCTGTCCGAGTCAGGCTGATGGTGTTACCCAGGGGTTGTCGCCAGGCGGGGACCTTTTGGGGACCTCTTTTTCGACCCTTAACGAGAAAACCCCGCCGTAGCGGGGAATCCTCGAAGGCGCCTACCGGAATCGAACCGGTGTAAACGGCTTTGCAGGCCGCTGCGTAGCCACTCCGCCAAGGCGCCGGGTGGTGCGGGGCAAGCCTAGCCAGCGGGCCTGCGGCGGTGCGCGAATAGAGTGCCGCCGATGCGGATGCAGCTCGCGCTCGGGTACTGGCCGTGGATCTCCTTCGAGGATCAGCTCACGCTGGCGGCGCAGGCCGACGAGGCGGGGATGGACGGGCTCTGGGTGTCGGAGGCCTGGGGCCAGGACGCCGTGTCGATCCTGGCGGTGCTGGCCGACCGCACCGAAAAGATCCACCTCGGGTCGGCGCTGATGCAGATCCCGGCGCGGCCGCCGACGACCGCTGCGATGGCCGCGGCGACGATCGACGTGATCTCGAATGGCCGCTTCCGCATGGGCCTCGGTGTGTCGGGGCCGCAGGTTTCCGAAGGCTGGTACGGCGTGCCGTTCACCCGTCCCCTGTCGCGAACGCGCGAGTACGTCGAGATCGTGCGCAAGGTGTGGGCCCGCGAGGTCGTCGAGTACGACGGCCGCGAGTTCCAGCTGCCGGCGACGGAGGGGATCGGCCTCGGCAAGCCGCTGAAGCTGATGATCAAGCCTGTCCAGGAGAAGGTGCCTATCTACCTCGGGGCGATCGGACCGAAGGCGATCGAGCAGACCGGCGAGATCGCCGACGGCTGGTTGCCGGCGTTCTTCAACCCCTACGACTGCGACCGGCTCCTGGCCCACTTCGACCGCGGGTTGGAGAAGGCCGGCAGGGCCCGCGGGGACCTCGACCTGGCTCCGATGGTGCCCGTCGCCGTCGAGGAGGACGTCGAAGCCGCGCGGGAGGCCGTGCGGCCGTTCGTCGCCTTCTACCTCGGCGGCATGGGCGCCAAGGGCAAGAACTTCTACGTCGACCTCTGCGACGACTACGGGTACGGCGACGAGGCGCGCGAGATCCAGGACCGCTTCCTCTCGGGCGACCGGATGGGCGCGATCCGTGCGGTCACGCCGGACATCATCGACGCGGGCGGAATCGCCTGCACGCCGGACGAGTTGGAGGAGCGCGTCGCCGCCTACGAGAAGGCGGGCGCGACGTCGCTGCTCTCGATCGTGTTCGGCTCCGACCGCGCCGGCACCGTCAGCCGCCTGGCCGAGCTCGGCGCCGCGGCCTAGCGGCCCCTGACGGCCCTACCGGCCCAGCATGCGTAGCATCTGCCGCGCGTCGCGAGGCACGTTCGCAATCGGCTCGCGCACCGACACGACTCCGGCCCGGAGCTCGCGGTCGCCGACCGCGAGGAAGGCGGGGTCGTCCTGCAACTCGGTCAGCGCGTACTCGGCGGCCTCCGCTGAGCCGGCGACGGCTGCGATCAGGTCGGCGGCCTTCCCGGAGGTCACGGGCGAGGCCGGAGCGTCGAAGGTGCGGCCCTCGAGGCCGTGGCGGGCGGCGAAGTCCGAGTAGGTCTTCTTGGCGCGGCCGTAGGCGCGCTGCATCGGGCCGAACAGCTTCTCTTCGAGCGTGTCGGCCGTCTGGTCGTCGAGGCTCTCGTACGCCTCGCCGAGCGAGCCCAGCCCCTCGCCGAGGTACTCGGCGGCCTCGCCGAGACGCGCCATGAGTGCTTCCCTGCCCTCGAGATCCGTGTACGCCACTGACTCAAAGATAGTCAGTGGTCAGAAGCGGCTGATGGGATTCGAACCCACGACCTTCTGCATGGCAAGCAGACGCTCTAGCCAGCTGAGCTACAGCCGCACGAACGCGTGAGTATAGGGACGCTTCCCCCGGCGCTACCCGCTGCCGAGTGCGTCGAGAGCCTCGTTGACGAGCGCGTCGGCGCGCTCGTTCTCTTCGCGCGGCACGTTGCGGATCGTCCACGAATCGAGGCCTGACAGGGCCTCCACGACCTGGGCGCGGAGGGGGCGCAGGTGCTCCTGCTTGACCTTGAACTTCCCCTGAACCTGCTTCACGATCAGCTCGGAGTCGCCGATGAGCTCGACCTCGTCCGCGCCCAGCTCGCCCGCCAGTTCGATTCCGAGCAGCATCGCCCGGTACTCGGCGACGTTGTTGGTCGCCTCGCCGATCGTCTCGTTGCGCTCGGCGAGGACCTCGCCGTCCTCGCCGGTGGCGACCGCGGCGATGCCTGCGAGGCCCGGGTTGCCCCTGGCGCCGCCGTCGACGTTGACCGTGAGCTTCACGGCGCGCAACCTAGCGCGCCGACTGGGAACGAAGTTCTAAGCGACCGGCTGCTCGGAGGACTGCGCCTCCGAGATCACCCGTTGCGCGAGGTGGCTCGGGACCTCCTCGTGGCGGGCGAACTCCATCGTGAAGTCCCCGCGCCCTCCGGTTATCGCGCGCAGGTCCGGCGCGTAGTCGAGCACCTCGGCCATCGGGACCTCGGCCTTGACCTCGGTGGCCGAGCCCTTCGGCTCCATCCCGAGCGGCTTCCCGCGACGGGAGTTCAGGTCCCCGATCACGTCGCCCACCGCATCGTCTGGCACCGTGATCGTCAAGGCCATGATCGGCTCGAGCAGGACGGGGTCCGCTGACTCCATCGCGTCCTTGAACGCCATCGAGCCCGCGACCTTGAACGCGTTCTCCGACGAGTCGACCCGGTGGTACTGGCCGTCGCAGAGGCGGACGCGAACGTCCTTGACCGGGTAGCCGGCCAGCACGCCGTGAGCCATCGCCTCGACGACGCCCTTCTCGACGGCGGGGATGAAGCCCTTGGGGATCGACCCGCCCTTGATCTCGTCGACGAACTCGAAGCCCGCCCCCGCCTCGGCGGGCGAGATCTCGATGTGGCAGTCGCCGAACTGGCCTCGGCCACCCGTCTGCTTCTTGTATCGGCCGTGGGCCTTGGCCGGGGATCGCACCGCCTCCTGGTAGGGGACGCGCGGAGGGTGCAGCTCGATCTCGGCGCCGAAGCGGTCGCGCATCCGATCCACGATCACCTCGACGTGCACCTGCGTGAGCCCGGCGATGATCTGCTCGCCGGTCTGGCGGTCGCGGTGGACGTCGAGGGTCGGGTCCTCCTCCTCGAGGCGGCGGATCGCGTTGGCGGCCTTGTCCTCGTCGCCCTTGCTCTTGGGCTCGAAGGCGAACGCCATGACCGGCGCCGGCAGGCGCAGAGGCGTGAACGCAACCTTCGCGTCCTTGGTCGCCAGCACGTCGCCCGCCCTGGTCTCCTTCAGCTTCGCGACGGCTCCGATGTCTCCGGTGCCGAGCTCGTCGACCGGGGTGTGCTCCTTCCCCTGTGGGACCAGCACCTGCCCCACGCGCTCCTTGGCCCGGCGCGTGACGTTCGTGACCTGTGAGTCGGCCTTGAGAACCCCCGAGCAGACGCGAAAGAGGTTCAGCCGGCCGGCGAACGGATCGGCCACCGTCTTGAAGACGTAGGCGACGAGCTCCCCATCCTCGGCGGGGACGATGTCGATCTCCTCCCCCTCCTCGTCCAGGGCGGTGATCGGGCCCCGCATGGCGGGCGAGGGCAGATCCTCGACCAGCGCCTCCAAGAGGCGGCTGGTGCCCAGGTTCCTCGTGGCGATTCCACAGGTGACCGGAAAGACCCGGCCGTCGGTCACGCCCCGCTTGAGCACGGAGACGATCTCGTCGTGGTCGATCTGCTCCCCGTCCAGATAGCGCTCCATCAGCTCGTCGGAGTTCTCGGCCACCTCGTCCATCAGCTTCTCGCGGTACTCGTTGGCCTGGGCGACGAGCTCCTCGGGGATCTCCTGCTCGGCGGCGGCGCCCTGGCCCTCGCCCTGGGCGACGAACGCGACCATGTCGATGAGATCCACGACCCCCGAGACCTCGTGCTCGGTGCCGATCGGGATCTCCGTCGCGACCACATGGGACCCGAAGGAGTCCTGGAGGCTTTCGAGCGCCCGGAAGAAGTCCGCGCGCTCGCGGTCGAGCATGTTCACGAACACGAGGCGCGCGAGGCCCTCGCGGTCCGCGCGCTGCCAGAGGCGCTCGGTGTTGACCTCGACCCCCATCACGGCGTTGACCACCACGACCGCCGAATCGGCCACCCGCAGCGCTGCGATCGTGTCGGCGATGAAGCTGGGTTCGCCAGGGGTGTCGATCAGGTTGATCTTGCGCCCGGTGTGCTCGAACGACGCGACGGATGCGCCGATCGACATCCCGCGCTCGTGCTCGTCGCCCTCGAAGTCCGAGACGGTGGAGCCGTCGTCCACCTTGCCGAGCCGGTTCACCACCCCGGCCTCGAACAACAGCGCCTCGTGCAGCGAGGTCTTGCCGGCACCTCGGTGCCCGATCAGCGCGACGTTGCGAATCCGGTCGGCGGCCTTGTGGCCCATCGCCGCGGACCCTAAGGGCTTACGGCGTTCCCTTCAAGCCGTCTGCTTCAAGCGGCTGCGCAGCCGCAGCACGGCCTTGGAGTGCAGCTGCGAAACGCGGGACTCGGTCACGCCGAGGACATCGCCGATCTCGCGGAGTGTCAGGTTCTCGAAGTAGTAGAGGGCGATGACGAGCGTCTCGCGCTCGGGCAGGTCCGCGATCGCCTCCTGCAGGCGGTCCTTGACCTCGCTGGAGTCCAGCGCAGCCTGGGGGTTCGGGGCATTCTCGTCCTCGATCGTGTCCAGCAGCGAGACCTTGTCACCCGAGGCGTCGGGGGTCATCCACAGCTCCTCGAGGGCCAGGATCGACGAGTTCGAGATCTGGATCAGCGAGTCCTGAAGGTCCGACTCGGCGATGCCCAGGGCGTCCGAGAGCTCGGCATCGGTCGGGGCCCTGCCGAGCTTGTGCTCGAGCTTCGAGTTCGCCTGCTCGATCTCGCGCGCGCGAGAGCGCACAGAGCGCGGCACCCAGTCCAGGGAGCGAAGCTCGTCGATGATCGCGCCACGGATTCGCTGCATGGCGAAGGTCTCGAAGCGGATCTGCCTGCGCGGGTCGAAGCGGTCCATCGCCTCCAGCAGACCCAGCATCCCGTAGGAGATCAGGTCGGACTGCTCCACGTGGGAGGGCAGGCGAGCACCCGTCCGGCCGGCCACGAACTTGACCAGAGGGGAGTAGGCGACGACCAGCCGCTCGCGGGCGCTCCCGTCTCCCTGCTCCTTGTAGCGGCGCCAGAGCTCCTTCAGCTCGAAGGCCTTGACCTCCGCTTCAGGCACTGGTTTCAGCCGTTTGCAGGGTGTTCTCAGGCACGAGGATGGCTTCGAGCGTACTGCGTCTTCATCCATGAGGGCTCCACTCGCGTGTAGATCTGGGTCGTCGAAAGGCTGGAGTGGCCGAGCAGCTCCTGGATCGTGCGGAGGTCGGCGCCGCCCTGGAGCATGTGGGTCGCGAAGGAGTGACGGAGCGCATGGGGTGAGACCCCGCCCGCGATCGCCGCCTCCCGCACCCAGAGCCCCAGGCGCCGGCGGAGGTCGGACGGGTGCAGGCGTAGGCCACTCTTGGAGACCAGGAGCGCAGGCTGCTCGCGGTCGCCCACCAGGGCGTGGCGCCCGCGCTCGAGGTAGGCGCGCAGGGCCCGCTGGGCGGGCTCGCCGACGGGCACCAGGCGGGTCTTCCCGCCCTTCCCCTCCACGCGCAGGCGCTCTCCGTCGAAGTCCATGGACCCGATGTCGAGGTCGATCACCTCCTGCGCGCGAAGGCCGCAGGAGTAGGTCAGCTCCAGCATCGCGCGGTCTCGCAACTCGAGCGGGGTGCGAGCCGGGATGCGGTCGAGCAGCGCGGCAGTCTCGTCGCGGCCGAGCACGCGGGGCAGCTTCGACTCGCGCTTCGGGCTCGAGACGAGGTCGGCCGGGTTCGCGGCGACGTCTTCGTTTCGCAGCAGCGCCTCGTAGAAGCTCCGGATCGCGGCCAGCTTTCTAGCCACCGTCGCCTTCGAGGCGCCCCCCTGCGACAGCTGCGCGGCGAAATGGCGGAGGTCGCGATGCCCGAGGCGGCCGGGCCCCATTCCCCGCCCGTCGGCCCAGACGGCGAGCTGGCCGAGATCTGTGGTGTAGGCACGGCGGGTGCGTTCGGCCACGGCCCGGGCGCTCAGCTCGCGATCGAACGTCTCGAGGGCCTCGCTCCAGGCCCGTCCAAGCTCGGGATCGCCGGATTCCTCCGCGTCAGGCATGGAAAGAGGTTCTGCGCGCGCCCCGTTCATCCTGCGCGGGGCGCCCAGAATGACCGGATCCCGGCCCGCTACTGGATGTAGATCGGGGTGCCGACTTCGACGCGGTCGAACAGTTCGATCACATCGTCGATGTACATTCGCACGCAGCCGTGCGAGGCGGCGCTGCCGATCGACCCCGTGTCGTCGGTGCCGTGGATGCCGGCCCCGTCGTAGATGCCCATCCAACGCGCCTTCAGCGGGTTCGAGGGGCCCGGCGGGATCGACTGGCCCGCCAGGTCGCCGGCCCAGCTCGATGTCGGGACGTTCCAGGTCGGGTCGGTCTGCTTGTCCTGGATCGAGTGCAGGCCCGTGGGGGTCGAGTAGCCGCCGCCGCCCACGGCGACGCCGTACTCCTTGACCAGCTTCAGGTTCACGAACAGCCGGAGCTTGAACTCGCTCTGGTCGACCGTGATGTAAGTGGGGTACTCCTCGGCGAGCTCCTTTGTGGTCACCTCGGGCGCGGTCTTCTCGGCCGTCGCCTCGATCTCGTCCTCGGCGCCCGGCGATTTCACCTGCCGGGTGATCAGCCGGCTGAGCTCGTTCTGGCGAAGCTCGAGGCCGGTCTCGCCCTGCGTAGGCGTGAGGGTGTCGGTGCCGGGCTCGATCGACGCGTCGACCGGCTCCTTGTCGACCTTCTCGGCGATCTCGGCGACGAACTCGTCGACCGCGTCCTCGGAATAGCTGACCTGCGGAGCAAGGTTGACGTTCACGGCAGAGCCCTGGACGTAGCGGCCGACCCTGTCGACGATCGTGCCCTCGCGGCTCTCGGCGATCGCCTCGTCGATCATGCCGTCGACGTCGGCGCTCTGGCCGAGCTGCTTGGAGCGAAGCGTGTAGGTCTCGCCGTCAAAGGTGACCTCGACGGGCTTCTCGAGGGGCGAGACGACCTCCTCCTCGATCACGTCGCGCGCGTCGTCGGCGCTGCGCCCGCCGATGTCGACGCCGCCGACGGTCACGCCCGGGGCGATCTGGGCCTCCTGCGAGCGGTCGTACGCGTAGACACCCACTGCCAGGAGCAGCGCGGCGATGATCGCCACGACTACGGCGATCATCAGCTTCTGGGGTGCTCTCAGTCCGGATTCCATGATTTCCCTGTGTCGGATTGTACGAACCTCACCCGCGCGGCGGCGAGGGTGTGTGCCATACGCAACACGCTTTGCGTCCTCACGCTCCAGGCTTTCGTCGGGTGGACGCGTTCGGATCAGTCTATGTACGTAGCATCGGCGCGATGCCGGCGACCCAGGGCACCCCCACCGGGCGCGAGGAGCTGCAGCGGATCGTCTCTGACACTCGCGCTGCCGTTGCCATCGCCACCGGGCGAGCGAGCCTTCCCGACCCCACGCCTGCGGACGGCCCCGATCCCTACGGCAACGCGGATCCCGAATGGCTCGGCATCGACTGGGCGGCGCACCGGCGCGAGGTCGACGTCGTCGGCGCCCGGGTGAACTACGTGGAGATGGGTGAGGGGCCGCCGATCGTGTTCGTCCACGGCCTCTCGGGCGCGTGGCAGAACTGGCTCGAGCAGATTCCGGAGTTCGCGCGCGACCACAGGGTCATCGCCCTCGACCTGCCGGGGTTCGGCTCCAGCCCGATGCCGCCGTGGGACATCTCCGTACAAGGCTACGGCAGCTTTCTGCGCGATTTCTGCGAGAAGCTCGGCATCGACCACGCCGCGATCGTCGGCAACTCACTGGGCGGCTTCATCGCCACCGAGGTGGCCATCGCCGAGGCGAACCGCGTCGACAAGCTCGTGCTCGTATCGGCCGCCGGCATCACCTGGGCGCGTGCGCGCCGCGAGCCCGCCGCGATGCTCGCGCGGATGGCCCGCGCAACGACCCCCCTCGCCTTCCGCTTCCAGCTATCCGGGATCAGGCGACCGAGGATCAGGCAGGCCGCGTTCCAGGGCGTGTTCCATGATCCCAAGGCTCTCCGGCGTGAGCTCCTCTGGGAGAGCTTTGTGCCCGCGCTGGAGGCCCCCGCCTTCTATGACTCCATGACCTCTCTCGTCGGCTATGACATCCGCCACCGCCTGGAGGAGATCGAGGACCCGACCCTGATCGTCTGGGGCCGCAACGACCGCGTCGTCCCCGTCCCGGCGGCCCTCAGCTACAAGCGGCGGATCGGGGACAACGCCGAGCTGCACATCTTCGACCAGACC
>Ga0183260_10000417_pt1 | contig 35763 bp, 31 predicted proteins | sample AntDrymUQ4972206_2_FD_129768 | JGI IMG/M metagenome (GOLD analysis project Ga0183260, IMG submission 129768) | Polar desert sand microbial communities from Dry Valleys, Antarctica - metaG UQ497 (22.06) (version 2) (version 2) | ecosystem: Environmental > Terrestrial > Soil > Desert | place...
GCGCAGCCGATCCGGCTTGGCCGGTCGGCGAGCCCGGCGGGCGACGAAGGTGGGCGAGCGCCGATCCGGAGGGTCGGCTGGTGAGCTCGGAGGCGCAGCCGATCCGGCTTGGCCGGTCGGCGAAGCCCGGAGATTGGGTCACGGGGTCGTGACCAGGGTGCCGGCGACGAAGCGCTGCAGCATGTCGACGGCGGTGGCGGCCCGGCGGGCGTCACCGGTGACGGCGGAGATGCGGGCGATGCCGAAGGCGACGGCGTTGAGCAGGTCCTCGACGCCGCGCCGGTCGACGTCGGCCGCCAACTCCCCTCGTGACGCCGCCGCCGCCACCATGCGGCGGAAGAACAACGTGTTGCGCCGGCGCAGCGGCCGCAGCAGCTCGTTCAGCTCGGGGTGGATCTGGGCCTCGCCGGCTGCGCCGCGGTCGAACGCCGGCACCGTCGGGTCGCTGGCATTGAGCTCACCGACGGCGACGATGGCGGCGATGAACTGGCCGAGCAGGGTGCCGTGGCCGGCGATCGCCTCGTCCAGCGTGGTGAACACGCGGTCGTAGATCTCCTCGTAAACGGCGGCGTAGAGCTCCGCCTTGGAGTCGAAGTAGTGGTAGATCGCACCCGGCGTCAGGCCGCTGGCGTCGGCGATCGCCCGATTTGTGGTGGCGTCATAGCCGTGTTCGGCGAACAGGCGCCGAGCCACATCGAGGACCCGCTGACGGGTGGCGGCCGAGTCCTGATCCCGAGGCCGCCCCCGCCGGCGCGGCTCGGGGGTCGGCCCCGGCGAGTCGGAGCCGTGGACGACCACCATCTGGCGAACCTACCCGACGCCCTCGCGCCGGTCCGGGTCAGACGTGGCGTCAGACCGTGGCGTCCGCCCCGGCGACGTCGGGCTGGCAGATGCGGCACGGCGAGCGCCCGAGACCCTCGGCGTCGGCAGTCGACATCGTCGTCAGGCCAGCATGGCCGGCGACGACCGTGCAGTCCGGGCGGTGGTAGCTGTCCGAGCCGACCACCACCTCTCCCCCGGCGGCGGCACCTCCGACCGAGCCGGCGGCGACCGGTGCTGCTCCCGACGAGACCGCCGATCGCCCGGCCGCCCCCGCTGCACCACCGCCGGCGACGGCGTCGCGCAGGTCGTCGAGGGCAGCCCGGAGTTCGACGCGGTCGGCCCGCAGGCTCTGGGCGACCATCAACCCGGCACCGACGACGACGAGGCCGAGCCCGGCCAGGCCCCCAGAGATGACGTAGGGGATCTGCGCCGACACAGCGTCGTTGGAGGCGGCGCCGTTCCAGCCGAGGAAGATGAGCACGAAGCCGGCGAGCGCGTACACGATGCCGACGACGCCGCCGAGCTTGATCCAGCCGTTCTTCATGGTTGCCGTGTGCCTCCGGTGTGGTGGTTCGATGTCAGTGGTCGCCGCCGAGGTAGGCATGGCGCAGGTTGGCGGCGCGGATCTCGTCGCCGACGCCGGAGAAGACGAGCGTGCCCTTCTCCATGATCAAGGCTCGGTCGGCGTAGGGCAACACGCCCACGTTCTGCTCGACGATGATCACCGTCACGCCGTCGTCGTTGATGCGTTTGACGACCTCGAAGACGGTCTTGGCCAGGGCCGGGCTGAGCCCGAGCGATGCCTCGTCGATCAGCAGCAGCCGCGGCCGTGACATCAACGCCCGGCCGATCGCCAGCATCTGCTGCTCGCCGCCCGACAGCGTCCCGGCGTTCTGGTCGGCCCGCTCGGCGAGGCGGGGGAAGTAGTCGTAGACGAGCTCGCGCCGCTCGGCGATCTCCTGCGTATGCCGGCGGCGGACCCACGCGCCGAGGCGCAGGTTGTTGGCCACGCTGAGGGCCGGGAAGACCCGCCGACCCTCGGGGACGAGGGCGATGCCCTGGCTGACGAGGTGGGTCGGCGGCTTGCCGGCGACGTCGTTGCCGTCGAAGCGGATGACGCCGTCGTCGGGCTTGAGCAGCCCGGCGATCGTCGTCACCGTCGTCGTCTTGCCGGCCCCGTTGAGGCCGAAGAGGACGGCCGTCTCGCCCTCCTCGACGGCGAAGTCGATGCCCATCAGCACCGGGAACCCGTAGCCGACGCGCAACCCCTCGACTTCCAGCAGCGCCATCAGGAGCCTCCCTCGACCAGGGATTCGAGCTGCTCTTCGAGGGCCAGGACCTCGGGGTCCGGGTCCTCGCCGAGGTAGGCGGCGACGACCTGGGGATGGTTGCGCACGTCGTTCGGCAGGCCGTGCGTGAGCAGCTGACCGAAGTCGAGGCAGTACACGTAGTCGCAGACCCGCACGACGAGGGGGACGTGGTGCTCGATCATGACGATCGACAGGCCGAACGTCCGGCGCAGCTCGAGCAGCGTGTCGCCGAGCTGGTGAGCCTCCTCCGGTCCCATTCCCGACGACGGTTCGTCGAGCAGCAGGACGTCGGGATCGGTCGCCAGGACGGTCGCGATCTCGGCGCGCTTCAGCGTGCCGTAGGGCAGCCCGGCGACCTGCGTGTCGAGCAGGTCGGCCAGCCCCAGCGACTCGGCCAGCAGGTCGGCCCTGGCACGCAGCTGGCGCTCCGAACGGCGCGACCGGTTGCTGCCGAGCATCCCGGAAACGAGCCCGTAGTCGGCCTGCAGGTATTGCGCCGTGATGAGGTTGTCGCGCACGGTCGCGCCCTTGACGAGGCCGACGTTCTGGAACGTGCGCCCCAGCCCGAGCTGGGCCCGCTCGTGCACGGCGAGGCCGGTGATGTCCTGGCCGCGGTAGATGATGCGGCCGGTGTCGGGCGTGTAGAAGCCCGTGATCATGTTGAACAGCGTTGTCTTGCCGGCGCCGTTGGGGCCGATGACGCCGACGATCTCCAGCTCGCCTACCGACACGCTGACGTCGCGGTTGGCCTGGACGCCGCCGAAGCGGATCGACAGGTCGATCGTCTCAAGCACGGACATCGGTGATCTGCACCTCCTTCAGCCCTCGATCGTGGGGGTCGAAGCGGTGACCGCCGAGCCAGCGGGCCACGGGGCGGACCTGTTGGCCGATGCCGCCCGGGAACTGGATCAGGTTGACGAGCAGCAGCAGCGGCCCGATGACGAGCGGAGCCAGCTCGGGCGTCAGGTCGAACGGTGCCGGGATCTTGGAGAGGCCGTTCTCAAGGCCGGGGATCTGGTGCAGAAGGTACGGCATCAGGGCGAAGAAGGCGCCGCCGATGACCAGCCCGTACCGGCTGCGCAGCCCGCCGACCACGGTCATGATGATGAACACCAGGCTGAGGTTGAAGTTCCAGACGTCGGCCGAGACGCTGAGGTCGTTGTGGGCGATGAGGGCGCCGGCCAGACCGGCGAACGTGCCCGACACGACGAAGGCGAACAGCGTCGCCATGCGCACGTTGATGCCGAACGTCGACGCCACCCGCGGGTTCTCGCGCAGCGCCAGCAGGGCCCGCCCGCCCTTCGTCTTCATCAGCCGCCAGTCGAGGAACAGCACCAGGGCGAGGAAGGCGAGGCACAGGTAGTAGTAGCGCCACTCGCTTTCGAACCAGTCGGGTTTGGGCGCCCGCTGACCGGCGCCACCGCCGGTGAACGACGCGATCTGGAAGATGTTCTGCTCGGCCACCAGGCCGTAGGCCAGCGTGACGAGGGCGAAGTAGAGGCCGCGGATGCGCAGCGAGACGCCGCCGAGCACGAGGGCTTGGGCGGCGCCGATGCCGGCGGCGGCGAGCACACCGACCCAGAACGACTGGCCCTGCACCGTCATCATGTAGGCCGACATGAACGCGCCGATGCCGACGAAGGCGGCGTGGCCGAGGGAGATCTGCCCGACGTAGCCGAGAAGGACGTTGAGCGACAGGGCGACGATGGCGTAACACGCCGCCCTGGTGAACGTCTGTACGTCGATCGCGGAGCGCCCGAGCGGCAGCACGAGCACGACGTAGGCGAGGCCGGCCCACACGACGAGGCGGGGGATCCAGCCGAGTAGGCCGGGGCGAGCCCGGTCGCGTGCGGCCGGGGCGACGTCGTCGACCAAGACTTCCTGGACCGGGCCGGCGCCGTCGGCGCTGGTGACGGTCATCAGGCCACCTTCCCGAGCAGGCCCGACGGCTTGACGACGAGCACGGCGACGAGCACCACGAACACGATCAGCGTGCCGGGCGTGCCCGGGATGGCCAGGGCCCCGCCGTCCTGGAAGATCGGCGCGCTGGTGGCCACCGACTGGAGGATGCCGACGAGCACGCCGCCGACGATGGCGCCGGGCAGGCTGGTCATGCCGCCGAGCACGGCCGCCGTGAACGCGGGGATGAGGTACACCGACGTCATCACGCCGGGCGTGAAGCTGGCGTTGTGGGGCACGGCGATCACGGCGGCCAGCCCACCGAGCAGCGCGGCGAGCGCCCACGTGAACGTCGACAGCCGGCGCACGCTGATCCCGACGAGCTCGGTGGCCGTCGGCTCCTGACTGGCGCCGACGACCGCCAGGCCGAGGTCGGACCGGGTGAAGAACAATCCGAGCACGACGGCCAGCAGGACCAGCGTGGCGATCAGCCACAGGCGTTGGTCCGCGATCTGTACGTCGAGCACGGTCAGGCGGTCGGTGCGGTTGAACGCCTTGGCGATCGAACGGCCTTGGGAATCGAAGAACCAAACCTGGATGGCGATGGCCAGCAGGGCGACACCGGCGCTGGCGACGAGCAGCGTGACGCGCGGGGCCTCGAACAGCGGGCGCACGACGATGAACTCGGCGAGCACGCCGACGAGGATCGCCGCCAGCAACGCGCCGACGACGGCGAGGCCGTAGGGGATGCCGTTGCCGTGGAGCAGGTACAGCGTCACCAGGGCGACGCCGCCGAACTCGCCCTGGGCGAAGTTGAAGACGCCGCTCGACTTGTACACCAGCACGAGGCCCAGGGCGACGAGGCCGTAGGCCGAGCCGGTGAGCACCCCGATGACGAGCGCCTGTTCCTGGTTCCAGACGAACAGCGCGACGACGAGGGCGACGACGACCGCGGCCGAGATCAACAATCCGCGACGCGCCCCCAGGGCCTCCACGTCAGCCGACCTCGACGAACTGCTCGGCCGTCGTGTACTGCTTGATCGCGCAGTCGGCGTCGAGGAGGTGGGCGCCGGTGCCGCCGAAGTGGTCGTCGGCGGTGAACACGACCGGCGAGTAGATGCCGTTGTCGAAGCCGGGCGACGTCACCAGCGTGTTCATGAAGGCGGCGCGACCCAGTTCCGGCCCGGTCGCCTCGAACATCATCGCCAGCAGCTTGTTCAGCGACCACAGGCCGACCCCGATGTCGTCGGCGGCGGTGCCGCCGCCGAACTCGGCGTAGGCGGCCGTGAACTGCGGGTCAAGCGTGTCGATCACGTCCATCTGCGGCGTCGGGTTGAAGAACGTGCCGGTGTCGACGCCCGGGCAGCCGAAGTTGGTGACGGCGTTGAGGCCGCTGGTGACGCCGGGGCCGATCCACGTCGGCGTGAAGCCCTGGTTGACGCCCTGGTTGGACAGGCCGATGAACACGAGGGGCGAGCTGAGCAGGACGACCGCCGTGGCGTTGACGTTCTTCAGCTGCTGCACGACCGACAGCTGCTCGGCCTCGCCCGCCGTCTTGTTGATGCGGGTCTCGTAGGCGATCGTGAGGCCGGCCTCCTCGACGGCCGCCTGCAACGCCTCGTAGGCGTCGTCGAACGACGGCGTGTCGGCGACGACGAGGCCGATCTCGGTGGCCCCGGCGCTGGACAGCTGATCGACGATCAGCGGCGCCTGCTCGGCGTACGTGAGGCTGGTGGCGAAGTAGGTGGAGAGATCCTCCAGGCCGCCCTCGTTGACGCCGGCCGAGAGGTACGGGATGTCGTTTTCGGCCGCGTACTGGGCGCAGGCCGTGATCTGGTCGGCCCCACCGGCCCCGACGAGCAGGAAGGCGCCCTCCCCCTCGACCATCTCGCGGCAGACCTGGACCGCCTTCTGCGGGTTGAACTCGTCGTCGCGGAACACGACGCGCACGGAGCGGCCGAACAGCTGGTCGGGCACGTTGGCGGCGAGGAACTGCCAGTAGATGTCCTTGCCGGTGTCGAAGCTGGTCTGGGGGATCGGCGACGCACCGGTGACGGGGGCATGGATGCCGATGACGATGTCGGCGTCGGTGACGCCGGCGGTGTCGTTGTCCCCCGCCTCGTACGGTCCGACGGGAGCCGCCGGCGCGGTGGAGGCCGGGGCGGCCTCGGTGCCGGTGGTGGCGCCTGTCGACTCGGCCACGGACCCGGTCACCGGCGTGCTCGAGAGTGTCGTCCCGGGCGCCGCCGTCGCGCCGGGCGCCGCGGTGGTGGCGGCGGCGGCGGGCGCCGCCGTCGCGCCGGGCGCCGCCGTGGTGGCGGCGGCGGCGGGCGCCGCCGAGGCGGCGGGGGCGACGGGCGGCGCGGCCGTGATCGGAGCGGCCGTCGCGGCCGGCGCGCCCGAGTCCTCCGAGGCGGCGGCGTCGGTCCCGGCGACGCCGGACTTCTGACCGCAGGCGGCCGCCACGACGGCGAGCGGCAGGAGCATGATGACGAGTCGACGGGTCACGGCTGTTCTCCAGGTCGGGGGTCGGAAGTGAGCGCCAAAGGCGGGCTCATGAGGCGGTGCGTTCGTCGGCCGTGCGGGCCAGATGCCGCCCCACGCCGCGAGTACGGGAGGCGTTCGGGGGCGGGTCGCTCCCGGGTCCGAGCGCGATCGCCGTGACGAGCGCGACCAGCAGGGCCAGCGGCACGAGCAGCCACACGGTCCACGACCAGTTGCCGGCCAGGTCCGACGCCAGCTGCACCCCCATGGCGACGACAGTATCGAAACGCAACGGGGGCACTAAAACGATCAGCCGAAACCGTCCACTGCCGAGGGCCGGGACCGGTCGGCTGGCAGACTGATCGCCGTGTATCCGGACACGGCGACGGCGGTGGAGCCGGAGCGTGACGGCGTTCCGTCTCGCCCGGCCGACGACGATGTCGTCGTGCTGGCCTGGTGGCAGCACCCCGTCAACGTCATCGCCCTCATCGTGGCGGCGGCGCTGACGGCAGCCATGGCCGGGTTCTTGTTCGGCGATGCGCGCGCTCGACCGGAGGCCAACGATGTCGACATCGGCTTCCTCCAGGACATGCGCGTCCACCACGAGCAAGCGGTCGCCATGAGCTTCGCGTTCCTCGACCGACCGGACACGACGCCGGGGCTGCGCACGATCGCGCGGACGATCGTGATGGGCCAATCCGAGGACATCGGCCGGATGATCGAGCGGCTCCGCGAGGTCGGGGCGGACGAAGCCCCGGACCTCGATGCGCCGGCGATGACCTGGATGGGGATGTCGACGACCTACGACGAGATGCCCGGACTCGCGTCGAGGGCCGACTTCGACGAACTGGCCGCCACCACCGGGACGGCCGCCGACGAGCTGTTCGCGCGGTTGATGATCGCTCACCACGAAGGCGGGATCCACATGGTCGAGTACGCCACCGAGCACGCCGCATCGGGCGAAGTGCGCCGGATGGCCACGGCGATGGCCGAGAGCCAGCGTCACGAGATCACCGAGATCGAAGGACTGTTGGCCTGATGTCGGGGCGTCGCCTCGTGCTGCTCACCAGTCTCGTCGCCGTGGCCCTGTCGGCCTGCGCCACCGACTCGGGCGTGGCGACGGTCGCCGCCAACCAGTCCGACGGGGACCCGTTCACGTTGCCGAACGAGACGCTGGCGCCGGACGAGCCGGACACGACCGGGCCGGACCCGACCGTCGCTCCGGCCGACACCGTGCCCGGGCGGGCTGACGAGTTGCTCAACTTCGGCGCCGAGAAGCAACCGCGGCCCTACGACGAGTTCCTCGTCAACGCCCTCAACGACGTCGAGGTCTTCTGGTCCGAGCAGTACCCGTTGCTGTACGGCGAACCGTTCGAGCCGCTGACCGGCGGCATCTACGCCGGGTACCCCGAGCGCTCGGACCCGATCCCCGGATGCGGGCCGGACAGCGAGACGAGCTACGACGAGCTCGTCTTCTTCGCCGCCTTCTACTGCCCCGACGGCGACTTCATGGCCTACGACGACGGCGACGAGGGCCTGCTCGTGACGCTCGTCGACGCCTTCGGTCCATCGGTGATGGGCGTCGTGCTGGCCCACGAGTACGGCCACGCCATCCAGGAACGCGCCGGGATCCTGGCCGAGGGCCCGCCCACCATCTACACCGAGCAGCAAGCCGACTGCTTCTCCGGGGCGTGGGTGGCGCGGGCGGTGCGGGGCGAGGCGCCCGGTGTCACGCTGACGGACGCCGACATCCGCGCCGGCCTGATCGCCCTGATCCAGGTGCGTGACCCGATCGGCGTCGACCAGCTGGAACCGGGCGGCCACGGCACCGGGTTCGATCGCGTCGGGGCCTTCCAGGTCGGTTTCAGCGACGGCCCGGCCCGCTGCGCCGAGATCATCGACGACCCGCTGCCGCTGATGCCGAACACCCTTCGCGCCAACGGCAACCCCAACGGCAACGCCCCGTTCGGTTACGACCCCGCGGCATCGCCGAACGGGCAGATGCCCGGGTTGGTCATCGCCGATCTCAACGAGTACTGGACGTCGATCCTCGGTGGAGCGGCCGATCCGTTCACGGAGATCGACGTCGTCCCGTTCGAGGACCCCAGCGACGTCGAGTGCGACTCGCTTGTCGGCGACCCCGATGTCGGCGCATTGCTCTGTTCCGACACGGGCGTCGTGTACTTCGATGAGGTCAAGGCGCGCGACCGCTACGACCAGTTCGGGGACTTCGCCCTCGGCTACATGCTCGGCGACGCGTTCAGCGAAGCGGCCCAGCAGTCGCTCGGCAGCCCGCTGGAGGGCGAGGACCGGGTGCTGATCAACGACTGCCTGACCGGCGCCTGGGTCAGCTCGCTCGTGCCCGATGCCAACGGCGCCACACCGCGCAATGCGGTCATCGAGGCCGGCGACTTGGACGAGGCCATCCAGATCGCGCTCACCGTCGGCGATCCCGGCACGAACGACGACGTCCTCGGCAGCCCGTTTGAGAAGATCGCCAGCTTCCGCAAGGGTGTCCTCGACGGCGTCCCCGCCTGCCAGGCGATGCTCGAGGATTGAGCGACCACTCCCCGTCGGGCGGGCCGCTGCTGGCCGCGCTCGACATCGGCACGAACAGCTTCCACCTCGTCGTCGCCCGGGCCGTCGGCGCCGACCGCTTCGAGACGTTGACGCGGGAGAAGGAGGTCGTGCGCCTCGGCCACGGCGGGGGCGACATGAAGGACCTGGCGCCCGACGCGATCGAGCGCGGTCTCGCCGCACTGACCCGGATGCGCCGCATCGCCGACAGCTACGACGCCCGGCTGCGGGCGGTGGCGACGAGCGCGGTGCGCGAGGCCGCCAACGCGGCGGTGTTCCTGGAGCGGGCGCGGGCCGAGGCCGGTGTGGAGATCGACGTGATCTCCGGCATCGAGGAGGCCCGCTTGATCCACCTCGGAGTGCTCCAGGCCGTGCCCGTGTTCGATCAGCGCGTGCTCTTGGTCGACATCGGCGGCGGCTCGACCGAGTTGCTGATCGGTGAGCGCGGCGACGTCCTGGCGGCGCGCAGCCTCAAGCTCGGCGCCGTCCGGCTGACCGATCGGTTCTTCCCGGACGGTCATGTCACCCCCAAGGCGGTCCGGGCGGCGCGGGCGCACATCCGCGATCTCCTGACCCACTTCCACCGGGACGTCGAGATTCACGGCTTCGCCGTCGCCGTCGCCTCGTCGGGCACGGCCGAGACGGTCGCCCGGATCACCCACGCCGCCGGCGGCGGGCCACCCCTGACGACCTACAACTGCGCGACGTTCGGCGCCGGCGCCGTGGGCGCCGCGGTCCGCGAGCTCGCCCGCCATCGGCGCCCCGAGACGCGGGTGCAGGTCGCCGGTCTCGAGGCGGCGCGGGCCGACATCATCGTCGCCGGCGTGTTGATCCTCGACGGCGTGGCCGCGATGTACGGGGTCGAGGAGTTCACGTTCAGCGAAGCAGCGCTGCGTGACGGCGTGCTCGTCGACTCCCTCGCCCGGTCGGCCGGGCGCGACGGGGCCGGTCACCATCACCTGCGCGACGCCACCGCCCGGAGCATCCGCCAGCTGGCCGAGCGGTGCGACGACGATCCCCGCCACTCCGGCCACGTCGCCGAGCTCGCTGTCCAACTGTTCGACGGGCTGCACTCGCTCCACGGACTGAACGGCGCCGCCCGGGACCTGCTGGAGGCCGGCGCCTGGCTGGCCAACGTCGGGCTCGTCGTGGCCCACTCCAAGCACCACTTGCACGCCTACTACGTGATCCGCAACAGCGAGCTCGCCGGTCTCACCGACCGCGAGATCGAGCTGATCGCCCAGATCGCCCGCTACCACCGCAAGAGTGCGCCGAAGGCGAACCACGAGGCGTTTGCCGCGCTCAGCGCCGACGACCAGACGCTGGTCCGCACGGTGGCGGCGATCCTGCGCGTCGCCATCGGGCTCGACCGCAGCCACCGCAGCCGCGTCAGCGCCGTGCGGGTGACCGTGGGCCCGAAGCGGGTGACCGTCATCGTCGACGCCGCGCCCGGCCCCGACCGCGACGTGAGCCTCGAGCTGTACGCCGCCGACGAACGCAAACCCCTCCTCGAAGACGTCCTCGCCCGCAAGGTCGACCTCGTCGCCGCCGACGGCTGACGGGCTCAGCCGCCGGAAGTGATGGGCGGCGCGCTCGCCGCCTCCGGCGCCGCGGGCGGGGTCGTGACCGGCTCGGACGGAGCGGCGGGCGCCGTCGTGGGCGGCGGGAGCGACGTCGTGGTCGTGTAGTCGGGATCGCGCCAGTTGAACGTCGGCGGCTGGTCGTCGTACTCCTCGGGCTCCTCCAGCCCGTCGAAGACGAAGACCTGGTCGCCGTCGCCGGCGAGGGCTTGGAAGTTCTCCGAGACGAACATCGGGATGCGGATGCAGCCGTGCGACGCCGGTTCCAGCGGCACGTTGAGCGCACCGTGGATGGCGATGCCGTAGTTGAAGTACACCGGGTTCCACATGCCGCCGAGGTTGCTCTGACGGACGCCTTCGACGCGGCGGTAGTACTCGTAGACGCCGCCCGGTGTGTTGGAGATGCCGCACTCGCCGCGCTTCAGCGGCTCGGTCCCCTCCTCGTTGCCGTACTCGCCGGGGCTGATCGTGACCTCTTCGCACCACTGGTTGCCGGTGCCGCTCGACATGTGCGAGATCAAGGCCGGTGCGTCGCCGACGAAGAACACGACGACCTGTTCCGGCAGGTAGATCTCGGTGTGGTTCGTGCTTGCCGCGTCCGGACGGCGGGGCACGACGACGAGCGGGTCCTGCATCCGCTGCCACATCTCGTCGGTCACGCGGCCGGTCGCCTCGTGACGGGGCGTCTGCATGACCAGCTTCTCGAAGGCCCACACCGCCGACCGGGTGAGGTCGCCGAACTGCCCGTCGATCGGGCCGGGCTCGAAGCCGAGCTCCTTCAGCCGTCCCTGGAGCCGTTGCACCTCGTCGCCGCTGTTGCCCTTCGACAGAGCGAACGGCAGATTTGTGCGAGCCGGCACGGTGGTCGTCGGGCTCACCGTCGTCGTCGGGGCGGGGGTCGTCGTCGACGTCGGCACGACCGTGGTCGTCGTCGCCGCGGCGTTTCCCCCACCGTCGTCGCCGTCACCCAACCCGCCGACCCCGACGGCGATGACGCCGGCCAGTACGACGACGGCGACGACGGCCGGTGTCCACCGACCGGCGCCCGCCCGGCGGCTCACGGCTCGCCGGCGGCCGGGTCGAGGACGGGGCGCAGGTCGCCCAGTTCCCGGCGCAGCCCGATCATCTCCCGCAGCATCGTGATGATGACTTTGGGCGAGCTCAGCGTCGAGACGCCGCGGGTGCGCGGGAAGTAGTCGACGCCGAACTGCAGCAGGCTGAATCCCATGCGGGTGGCGCGGATGATCAGTTCGGCGTCGATAAACGAGCCCTCGCTGCGCAGCTCGACGTGGTCGAGGACTCTACGGCGGCACACCTTGAAGGCGAAGTTGATGTCCCGCGCCTTGACGCCGAACAGCGTGCGGATCAGCACGTTGTAGACGAACGTGTAGATCGTGCGGGTGTAGCCCTCGCCGGTGCGGTCGAAGCGATAGGCGCTGACGATGTCGGCGTCGTACTCGCGCATCAGGCGCAGAGCCCGCGGCACCTCGTTCATGTCGAACGGCAGGTCGGCGTCGGAGTACAGCACGATGTCGCCCTTGGCCGTCTCGAAACCGGTCTTCATCGCGCCGCCGAGCTGGCGGTTCTTCGGGTGGTGGACCACGCTGACGTGGCGGTCGGCGGCGGCGAGGCCGTCGGCGATGGCCGGGGTGCGGTCGGTCGAGGCGTCGTCGACGATGATGAGCTCGTAGTCGGCGATCTCGCCCTCGTCGACCATCACCTCGCACACCCTGCAGGCGCCGTCGATGGCGCGCTCGACATAGTCCTCCTCGTTCCACATCGGGAAGAACATCGACAGCACGGGGGCAGCCGTCACCGCCCGGAGGGTAGCGGTGGGAATCGGCCGGCGGCCGGCGGGCGCGTCCTGAGCCCGGGCTCGTAGCATCGGTCGAGGTGTCGACCGAGACCGCTCCCCCACCGCCGCCGTTGACGGCGCCCCCGTCACCCCGGGTGACGGTCGCCCGTCCGGGCGGATGGCCGCTGGCCACGATGCTGTTCTGGGGGCTGGTCTTCGTCGCCCTCGTCGGCGTGTGGAAGGCCAGCCAGGAGCTCGGGGTGGCGACGTGGTGGCGGGGCCCGCGCTCGGCCCCCCAGCCGGTGCTCGTCCAGATCCTGCCGCTGGTGACACCGTCGGTCATGGTGATCGGCGGGGTGTTCCGCTGGCGCCTGCTGCCCTGGCTCGGCCTCCTGGCCGCCGCGGCGACGGCGGCCATCGGTGCCGGCGATCTCGGGCGAGTGTGGCGGCTCGGGCTGGTCGAGGTCGCCCTCGGCGCCGCCGGGCTCGCCTTCTCCCTCGCCGCGCTGGCCGCTCAGGTCCGCCGACCCCACCGGTAGCTTCGCCGGCGATGACGAAGGTGCTGACCTCCCTGCCCGCCGGCGAGCGGGTCGGCATCGCCTTCTCCGGTGGCCTCGACACGTCGGCGGCCGTGGCCTGGATGCGCGACAAGGGCGCCATCCCCTACGCCTACACGGCCGACCTCGGTCAGCCCGACGAGCCCGACCTCGACGGCGTGGTCAACAGGGCCGAGCAGTACGGCGCCGAGGCGGCGCGGTTGGTCGATTGCACGACCGAGCTCGTTCGCGAAGGCCTGATGGCGCTGCAATCCGGCGCCTTCCACATCACGACCGCCGGCCGGACCTACTTCAACACCACCCCGCTCGGGCGGGCCGTCACCGGCACGTTGCTGGTGCGGGCGATGCACGACGACGGCGTCGACATCTGGGGCGACGGCTCGACCTACAAGGGCAACGACATCGAGCGCTTCTACCGGTACGGCCTGCTGGTCAACCCGGCCCTGCGGATCTACAAGCCCTGGCTCGATGAGCAGTTCGTCAACGAGTTGGGCGGGCGGGCCGAGATGAGCGAGTTCCTCGTCGCCCGCGACCTGCCCTACCGCGACACGAAGGAGAAGGCGTACTCCACCGACGCCAACATCTGGGGGGCGACGCACGAGGCCAAGGCGCTGGAGGAGCTGGCGACCGGCATCGAGATCGTCGAGCCGATCATGGGGGTCGCCCACTGGCGCGCCGACGTGGCGATCGAACCCGAGGACGTGACGGTCGGCTTCGAGGAGGGCTGGCCGGTGACGTTGAACGGCGGGACGTTCGCCGATCCCGTCGCGCTCGTGCACGAAGCCAACGCCATCGGTGGCCGCCACGGCCTCGGGATGAGCGATCAGATCGAGAACCGCATCATCGAGGCCAAGAGCCGGGGCATCTACGAGGGCCCGGCCCTGGCCCTGCTGCACATCGCCTACGAGCGGCTGGTGACGGCGATCCACAACGAAGCCACCATCGAGAACTACCGCACGATGGGTCGCCGCCTCGGCCGGCTGCTGTACGAGGGACGCTGGTTCGACCCGCAGAGCCTGATGCTGCGCGAACCGCTGCTGCGGTGGGTCGGCGCGGCGGTAACCGGCGAGGTAACGCTGCGTCTGCGCCGCGGTGAGGACTACTCGATCCTCGACACGACCGGCCCCCACCTGACGTACGCGCCCGATCGGCTGTCGATGGAGCGGGTGGACGACGCCGCCTTCGGCCCGCTCGACCGGATCGGCCAGCTGACGATGCGCAACCTCGACATCGACGACTCCCGGGCGAAGCTCGACGTCTACCGCGCCGCCAACACACTCGGCCCTGGCGGTGTCCTCGAACTCGGCGACGAGTTCACGAACGGCGCACCCACGGACTGATCAGCGAGACTGGACCGATCAGCCGGCGCGGATGGCGAGGACGCCGACGACGATGAGGCCGACCCCGACCGCCTGCGGCGCGTGCAGATGCTCGCCGTAGAGGTAGCGGCCGAGCCCGACGGAGACGACCGCTTCGACGCCGAGGCCGATCGTGTACGCCGTCGACAGGCCTTCGGCCCGGACGGCCATCGTCAGCAACACCGCCCCGACGAGGAAGCAGGCGAGCGCGACGAGCCCGGGGACGAGGCGGGCGAAACCCTCCGACGTCTTCATGAACGCGCCGCCGACGCCGAACGCCGCCGACGCCGTGAGGATCCAGGCCATGCCCTCCAGAGCGGGTGACCGGGGCGGTGATACATCGGGGTGCCAACATGGCGCCCCATGCGACGTGGACACCCGACCGCCCTGCTCGTCGGCCTCGGCCTCGTGACCGCCGCCTGCGCGGCGGGCACCGGCGCCGACGTCGCCACGGCGCCGGCGTTCGCGCCGGCGGTACCGACGACCAACGACACCGCAACGACCGACGACACGGCCCCCGACGACAGCTCGCCGCCCGAGTCGGCCGACGGAACGCTGCCCGACTGGTCGGTCTACGACCGCGCCGAGTGGCGCGTCCAGCCCGGGCCCGAGCAGGTGGCCATCCTCGGCGCCGAGCCAGACACGGAGATCGGTCTGGCCTTCTCCCCGGACGAGGTGGAGATGGTCGGCACCGTCGATGACCAGGGCGCGCTGCTGTTCCGCGACGTCCGACCCGGCAATTGGCGCCTCGTCGACACCGCCGCGGCCACCGCCAGCGAGGAGTTCGCCGTCCTCTCGCTGGGCGACGTGCCGCCGGCCTCGTTCTACGCCGGCCAGGAGCTGCCGGCCGGCGGCTTCGGCTACCTCGAGACGCGCGACGGCACGACGCTGTCGATCAACGTCATCCTGCCCGGGCCGGCGGATGCCGGGCCCTACCCCACCGTCGTCGAGTACTCCGGGTACCAGCCGAGCGATCCCGGCTCCGGCGGCATCCAGCAGATGTTCACGGCCCTCGGGTACGCCTACGTCGGGGTCAACATGCGCGGCACCGGCTGCAGCGGCGGATCCTTCGAGTTCTTCGAGCCGGTCCAGAGCCTCGACGGCTATGACGCGGTCGAGGCCGTCGCCGCCCAGCCGTGGGTGCTCGACCACAAGGTCGGGATGGTCGGCATCTCGTATCCGGGCATCAGCCAGCTCTACGTCGCCGCCACGCGGCCCCCCAGCCTGGCCGCGATCACGCCACTGTCGGTACTCGAGGACTCGACCGCCGGCGTGCTCTATCCCGGCGGCATCCTCAACACCGGCTTTGCCGTCAACTGGACGCAAGGGAGGATGGACGAGTCGCGCCCGGAAGGCCAAGCGTGGGCGGCGAACCGCATCGCCATGGGCGACCAGCAGTGCGCCGACAACCAGCTCCTGCGCCTGCAGAATCCCGACCTGGTCGGCATGATCCGCGACAACCCGTACTGGGTCGACGAGCTGGCCGCCCCGCTGGCGCCACGCCTGTTCGTCGATCAGATCGAGGTGCCCGTGTACCTCGCCGGGTCGTGGCAGGACGAGCAGACGGGGGGCCGCTTCGCCAACATGCTCGATCGCTTCACCGGTACCGACCACCTGTACGTCGACCTCGTCAACGGCATGCACATCGAGTCGCTGAGCGCGGGCGTGCTCACCCGCTACGTCGAGTTCCTCGACCTGTACGTGGCCAAGCGGGTGCCGCAGCTGGATGCAGCCCGGGCGGTGTCGCCGGTGCTGGCCAGCGCCATCTTCGGTACCGACCAGGTCACGCTGCCCCCCGACCGCTTCGCCGGCGCCAACTACGACGACGCGTTGGCCTGGTTCGAGGGCGAGCAGCCGATCCGAGTCCTGTTCGAGGAGGGCGCTGCCGACGGCGAGCTCGGCGGCACGCCGATGCCCCGCTACATCGAGGCGTTCACGGAATGGCCGATCGCCGGGACCGAAGCCCGCTCGTGGTACCTCGGGCCAGAGAGCCTGGCTCCCGAGGCCCCGACCGACGTCGCCGGCACGAGCAGCTACGAAGCCGACCCGACGGCCCTGCCGGACATGTTCCACGACGAGGCCACCGGTTCGGCCTGGGCCTACGACGTCACCTGGGACTGGCGCCAGCCGCCGGCCGGCACTGCCGCGTCGTTCGTGTCGGCGCCGTTCGACGCGGAGACGGTCTTCGTCGGGCCCGGCTCGGCCGATCTTTGGATCCGCGCCACGGCGCCCGACACCGACCTCGAGGTCACGGTCAGCGAGATCCGCCCCGACGGCCTCGAGGTGTACATCCAGAGCGGGTGGCTGCGAGCCAGCCATCGCGCCCTCGACACGGCGTTGAGCACCGAGCTGCGGCCGGTGCCGACCCACCTCGAGGCCGACGCCGCACCATTGCCGGCCGACGAGTGGACGCCGGTGCGCGTCGAGATCTTCCCGTTCGCCCACGCCTTCCGGCCCGGCTCGCGCCTGCGGGTCACCGTCGACGCACCCGGCAACGCCCGGGCCGCGTGGGCGTTCGAGACGATCGCCGCCGGCGAGACGGTCGAGATCGCCTGGGGGCCGGACCACCCGTCGCGCATCGTGCTGCCGGTCGTCCCTGGCATCGACGTCCCCGACACCTTCCCGGCGTGCACGCTGCGCGGCCAGCCGTGCCGTGAGTACAGCGGCTGACCGGCGGGCCGAGCTCGGCGAGTTCCTCCGGGCCCGCCGCCAGGCCGTGACCCCGGAGCAGGTCAGGCTGCCCCGGGGCCGGCGGCGGCGTACGCCCGGGCTGCGTCGCGAGGAGGTCGCCCTGCTGGCCGGCGTGTCGGTCACCTGGTACACGTGGCTGGAGCAGGGGCGGCGGATCAACGCCTCACCCGACGTCCTGCGGGCCATCGGGCGGGCGCTGCAGCTCGACGAGGCCGGCCAAGACCACCTCCTCGTGCTCGCCCAACCGACGGCGCCGGCCACGACAACGGAGGCGACACCGGACGAAGTGCCCTCGGCCCTGCGGCGCCTGATCGAGGCCTTCGAGCCGGCGCCGGCGTACGTGCTCGGTCCCCACTGGGAGTTCGCCGCGTGGAACGGGGCGCAGACGCGTCTGTATCCGCCGCTAGCCGAGCTGGACGGCCTCGAGCGCAACCTCATCTGGGTGCTCTTCGCCGGCCCCGGCATCAAGGAGCTGATCGTCGACTGGGATATCCACGCCCGCATCGCACTGGCCGAGTTCCGGGCGGCGACATCGGCCGTGCGACACGATCCGGCGATGGTCGAGCTGGTGACGTGCCTGGAGTCGGCCAGCGAGGAGTTCCGGACATGGTGGCCCGACCACGATGTCGCCCGCTTCGAGACCCGGCTGCGCCGCTTCGACCACCCCCGAGCTGGGCGGCTCACGTTCGAGTACCAACTGCTGGCGCCGGCCGAGTGGCCATCGCTGCGCGTCGTCGTGCAGCTTCCGGTCCCCGGCGACGACTCCGCCCAACGCCTCAGCGTCCGTCACGTGGGATTGTGAGTCGGCGGGACGTCACCACGGGGGCGGGAGATCCTCGCGGCTTGGGGGGTCGGCACCTCGCCTCGTGACGACGACGGCGGCGACGGCGTGGGCGGCGGTCACCGCCCCGCTCAGCGCGTCGAGGTCGGCGAGGTGGCTGCGGTCGTGGGCCTGGGCCAGCCACCACGTGACGAAGCCGGCGGTGAAGGCGTCGCCGGCACCGATCGTGTCGACGACCGTCACCGGCGGCACCGGCACGTCCCGCGTGCCCTCGCGGGTGACCACCGTCGTCACCCCGGCGCCGGCCGTGACGAGCACGGCGCCGGCGCCGAGGTCGAGCAGGGCGCGGGCCGAGTCGACCGGCGAAGTTGTCAGGGCGAGGTAGTCAAGGTCCTCGTCGCTGGCCTTGACGACGTCGGCCCGCGCCGCCATGCGGGCGAGGCGCTGGCGGTACCGCGGCGGGTCCTCGATGGCGCCCGGGCGGCAGTTGACGTCGACGACGACCAGTGTCTCGGCCGGCGCCTGTTCGACCAGCGCTTCGATCGTGTCGGCCAACGGCGTCAGCACGAGACCGAGCCCACCGGTGACGAGCGTCGTTGCCGATGTCGGCCAGGCGACGTCGGTGACCGCCGGAGCGCTCGTCCCGGCGACGTAGAATGTGTAGTTCGCCGCGCCGTCGACATCGAGCTGGGCGACAGCCAACGTTGTCGGTCGGGCACCACGCTGCAGCAGCCCGGTGTCGACGCCGGCATCCTCCAACCCGGCCGCCAGCATCCTGCCGAAGACGTCGAGGGAGATACCGGCCAGCAGCGCGACCGGCTCGCCGAGCCGACCGACGGCCCGGGCGACGTTGTACGGCGCGCCCCCCGGTGACGCCGTGATCGACGGGCCGGCGACCACCAGGTCGACCAACGCTTCGCCGGCGACCACGATCACGAGGCGCCATGCTGCCAGGCGCGTCGGGGCGAACGATTCCTGCCACGACCGGGTCGAGGCGGGCATGGACGCTCCGGTGATGCGGGTACCGTCGCTGGCATCACCGGCGACCCCAGGAGGCCCGCCCGCATGACCGACCTCGCCGACCGCCCCGATCTCTCGGGGTACGAGCTGGCCGATCGCTTCCGCCAGGAGGACGGCCGTGTGTTCCTGTCCGGTGTGCAGAGCGTCGCCCGCCTGCCCGTCGACCAGCTGCGCCTCGACCGGCGCGCCGGGCTCAACACCGCCGCCTTCGTATCGGGCTATCAGGGCTCGCCCGTCGGAACGTTCCAGGAAGAGGTGGCGCGGGCGGCCAAGACGGTGCCTGAACTGCCCGTCATCATCCGCCCCGGGGTCAACGAGGAGCTCGCCGCCACGGCGATCATGGGCAGCCAGCTCGTCGACTCCCTCGAGGACAGGATCTACGACGGTGTGGTCGGCGTCTGGTACGGCAAGGCGCCGGGCCTCGACCGCGCCGGCGACGCCATCCGCCACGGCGTGTTTGCCGGCACCGCCCGCCACGGCGGGGTCGTGGCCGTCGTCGGCGACGACCCGGCGGCCAAGTCGTCGACGCTGCCCAGCTCCAGCGACGCCACCCTCGTCGACCTGCACATGCCGATCATCTTCCCCGGCGACGTGCAGGAGGCGCTCGATCTCTCCCGCCACTCGGTGGCCCTGTCACGGGCTTCGGGGGTGTGGGTCGGCTTCAAGCTCGTCACGCCGGTGGCCGACGGCACCGGCACCGTCGACGTCCATCCCGATCGCGTGCGGCCGGAGATCCCGACGATGGAGTTCGACGGCAAGGTCTTCGTGCCGCACCCGAGCGGTCGCCTGATCGCGCCGTACACGCTCGACATGGAACGCGAGTTCCAGCAGGTGCGCTCCGAGCTGGCCCGCCGCTACGGGGTCGCCAACAAGCTCAACCGCATCACCGTGTCGACCGAGCACGACTGGATCGGCATCGCCGCCGGCGGCCACACCTACCACGAGCTGCGCGAAGCACTCGGCCTGCTCGGCCTGGCCCGCGACGACGATCTGCGGGCGGCGGGGATCCGGTTGTTCCAGCTGCTCATGCCGGTGCCCGTCGACGAGCAACAGGTGCGCGACTTCGCCCACGGGCTGGCCGAGGTGCTGGTCGTCGAAGAGAAGAACCCGACGCTCGAGCTGCTCGTCAAGAGCGCGATGTACGACAGCGCCGAACGCCCGACGGTCGTCGGGCGCCACGACGACCAGGGCGAAGCGCTGATCCCGGGGACGGGGATGCTCGACGCCGATCGGCTGCTCGAGCCGGTACGCCGCCGACTCGCCGCCCGCCTCGGCGACGATCGGCTAGCGCCGCTGCCGACCGAGCCGGAGCGGTCGCGCATCGCGCTGACCGTCAACCGCACGCCGTTCTACTGCAGCGGTTGCCCACACAACCTCTCGACGCGGGTCCCCGAGGGCACGCTCGTCGGCGGCGGCATCGGCTGTCACGCGATGGTGGCGCTGATGGACCCGGTCCGCGTCGGTGACATCGCCGGGCTGACGGCGATGGGAGGCGAGGGCGCGCAGTGGATCGGCATGGCGCCGTTCCTCGAGCGCAACCACCTCGTCCAGAACCTCGGCGACGGCACGTTCTTCCACTCCGGTTCGCTGGCCGTGCGCGCCGCCGTCGCCGCCGGCGTCGACATCACCTACAAGCTGCTCTACAACGGCACCGTGGCGATGACCGGCGGGCAGGATCCGCAGGGTCAGATGACGGTGCCCGAGGTGGTGCAGTCGATGCTGCTGGAGGGTGTCACCCGCATCGTCGTGACGTCCGACGACACCGACCGGTACGCCGCTACCGACTTCGGGCCACTGGCCGACGGGCGGGTCGAGGTCCGTGACCGCTCCCGGCTGATGGAGACGCAGGTCGAGCTGGCCGACGTGCCCGGCGTGACGATGCTGATCCACGACCAGGCGTGTGCCGCCGAGAACCGCCGGGCCCGCAGCCGGGGGCTGCTGGACAAGCCTGGATTCCGCGTCGTCATCAACGAGCGCGTCTGCGAGGGCTGCGGCGATTGCGGCGACAAGAGCAACTGCCTGTCGGTGCAGCCGGTCGACACGCCGTACGGGCGCAAGACCCGGATCCATCAGACGAGCTGCAACTGGGACCTGTCGTGCCTGCAGGGTGACTGCCCGGCGTTCGCCACCGTCACCGTCGACCACGACGCCAAGCCCGACCGCTCGCGCCTGGCCGGGATGATCGGCGATCCCCTCGACGGCGTGTCGGCGCCGACCCTCGTGGTGCCCGAGCACAACTTCACGGTGCGCCTGTCGGGCATCGGTGGGACCGGCGTGATCACCGTCAGCCAGATTCTCGGGACGGCGGCGATGCTCGACGGCAAGGTCGTGCGCGGCCTCGACCAGACCGGGCTGTCACAAAAGGCGGGACCGGTCGTCAGCGATCTGCGCATCGACCGCTCCGACATCCCGGCGTCGAACCACGCCAACAGCTCGGGGGTCGACTGCCTGCTCGGCTTCGACCTGCTCGTCGCCGCCAGTGACACCCACCGGGTCGGTGCCCGCGCCGACCGCACCGTCGTCGTCGGATCCGTCGCCCGGACGCCGACGGGGGCGATGGTGTCCGACCCGACGACGCCGTACCCCTCGCTCGACGCGCTCGAGGCCCGGTTGGCCGAGGTCTCCCGAGGCGAGCTGAACCTGTACGTCGACGCCACCGCCGTGGCCACCGGGCTGTTCGGCGACGCCACGACGGCCAACATCTTCCTCCTCGGCGCGGCCGTCCAGCGCGGCGCCATCGCCGTCGATCCGACCCACATCGAGCGAGCCATCGAGCTGAACGGAGTCGCCGTCGAGCGCAACGTGGCCGCCTTCCGCTGGGGCCGACGTTGGACGCATGATCCGGCCGGCGTCGAGCGGGCGGCCGGCATCGCCGTCTCGCTGGTCGAGACGACCGACGAGCTGATCGCCCGCCTGGCCGACGACCTCGTCGACTACCAACACCAGCTTTACGCCCAGCGCTTCCTCCGCCTGGTCGACACGGCCCGCCGGGCCGAGCAGGCCGCCGACCCGGCGTCGGTGGCGTTCACCGAGGCGGTGGCGCGGTACGGGCACAAGCTGATGGCGTACAAGGACGAGTACGAGGTCGCCCGGTTGCTGCTGGCGCCCGAGGCGCGGACCCACTACGAGACCGTCGGCGGGCCGAAGACGACGGTGACGTGGCGGCTGCACCCACCGATGCTGCGGGCCCTCGGACTCGATCACAAGATCGAGATGGGACCGCGGACACGTCCGGTGATGGCGTTGCTGCAGCGGGGCAAGCGGGTGCGCGGCACGCTGCTCGACCCGTTCCGCTGGGCCAAGGTGCGTCGGGTCGAGCGGGCGATGATCTCCGAGTACGAGCGGGCCGTGCGGAGACTAGCGCAGGGTTTGACGGCGGCGAACCTCGCCGGCGCCGTCGAGATCGCCGCCCTCCCCGACCAAGTCCGCGGTTACGAGGACATCAAACTCCCCCGCGCCGAGGCCTACCGCGCCGAACTCGCCACCCGCCTGGTCACCTTCACCTGACCCGAGGTTCTCCCACCCGAGTGTTTCGTGTCGCGCCCCGGCTCGAGTCAGATCCGTGCGCGCACGGGTGCGCGTGAATCTGACGCAAGCGATGCCGCCGCCCTCGCGCAACAGTTCAGCCCCCGGCGGGATCTCAGGGGTATGAACGGTGCCGCCGCCGAGCCGACCCGGATTACGGCCGGTGGCCCGGACGGACGACGTCACGAGCGACTTCGCCCTCTGGTACGAGCAGCCGCATCGGTGGCCGCGTTCGGGCTCGGGGCGGCGTCGATGGTGCTACTACGCGGGGAGTCGGTGGGGCCCGCCGACGGCTCGTCGGGCGCAACGGCGGCGACGACCTCGATCCCGGTCGTGACCGGCCCGCCCGAGGAGTCCCAGCTCGAACCGTTGGTGGCGGTCTCGCTCGACGAGGTCGACGGCGATCCGACGGCCTGGGCCGCAGGGCCGATTCGTGCGGACAGCGCCCTCTTCCTGCGGGCCGCCGATCGTGATTTGCTCGTGGCCGACGGGGTGCTGCAGTGGAGCTACGCGCTCGAAGCCACCCCCTGTGCGACGACCAGCGCCGAAGCCGAGTGGGATTGCCAGCCGACACCGACGGAGGGCGGTGACGTGCGCTACGTCGCCGGGCCGTCCGACGACGTCTGGCGCGACATCACGGCGAACGAGAACGGCGTGTGGACCAGCCTGACGGGCGGGACGTGGGCGTGGCTCGACGTTCCCGCCGCGGCCGAGTACGTGGCGCTCCAGGCCGGAACCGACGTCCGGTGGCAGCGCCCGGTCAACGGCGTGGCCGTGTTCGCCCAAGGCGAGGAGACAATCGTCCATGTCGCCGCCGTCGATGATGAAGGCCGCGTCCTCCGCCCAGCACGGGATCCGGCCTCGGCGGGCTGGACGCTGGCGGTCGCCGGGGCATCGGTCGACGTGCCGCTCGTCGTCCTCGGTGAGAGTGGCCGGCCGGCACCGGGGACCGGAGTGCACACCGGTGACGGCACGATCACCGTGGAATGGCCGGCGGACCTGGACGAGGACGAGACGGTCAAGTACGAGGTGGTGGTCGTCGACGCCTCCGAGCCGAGAAACGTCGACGTCGACGGGATCGGGGCGACCGTCATGCCGGCCTTCATCGAGTGCCTCGACGCCGCCGAGGACGACACGGGTGCGTGAAGCGACTGTCTCCGGACCGGGAACGAGGCGAGCATCGGTGCGCTCGACGAGGCGACCGGCGGTGATGACGAGCTCGATCCCGTCGCCGACATCCGGGCGACCACGTTCCGGACCGACGATGGCGTCGTCCACGTCGTGCGGCCGACGGAGCTGTCGTACAGCATCGAACCGGCCCCGCCGTCGACCGCGGAGCCTGCCAACTGACCGTCGACGGACCAACGAGGCCGCAGCCGAGCCCTCGTTCGAGGCCATGATGACGGTCGTGGTCGAGCGGGAACGGCGGGTGGGGCGAGTCGTCGAGATCGCGTCGCTCCATACGTTCGACCAGCTCGTTGCCGAGGGCGCTCGTCGAATGGAGGGATGGCGGCTGCGCGACGTCGACCTGCGCGATCGGACCGCGGCGTTGCTGGGGCTCGATCCGGCAGGGGCCCTGCTGCTCGGCTGTGAGCTCACCGACGCGGCCGCCGGTCACCTCCACGGCGGCGGTGCCGTCGTCTTCCCGGAGGTCCCCGACGCGCCGGTCGACGCCTACCGCCACGACCTCTACTCGCCGGCCGAGCTGTACGGGCCGCTGGCGGACGGCGGCAGCGTCTACGAGGACAGTCTCGACGCCCGCGTGTACGCCTGGTCGCAGCGGCCGCAGCCCCCGGCCGAGCAGGCCGTCGCCGGGGCCCTGCACGATGCCGCCATCGAGGCCGCCCTCGACCGCTCGATTGCCGGCCAGCGCCTCGTTGGGGTCATGGGCGGCCACGCCGTGGCCCGCGGCGACGACAGCTACCGCGCTGCCGCCGAGCTGGGGCGAGCGCTGACCCGCGCCGACCTGATCGTCGCCACCGGCGGCGGCCCGGGGGCGATGGAGGCGGCCAACCTCGGGGCGTTCTTCGCCATTGCTGCCGACGAGGCCCTGGACGACGCGCTGGCCCGGCTGTCGGCGGTGCCGTCGTTCCGACCGTCGGTGGCGGCGTGGGCGGCGGCCGGCTTCGACGTCCGCCGGCGCTGGCCCGGCGGCGACGGCGGGATCGGCGTCCCGACGTGGTTCTACGGCCACGAGCCGCCGAACGCGTTCGCCGACCGCATCGCCAAGTTCGTGCAGAACTCGCTGCGCGAGGCGACGCTCCTCCAGCGCTGCAACGGCGGCATCGTCTTCCTCCCCGGCGCGGCCGGGACGGTGCAGGAGATCTTCCAGGACGCCTGCGAGAACTACTACGCCGAGCCGCCCAATGTCGCGCCGATGGTGCTCGTCGGCCGGCATCACTGGACCGAGACGTTGCCGGCGTGGCCGCTACTGCGGGCCCTCGCCGCCGACCGGCCGATGGGCGGCGTCATCGAGCTCGTCGACACCCCGGCCGAAGCCGTCGCCGTCCTCGCGTCCGCCTGACCCGAGTGTTTGCTGCGGGGCGTCGCCGCAGCAAACACTCGGCCGCACGAAACACTCGGGTGGGGGCCGGGGTTACCAGTCGGGGTGGTCGCAGGCGTCGCCGGTGGCCGGTTCGACCTGCAGCGTGGTGTGGTCGAGCCCGAACTCGTCGGCCAGCAACCGCCGGCCGGCGGCGAGGACGGTGGCGTGGTCGGCCCCGTCGGCGATCGCCAGGTGGGCGGTGACCACCTCCATCTGGCTCGTCAATGTCCAGATGTGCAGATCGTGCACGCCGACGACGCCGTCAATGCCGCCGAGCCCGGCCGCCACCGCCTCGGGGTCGAGGTGATCTGGCGCCGCCTGCACGAGCACACGCAGCGCGTCCCGGCCCAGCTTCCACGCCCGGGGCAGGATGAACAAACCGATGGCGGCGCCGATGACCGGGTCGAGCCACGACCAGTCGAACAGGGCGGTCAAGGCGCCGCTGGCGATGACGGCGATCGAGCCGAGCGCGTCGGAGACCACTTCGAGGTAGGCCCCGCGGACGTTGAGGTTGTCGGTCGCGCCGCGGCGCAGCAGCAGCATCGACACCACGTTGACGGTCAGCCCGACGGCGCCGATCGCCACCACCGGCAGCGAGGCGACCTCGGTCTCGTCGCCGCTCAACCGACGGACGGCCTCGACAACGACGTAGAGGCCGACGCCGATCAGCAGCGCCGAGTTGGCCAGTGCGGCGAGAATCTCCAGCCGGTACCAGCCGAACGTGCGGCGCGACGGCCCGTCGGACCGGCTGCCCCGGATGGCGGCCGTGATGGCGGCGACGGACATGGCGATGCCGAGCGCGTCGGTCGCCATGTGGCCGGCATCGGAGAGCACGGCCAGTGAGTCGGTGGCGAACCCGACGATGACCTGGACGACGAGGAAGGCGAGCACCAGCCCGAGCACGATGCGCAGCCGGCCGAGGTGGGAGGCGGCGCCCGGACGGCCGGCGCCGGTCCCGTGACCGTGCCCGCCCTGGTGCCCCCGCCCGCCGGCACGAGCGTGGTCGTCATCGAGTGCACCGGGGTCGCCCATGGGCTTCCCATTGTCGCGCTCGACACCGGCCCGGCGAAGTTCACCGGGCGCTACGGTCGCTCGCCGTGAGTGACGCGCAGTCGTTCGGCATCGACATCGGCGGGTCGGGGATGAAGGCGGCGCCGGTGGACACGAAGAGCGGACGGTTGCTCGAGGAGCGTTTCAAGATCCTGACGCCTCAGCCGGCCACGCCGGAGGCGATGGCCTACGTCGTCCGCCAGCTCGTCGGCCACTTCGACTATCAGGGTCCGGTAGGCGTGGCGTTCCCGGGCGTGGTACGCCGCGGGGTCGTGCACACGGCCGCGAACGTCGACAAGTCCTGGATCGACACCGACGCCGACGCGCTGTTCACCGCAGCTGCGGGCTGCGACGTCCACGTCATCAACGACGCCGATGCCGCAGGGTTGGCCGAGATCCGCTTCGGCGCCGGGCGGGACGTGCCCGGCACGGTGCTCCTGTTGACATTCGGGACCGGCATCGGCTCCGGGCTGTTCATCGACGGCCATCTCGTGCCGAACACCGAGTTCGGCCACCTCGAGCTCGACGGCGCCGACGCCGAGGATGCGGCGGCGGCCAGCGCGCGCGACCGCGAAGACCTGTCGTGGAAGGAGTGGGCGCCGCGAGCCGAGCGCTACCTCCGTCACGTCGTCATGCTGCTGTCGCCGAGCCTGATCATCGTCGGCGGCGGGGCCAGCCGGAAGGCCGACAAGTGGCTGCCGCTGATCGACGTCGACTGCGACATCGTCCCGGCCGCCATGGAGAACGAAGCAGGAATCATCGGCGCCGCCCTCGTCGGCATCCGCGACGCTCCCCTCACCTGACACGCGGTCCTCCCACCCGAGTGTTTCGTGTGGCCGGCCGCTCATGTCAGCGCCGTGCGCGAACGGGCGCCCACGGATCGCCTGAAGCGGCCACGGCCGGTCCGTTTCCGCTCGCCGGGGCCAGTCGACCCACTGGCGGGGCATGGAAGACATGCGGGCGGTCGGCGAACTGGCGGGCGAGCAACATGGCGCCGTGTCCACGGCGCAACTGGACGCCTGTGGACTCGACTCGCGCGCCCGCCACCGGGCCGTCGCCGCCGGTGTCATTGTGCGACTGGCCATCGGGGTGTACAAGATCAACGGCGCTCCCGACGCCGTCGAGTTCCTAGTACCGCGCGAATGCCGCGGCGGTGGGTGCGGGTTGCGGGTCCACTCCACCACGACCATCGCCGCTCACGATCGCGTGCGCGTCGACGGTCTGGCCTGCACGTCGGCGACGCGCACGATCATCGACCTGGCCCAGCTCGGCATCAGCGACCTTCGGCTCGTCGGCGCTGCGCTCGGCATGCGTTCGACCTAAGCGTTCGTGTCAGCTCCGTGTGCACCCGTGCGCGCACGGATCTGACGCAAGCGGGACGCGACACGAAACACTCCGGCGGGGAGCGGGGAGCGGGCGGGGGTCAGGCGCCGAGGGAGCGGCCGATGATCTCTTTCATGATCTCGGTCGTGCCGCCGTAGATGCGGGTCACGCGGGCGTCGGCGTAGGCGCGGGCGATCGGGTACTCGTTCATGTAGCCGTAGCCGCCGTGCAGCTGGACGCCGGTGTCGGTCACCTTGCCCTGCAGCTCCGTGCACCACCACTTCGCCATCGCCGCCTCCTCGGCCGTCAACTCGCCGGCGTTGAGCGCGATCACGCAGCGGTCGATGAACGTCTCGGCGATCTCGACCTCCGTCGCCATCTCGGCCAGCATGAACCGGGTGTTCTGGAACGAGGCGATCGCCTGACCGAAGGCCCTGCGCTCCTTCGTGTACGCCAGCGTCCAGTCGAAGGCGGCGCGAGCGGCGGCGACGGCCGTCACGGCCAGCGACAGTCGCTCCTGGGGCAGGTTCGTGACGAGCGACATGAACCCGGTCCCCTCCTCCCCCAGGCGGTTGGCCACCGGCACCTGGACGTCGTTGAAGAAGAGCTCGGCCGTGTCCTGGGCGTGCAGGCCGACCTTGTCCAGGTTGCGGCCCCGCTCGAAGCCGGCCATCCCCCGCTCGACGACCACCAGTGACATCCCCCGGTGCTTCTGCGCCGGGTCGGTCTTGACGGCCGTGACGACGAGGTCGGCGTTGATCCCGTTGGTGATGAACGTCTTCGAGCCGTTCACGACATAGTGGTCGCCGTCACGGATCGCCGTCGTCGCCATCGAGGCCAGGTCGGAGCCAATCCCGGGCTCGCTCATGGCGATCGCGGTGATCAGCTCGCCCGAGCAGATCCCGGGCAGCCAGCGGGCCCGCTGCTCGTCGTTGCACAGTTCGAGGAAGTACGGCAGGCAGACGTCGTTGTGCAGCGTGATGCCCAGCCCGACGGCGTTGAGCTCGGCCCGCTGCAGCTCCTCGGAGATGACGACGTTGAAACGGAAGTCCTTGACTCCGCCGCCGCCCAACTCCTCCGGCACCTCCATGCCGAGGAACCCGTTGGCCCCAGCCTTCTTGAACAGCTCCCGGTCGACGATGCCGTCCTCGTCCCACTGCTCCCGGTGCGGGACCGCCTCCCGCTCGAGGAACGTGCGGAAGGCCGCCCGGAACTGGTCGTGGGTGTCGTCGAACAGCGTCCGTCGCATGGTCCGACGGTACCGTTCGGGGCGACACGACGAGTTCCCGGAGGAGCGGTCATGACGACGATCGACGAGCCCCGTGCCGAGTTCCACGCGATGGAGGACGGCACGCAGGAGGACTGGAGCCGGATCGCCGCCCAGGTGGTGGCGCACTCGGCCCACCTGCCGGACCGCGTGCTCGACCACCTGCGCCTCCTCGGCGGCGACTACGGCGGCTTCGCCGTCGACCGTCTGGAGCACTCCCTGCAGACGGCGACGCGGGCCGAGCGGGGCGGCGAGGACGAGGAGTACGTCGTGTGCGCTCTGCTCCACGACATCGGCGACACGCTCGGCACCTACAACCACGCTGACATCGCCGCCGCCATCCTCAAGCCGTTCGTGTCAGAGGAGAACCACTGGATGGTCGAGCAGCATGCGGTCTTCCAGGGCTACTACTTCTTCCACTACCTCGGCCTCGACCGGGATGCCCGCGACCGCTTCGAGGGCCACGAGTGGTTCGATCGCACCGCCCACTTCTGTGCCGCCTACGACCAGAACGCGTTCGACCCGAGCTACGACGCGCTGCCGCTCGAGCACTTCGAGCCGCTCGTGCGCTCGATGCTCAGCCAGCCGAAGCGCTCGATCTACGTGCGGGCCGACGCGACCGCGGCGCTCTGACCGCACAATGCACGACGACTCTGAGGTCAGCTGGTACCCGGTCCCCGACGACGAGGACCTGCCCGAGGACATCGCCAAGCTGTTCGCCAAGGCCTCCTCGGTGCTCGGCTTCGTGCCCAACGTGTTCCGCGCCTTCGCCTACCGACCTGACCATTTCCGCTCCTGGTTCAGCCACTTCAAGCAGCTGCACATCCCGAGCGAGCACCTGTCGGAGGCCGACCGGGAGATGATCGCCGTCGTGGTCTCGATGGCCAACCGCTGTCTCTACTGCCTCGTCGCCCACGGCCAGGCCTTGCGCCAGGCGCTCGGCGATCCCGTGGCGGCCGACCGCATCACGCTCGACTGGAAGCGGGCCGGGCTCGACGAGCGCCGCCAGGCCATCTGTGAGTACGCCGAGCGCATCACGGTCGCCCCGCAGGCCACGACGACGGACGACATCGAGCGCCTCATCGACCTCGGCTTGACCCGCGAGGAAGTGTGGGACGTGGCCGAGATCGCGGCGATGTACAACTTCACCAACCGCCTCGCCATGGCCACCGGCCAACTTCCCAACCGCGAGTACCACGCCCTCGACCGATGAGCGAGCGAGTGGTCTTTGCCGGGGGGCGAGTGTTCGACGCCACCGGGACCGACGTCGCCGACGGTGACGTCGTCGTCGAGGGCGGTCGCATCGTCGAGGTCGGCACCGACCTCGACGGGGACGAGCAGGTCGACTGCACCGGGGCCACCGTCTTCCCCGGCTTCATCGACTGCCACGTGCACTTCATGCACAGCGGCGACCTCGACCCGATGAGCGCGGTGCGGGCCCCGTTCTCGCTGCGCTACTACGAGGCCGCTCGCAACATGGCGGCCACCTTGGCCGGCGGCGTCACCTCCGTGCGCGATGCCGGCGGTACCGACCTCGGCGTCAAGACGGCCCGCGACCGCAGGTTGATCGCCGGGCCGCGCACGACGATCGCCATCTCGATGCTCTCCCAGACCGGCGGCCACGGCGACTCGTGGGAGGTGTGCGGCGCCCACCTGCCCCGCTGGAACCACCTCTCGCCGACGATCCCCCACGGCGTCGTCGACGGGCCTGACGAGATGCGCAAGAAGGTGCGCGAGCTCGTCCGGGCCGGCGCCGAGGTCATCAAGGTGTGCACGAGCGGCGGCGTCCTGTCGCCACGGGACGACCCCCGCCACGGCCACTTCCGGGACGCCGAACTGGCCGTGCTCGTCGAGGAGGCGACCGCCGCCGGGCTGTACGTGATGGCCCACGCCCAGGCGACCGACGGCATCAAGGCGGCCGTGCGCAACGGCATCCGCTCGATCGAGCACGGCATCTTCCTCGACGACGAGGCGATCGCCATGATGCTGGAACAGGGCACGTACCTCGTGCCCACGCTGATGGCGCCCCGCGGCGTGCTCGAGGCGGCCGCCGCCGGCATCGCCGTGCCGGAGGTAGCGATCGCCAAGACGAAGATGGTGATGGAATCGCACCGCGACTCGATCGCCGCCGCCGTCGCCGCTGGGGTCAAGGTGGCGATGGGCACCGACTCGGGTGTCTTCCCCCACGGCCGCAACCTCGAGGAACTGGCCCTGATGGTCGAGTGCGGCATGACACCGGCCGACGCGCTGGCGGCCACCACCCGCGTGGCCGCCGAGCTGATCGGCATCGACGACCAGGTCGGCACGATCGAGCCCGGCAAGCGGGCCGATCTCGTGCTCGTCGACGGCGACCCGCTGGACGTCAAGGCACTGCCGGCGAACATCCGGGCCGTCTATCTCGACGGCGAGCTCGTCGACGTCGACGATGTGAGGAGCTGACCGAAGCCATGACCGACACGACCATCGACTACGAGCTGGCCGACCGCTACCGGCGCACCGAGGGACGGGTGCTGTTGACCGGAATCCAGGCGCTGGCCCGCATCCCCATCGAGCAGTTGCGACTCGACCAGGCCGCCGGCTTGCACACGGCCGCGTTCGTCTCCGGCTACCCGGGGTCGCCGCTCGGTGGGCTCGACCAGGAGATCGCCCGAGCCATCCGCCTCGTGCCCGAGTTGCCCATCGTGCATCAGCCCGGCGTCAACGAGGAGTTGGCGGCCACGTCGGTGATGGGTTCGCAGCTCGCCCCCGGCCGGCCCGACGCCCGTTACGAGGGCGTCGTCGGCATGTGGTACGGCAAGGCGCCCGGGCTCGATCGGGCCGGCGACGCGCTGCGCCACGGCGTGTTCGCCGGCTCGGCCCCGCTCGGCGGCGCCGTCGTGCTCGTCGGCGACGACCCGGACTGCAAGTCCTCGACGATGCCGTCGTCGTCCGACGCCACGCTCGTCGACCTGCACATGCCGATCCTCTACCCAGGCACGGTGGCCGAGTGCCTGGAGTTGGGGCTCCACGCCGTGGCCATGTCGCGAGCCTCGGGACTGTGGTCCTCGATGAAGATCGTCACCCCGGTGGCCGACGGCTCGGGCACCGTGTCGATGCCGGTGCTGGAATCGGCGCCGGTCATCCCGACCGTCGAGGTGGACGGCGCCCGCTGGGTCAGCCATCCGTCGGCGCAGTTCCTCGGCCCGCGGATGCTGGATGTCGAGCGCGAGTTCCGTGAGGTGCGCTTGCCACTGGCCCTGCGCTACGGCATCGACAACGGACTCAACCGGGTGGCCGTCGACCCGCCCGACGCCTGGATCGGCCTGGTCGCCACCGGGTTCACCTACTACGAGCTGCTCGATGCGCTGCGCCGGCTGGGGCTCGGCGACGAGCGGGCCATCGCCGGCGCCGGCATCCGCCTGCTGCAACTGCGTATGCCGGTGCCCTTCGCCGCCGATGTCGTGCGGACGTTCGCCCGTGGGCTCTCGCAGATCGTGGTGGTCGAGGAGAAGAACCCGACGCTCGAATGGCTGGTCAAGGACGCGCTCTACGGCGGGCCGGACCAGCCCGTGGTGATCGGCAAGACCCACGAGGACGGGCGCGTGCTGATGCGGTCGTGGGGACGCCTCGACGCCGACGCCATCCTGCCCGGCCTGCACGACCGACTGGTGGGGCGCATCGGCGAGCGGCTGGCGCCCCCGCCGGCGGAACGGGAACGGGCGCTGATCCCCCTGGCCGTCAACCGCACCCCGTTCTTCTGTTCCGGCTGCCCGCACAACTGGGGCACCAAGGTGCCCGACGGCGCATTGGTAGGGGCCGGCACGGGCTGCCACGGGATGAGCCTGCTGATGGATGTCGAGCGGGTCGGCGAGGGTATCGGGATCACGGCGATGGGCAACGAGGGCGCGCAGTGGATCGGCATGGAGCCGTTCGTCGAGGCCGACCATCTGTTCCAGAACGATGGCGATGGCACGTTCTTCCACTCCGGCCAGCTGGCCCTGCAGTACTGCATCGGCGCCGGCAAGCACATGACGTTCAAGTTGCTCGTCAACGGCACGGTGGCGATGACCGGCGGCCAGGACGCCACGTTCGCGCTGGACGTCCCCGAGCTGGCGACGACGCTGCTGGCCTGGGGGGTCACCAAGGTGGCGGTGACGACCGAGGACCCGCGCCGATATCGCCGCGCGCGCCTGCCGGCCGGGGTCAAGGTGCACGAGCGTCGGGACATCGTCGCCGTGCAGGAGGACCTCCGAGCGCAACCGGGCGTGACGGTGCTGATCCACGATCAGGCGTGTGCGGCCGAGCTGCGCCGGGCCCGCAAGCGAGGACGTCTGGCGATGCCGGCCCGCCGCGTCGCTATCAACCATCGGGTGTGCGAGGGCTGTGGCGACTGCGGCGACGTCAGCAATTGCCTGTCGGTGCAGCCGCTGGACACGCCGCTCGGGCGCAAGACGACGATCGACCAGGCCACGTGCAACTTCGACGAGAGCTGCCTGCACGGCGACTGCCCGGCGTTCATGACCGTGGTGCCGGGCGACCGTCCGGTGGGGAGCGGTGGGGCCGAGGCGCCGGCGACGGACGTGCCCGACCCGGTCCCTGCGATCACCGATCACCTGCGCATCCGGCTGGCGGGGATCGGCGGCACCGGTGTCGTCACCGTCGCCCAGATCCTGGCGACGGCGGCGATGCTCGACGGCTGGGAGGTCCGCGGTCTCGACCAGACCGGCCTCAGCCAGAAGGCCGGCCCCGTGATCAGCGACGTCGTTCTGGCCCGGCCGGGCGTGATCGCCTCCAACCTGGTGGGCGTCGGTCAGGCCGACGTGTTGCTCGGTTTCGACGCCCTCGTGGCGGCGAGCGACGGCGCCATCGCCGCCGCCGACTCGACCCTCACCGCCGTCGTGGCGTCGGCCCAGCGCACGCCGACGGGCCGCATGATCGTCCACCCCGACACGCCGTATCCCGACGACGCCATCACGGATCGCCTCGCCGCGGCCACCCGCACCGGCGCCGAGCGACTGGTCGATGCCACCGCGCTGGCCACGGCACTCACGGGCAGCGCAGCTGGCGCCAACGTGCTGCTGCTCGGCGTCGCCGTGCAACAGGGTCACGTCCCCGTCGCCACCGACGCGCTCGAGCGAGCCATCGAGCTGAACGGCGTCGCCGTCGACGCCAATCTCGCTGCCCTCGACTGGGGCCGGCGCTGGGCCCACGACCCGGACGCCGTGGAGAACATCGCCGTCTCCGGAATGTCGTCGGCCGATCCCCAGGTATCGGTGCCCGATCTGCCGCCGATCCTGGCCGATCGGGTCGATGCGCTCGCCGCCGACGAGAGCCTGCGCGGCGTGGTGACGATGCTGAGCGCCGATCTCGTCGGTTACCAGGACGAGGCCTACGCCTCGCGGTTCCTTGATGGCGTCGGAGAGGCGGCGGCGGCCGAGCACGCGGCCCGGCCCGGCTCGACGGCGCTGACCGAGACCGTCGCCCGCAACCTGCACAAGCTGATGGCCTACAAGGACGAGTACGAGGTCGCCCGGCTGCTGCTGCTGCCCGAGGCCCGGGCCCAGGCCGAGGCTGTCGGCGGGCCCGACGCCACGGTGACGTGGCAGCTGCACCCACCGATGCTGAAGGCGCTCGGGCGCGACGCCAAGCTCGGCTTCGGCCCCCGCACCGAGATGGCGATGCGGGCCCTGCGGGCGGCCAAGCGCCTGCGCGGCACCCGCCTCGACCTGTTCGGGCGCACCGAGCTGCGCAGGCTGGAGCGGACCCTGCCCGGCGAGTACCTCGACGCGCTGCGGACCGCCTACGCGACGCTCGACGTCGACCCCAGTCGACTCGACGACGTCATCGCCCTCGCCGCCCTTCCCGATCACGTCCGCGGCTACGAGGAGCTCAAACTCCGCCGCGCCGCCGAGTACCGCACCGACCTGGCCGCCCACCTCGACCGCCTCACCGGAGCCACCACCGGGGGTTGAGCGCGACGCGGCAACAGCGATCGTCGCGCCGTGGAGCGCGACGATCGCCGTCGGCGACACGGACGTCAGGTCAGCGGGTTGCCGTCGCGGTCGCGAGCCGCGTCGCGGTCGCGGTCGACCCCGACGCGACTGCGGTCGAGGGTGCCGGACTTGCGGCCGCTGAGCCCGGCCAGCCCCAGGAGACCAAGGAGACCGAGCAGGCCCCACTGGTCGAAGCCGCTGTCGTCGTCGTTCTCGTCGACGGGGTTGTCGATCGCCTCGACATCGTTCGGGTCAGAGGGTGGTGGCGTCGTGGCCGAAGCCGCCCCCGCGGGGATGACGGACAGAGCGGCAATCGCCGCTGCGGTTGCGACACACTTGCGCATTGGATCCTCCCAATTCAGTCGTCCGGCGAGCATCGTCGGACGCCGCCGGTGCTTGCCCGGTGCTGCATCCACCGAACCGCCGCACCGGCAGGATCGCCCGATCAGGGGACACGATCCTTGACTCGGCCCGAGGCCCAGGTCGTCAGCGACCCGGACTCCATGCTCGACGTATCAGCGGCCGGACGATCGCGCCTTGCGCAACAGCACCCTCGCGATGACCCCGTAAACCGGCCGGACCAGGCGGCCGGGCAACGTCCCGTGGCGCTCCTCCTCCCAGACCCTCGCCCTCGGGTGGGAGTGCAGCAGCACGTCGGCGAGCGTGCGGCGGCCGCGACGCGGGACCGAGGTGTGCACCCGGATGCGGCAGAGATGCTTGATATTGATGTAGCCGTACTGGGCCGGGCTGACGAGCCGCAGTGGCGCCCCGTGGTCGGGGCTCAGCGGCTCGCCATCGAGATGGTCGGCGAGGAGCACGTCGTCCTCGAGCGCATCGCCGAGCGTGACGACGGCGCGGATCTCGTCGAGGCCGATGAACTCGAAGTGGGTGATGACGGCGCCGGGGCGCAACTCGGGCTCGATGCGCAGGCGGTAGAAGTCGGCGAACGCCACCCCGTCCCATTGCAGTCCGACCGCGGTCCAGCCCGAGACGCAGTGGAAGTCGGCGTCCACCCGGCGGCGGGGAAGTGTCGCCAGGTCGCTGATCGGCACGGCGAAGGTCTCGGCCACGGCGCCGCCGATCTCCACGGCGGGGTCGGCGGGAACCGGCGGAGGCGGCGTGTCGGTGTCGACCCCGAAGCGCGGAAACCAGTCGATGGCCCGCTGACCCGGCGGCAGCCGTCCGTGCCGCGGCGTCGTCGTCGTCA
>Ga0183260_10000418_pt1 | contig 35749 bp, 32 predicted proteins | sample AntDrymUQ4972206_2_FD_129768 | JGI IMG/M metagenome (GOLD analysis project Ga0183260, IMG submission 129768) | Polar desert sand microbial communities from Dry Valleys, Antarctica - metaG UQ497 (22.06) (version 2) (version 2) | ecosystem: Environmental > Terrestrial > Soil > Desert | place...
AGTCACTTCGCCATCGTCGGCCTTCCGGCCAAGTCCGTGCGCGAGGCCGAGCAACGCACGCGCTCAGCGCTGGTCTCGACCGACGAGGCGTGGCCCAAACGGCGCATCGTCGCCAATCTCGCCCCTGGCATCCTGCGGAAAGAGGGGACGCATTTCGACCTCGCGATCGCCCTCGGCATACTTGCGGCCTCGGGGCGCATCGACAATGAGCCGCTCGGGGACTGGATCGCGATCGGGGAGCTTGCGCTCGACGGCAAGATCAGGCCGGTGCGCGGCGCCCTTGCGGCCGCCATGGCGTGCCGCGAGACGGGCCATAGGGGCCTCCTCTGTCCTGCGGCCAATGCACCTGAGGCCGCCCTCGTCGAGGGCATCGAGGTGATCCCGCTCGAGACCCTTGCCGAATGCATCTCGTGGCTCAAAGGGGCGTGGTCGCCGCCGCCCATTCGGGCCGCCGCTCAGGACGACACCGGCTACACCGAGGACCTTGCCGAGGTGCGGGGCCATCCTGCGGCCCGGCGCGCCCTCGAGGTCGCCGCCGCCGGCGGGCACAACCTGCTGCTCGTCGGGCCGCCCGGCTCGGGCAAGACAATGCTCGCCCGCAGGCTCCCCGGCATCCTGCCGCCGATGACCATCGAGGAATCACTCGAGGTCACCCGCGTGCATTCGGTCGCCGGGCTTCTGGCCGAGCGCGCTGCGCTTGTGCGCACGCGCCCCTTCCGGACCCCGCACCACAACATCTCGCTTGCCGGGTTGATCGGGGGGGGAACGGGGCTGGCTCGCCCCGGCGAGGCCAGTCTGGCGCATCACGGCGCGTTGTTCCTCGACGAGCTGACCCTCTATCGCGGCGAGGCGCTCGAATCGCTGCGCGCGCCGCTCGAGGATGGAGTCGTGCGCATCGCACGCAGTGGAGGATCCATCTCCTATCCGTGCCGCTTCTCACTGATCGGGGCAATGAACCCGTGTGCGTGCGGCTATGTGGGCGAGTCCGGGCGCTGTCGCTGCTCGGAGCGACAGCTCGACAACTACAGGACAAAGCTGTCGGGGCCGCTGCTCGACCGCCTCGACGTTCAGGTCGCGATGGCCCGCCTCACCAAAGACGAGCTGCTGTCGGGGCCGGATGGCGAGTGCTCTGCGGTCGTTGGGGAGCGCGTGCGGAAGGCCAAAGAGCTGCAGGCGGCGAGGTACGGCTCCTCCCTCACAAGCAACGCCTCAGCGCCCTCGGCGCAGCTCGCGAAAGTGGTCCGCCTCTCGGGAGCCGCAACCGCGCTGGTCGGACTAGCGGTGGACTCATTGGGGCTTTCGGGGCGCGGGGTCGACAGGGTGCTGCGGGTTGGGCGAACCCTCGCCGATCTCGGCGGCAGCGAGGCCGTGACCGACGAGCACGTTGCCGAGGCGGTCACCTATCGCGCCCTCGAGGGCGAAGGGCGGACGGCGTGAGCGTGACGGCGGGTTCCGGCTTGCCCGACGGCCGGGTCGTTGTCCCCGGGGATGGCGAGTGGCCCCCGCGCCTCGGCGAGATCGGGCCTCTGTCTTGCCCCAAGCGCCTCTACGCGCAGGGCCGGGGGCTCGAACCCGAGACGCCTTCGATCGCGGTGGTCGGTACCAGACGCCCGACCGCAGCTGGAATCGAAGCCGCGCACACGATCGCTCGTGGGCTTGCAGAGGCAGGCTTCGTCATCGTCTCGGGCCTTGCCGTCGGCGTCGATGCCGCCGCGCATCACGCCTGCGTCGAGGCCGGCGGCCACACCGTTGCGGTACTCGGGTGCGGGCTCGATGTCGATTACCCACACCGCAATCGCGCGCTCAGACGGCGGATCGCCGCCACGGGAACGATCGTGAGCGAGTACCCGGCCGGGACCCAGCCACTGAGGCACAACTTCCCGCTTCGCAATCGCATCATCGCGGGGTTGTCTCTCGGCGTGGTTGTGGTCGAAGGCGCTATTACGAGCGGTGCGCTCGTAACGGCGCGCCTTGCCCTCGACGCAAACAGGACCGTCTACGCAGTCCCAGGCAGCATCCGCAACGGCATGGCCACGGGACCAAACGAGCTCATCCGAACCTCTCAGGCCGCGCTTGTGACGTCCTACGAGGACATCCTCGAGGATCTCGCGCCGGCGCTCGAGTGGGCGCGACCCCGTCAACTCACTGAAGCGAACCGCCCTGTCGTCGGCCCCGACGAGCTCTCCGTCCTGCAGTCCCTTGACGACGCCCCCATCGCGGCCGACAGGCTTGCCCCGATGGTCGCGCTTAGCCCCGGCTCCTTGGCCGCGACCTTGGCGCGGCTCGAGGTGCGCGGACTGGCGATGCGCAGCTCAGGCGGCTACGTGATAACTGCGGCTGGGGCAAGGTGCCGCCCCTAAGCCGCACCCATTGCATCGGCAGGCCCGGCTACCACTGCAGAGGTGGCAGGGGATCCCCCGGCGCTCGCTCGTTGTTCACGAATAGTGACTGAGCATTGACATTGCGTTATCACTTTAGCCCTTCTAGTGATTTCTAGTTAACTCACGCAACACCAAAGGTTGCACACGGCCGCACAATGAGGAACGGTAGAACATTATGATGGGTGAGGAGTCAATAACTGTCAGCTCAAGTGCTTTCTTGTCCGCGCTTCGCTCCGAACGCGACCTCTCGGAGCACACCGTGTCGGCTTATCGGAGTGACCTGCACCAGTTTTCCGAGTGGGCAGCAAGGGGCGGGATCACAACATTCTCGGGCATCGACAGCGCGCTCCTTCGCCGCTACGTGGCGTGGCTTGGGGGCCGTGGCTACGCCCGTCGCTCGATTGCCCGCAAGCTGAGCGCCGTCCGGTCACTGCTCAGATGGGCGGTCGCTCACGATCTCTCCGCCTCCAACGCTGCCGAATCCGTCGGCACCCCGAGGCTCGATAGGCCGCTCCCCAGGGTGCTAAAGGCGGCCGAGGCCGCCAGGCTGTGCGAGCTTCCTCCGCTCGACGGCCCGGTAGGGGTGCGTGACCGAGCCCTGCTCGAGCTGCTCTATGGCTCCGGGCTGAGGGTTGCCGAGGTGTGCGGGCTCGATGTCGACGACGCCGACCTCGCCGCCGCGACCGTGACCGTGACGGGAAAAGGCAGAAAGCAGCGCTTGGTACCGATGAGCGCGCCTGCGGTGCAGGCGCTGCATTCCTATGTGACGGAGGCAAGGGAATGGTTCTTGGCGCGAGCGGGTGTCATCGTCAGGGACGGGTCTGCCCTGTTCCTAAACCACAGGGGCGACCGGATTGGCCAGCGCACCGTGAGGGCGATGATCGGGGGCTACCTCAGGGCGGAGGGAGCACCGGCCGTTGGGCCTCACGCCCTGCGCCACTCCTTCGCCACGCACCTCCTCGACGGTGGTGCAGATCTCAGGGCAGTACAGGAGCTGCTCGGGCACACGAGCCTTGCCACCACACAGATCTACACCCACGTTTCGACCGAGCGATTGAGAGCCGTATATGAGCAAAGCCACCCGAGAGCCTAGGGCGCGTCCGGTGAGCGGCTCGTCCCCGGGCAAGGCCGGACTCGACAGCGTTCAGGAAGCCTGGGAACGCTACAAGTCGCACCCGGGCCCCGAGGACAGAGATCTGCTGATCCTCAACTACGCCCCGCTTGTAAAGTACGTGGCAGCCCGCGTTGCCGCCGGCCTCCCGGCCAACATCGAGCAGGCGGACCTCATCTCATACGGGATCTTTGGGCTCATCGACGCCATCGAGAAGTACGAGCTGTCGCGAGGCATCAAGTTCGAGACCTATGCGATCAGCCGCATCCGAGGGTCCATCATCGACGAGCTAAGGGCCATCGACTGGGTGCCGCGTTCCGTGAGGTTCAAGGCCAGAGAGGTGGAGAAGGCCTACACAAGCCTCGAGAACAAGCTCAAGCGGCCGCCGTCCGACCCTGAGCTCGCCGTCGAGATGGGCGTATCGCTCGACGACCTCAACCACACCTACAGCCAGCTCTCGAGCGTCTCACTGGTCGCCCTTGACGAGCTCATGTCGGTTGAGGGAGAGAGGGGCGACAAGCTCTCACTGGTCGAGACCCTCGAGGACACGAAGATGGTCGGTCCCATAGAGGCGTTTGAGTCAGAAGAGATGAAAGGGATCCTCTCGGGGGCGATCAACCGCTTGCCCGAGCGCGAGAAATGGGTGGTGACGCTCTATTACTACGAGGCGCTGACGCTTGCCGAGATCGGCAAGGTGTTGGGGGTGACCGAGTCCCGTATCTGCCAGATGCACACCAAGGCGGTGCTGGCGCTCCGGGGCATGATCAGCGAGGTTACCCACTCCGACTGAGCTGCGCGGGGCCCGCCTCGGGGACCGCAAGAACAACCGGGGCCCGCCTCGGGGACCGCAGGGCCAGGCGGGGCCGCCTCGTGTTAGCCTCTAGCTCGCTTCACAAAATTCACACGCTCGCTTTTCCCGGCGCGTCGCGACGTGCGGGGATCTTCGGTCCCGGTATCTTTTTAGGCCCCGGGCCTGCGGGCGGAGGACACCCGGCAGCTGCCGGGCCAAACCGGAGGAGGACCAACAAGACCATGCCCGTCGTAACGATGCGGCAGCTGCTCGAGGCCGGGGTGCATTTCGGCCATCAGACTCGGCGATGGAACCCCAAGATGAAGCGTTTCATCTTCACCGAGCGAAACGGCATCTACATCCTCGACCTCCAACAGACAATGGGTGGGATCGAACGGTCCTACAAGTTCATTCGTGACCTCGTCGCCGGCGGCGGCACCGTGCTGTTCGTCGCCACCAAGCGCCAGGTGCAAGACGCCGTCGAGGACCAGGCGAAGCGATGCGGGATGCCGTTCGTGAACTTCCGCTGGCTCGGGGGCATGCTAACGAATTTCCGCACGATTCACGAGCGCATAAAGAGAATGCGGGAGCTCGAGGACATGGTGGCCACCGGGTCCCTTGATGCGCTGCCCAAGAAAGAGGCGCTGGCTCTCAGCCGCGAGCACGAGAAGCTCAGCCGCAACCTCGGAGGGCTGACGGACATGGATAAGCCGCCGGATGCGATCTATGTCCTGGACACCAAGAAGGAAGAGATCGCAGTTCGCGAGGCCAAGAAACTCGGGATCCCAATCGTCGCGATCCTCGATACCAACTGTGATCCGGATGACGTCGACTACGCGATCCCGGGAAACGATGACGCCATTCGGTCGGGCGCGTTGCTCACCCGGGTCATCGCGGATGCAGTTATTGAAGGCAAGTCGATGCGGCCACAGACCGGCGAAGATGCGGGGGAGCCGGCGTCGACGACGCCGCCGGGGGTCTTGCCCGGAGCTGCGGCAGAACCAAAGGCCGAGTGGGAGCTTCAGCTAGAAGCCGAGGAAGAGGCGGAGAAAGAGGTCGTGCAGGGGGCTGCGGCCCCGGCTCAGCCCGAGCCGGTCGTGACCGATGCCGGCGCCGCGTCCGAGCCGGAGGCCGAGCCTCAGGAAGAAGGCGGGCGCACCGAGGCCCCCGCGGAATCAAACGAGGGGTCGCCCATCGAGGCGGCGCAAGGTTCATAGGATCAAACCACCAAAGATTGAGACGGGAACAGGAAGGAAAGGTAGGAGCAGCTGATGGCCGATTTCAGCGCACGTGATGTAAAGGCGCTGCGAGATGCAACGGGCGCGGGGATGATGGACGCGAAGAAGGCGCTCGAGGAGGCGGGCGGGGACTCCGACGCCGCCAAACGCATCCTTAGAGAAAAGGGTCTGGCGGACTCCGCCAAGCGCGCAGGCAGGCAGGCAAGCGAGGGCATCGTCTATTCGTACTCGCACAAGCCCGACCCCAACTATCCTCCGAAGCTGGCTGTGCTTGTGGAGCTCAACTGCGAAACGGATTTTGTCGCAAAGACCGAGCAGTTCGAACGGCTGGCGAAGGATGTCGCCATGCACATTTCCTTTGCCGATCCGACCTGGAGCATGCGCGATGAAGTGCCGCGGGCGGTCATCGATGAGGAGTCTGCCATCTACGCCAAGCAGGCAAAGGACTCAGGCAAGCCGGAGCAGGTCATCGACAAGATCGTCACGGGCAAGCTCGAGTCCTTTTACAAGACCAACGTCCTCATGGACCAGGAGTGGATCCAGGACAAGTCGAAGTCGATCGCTGCTTTGATCGACGACGCCAGGGCGAGCATGGGCGAAAACGTCTCGATTGGGCGCTTTTGCCGGATTCGGGTCGGCGACGCCAAAGGCGGATAGGGAGCTCAAGCAGTGGGCGACAACGGGGGAGGCCGGCTCAAGTATCAGAGATGCCTGTTAAAGCTGTCGGGTGAGGCCTTTGCCGATCCCGATCTCGGTGTGGGGATCGACCCGCGCATCGTGTCCTCGATAGCCCGTCAGGTAGCCGAGTCGCAGACTCTTGGCAATCAGCTGGCAATCGTCATCGGAGGCGGCAACATCGTGCGCGGCCTTTCGGCATCGGCTCAAGGGACCGAGCGTTCCACGGCCGACTACATGGGAATGCTTGCGACCGTCATCAATAGCCTTGCCCTTCAAGACGCTCTCGAGAAAGAGGGCGTACAGACGAGAGTGCAGAGCGCCATCTGGATGCAGGAGGTCGCCGAGCCGTATATAAGGCGGCGCGCGATCCGCCATCTCGAGAAGGGCCGCGTCGTAATCTTTGCGGGGGGCACCGGCAACCCATACTTTTCGACCGACACAAGCGCCGCTCTTCGTGCGCTCGAGATCGGGGCGGAGGTCATCTTGAAGGGAACGCGGGTTGCCGGCGTTTACGATGCAGACCCCCTCGTCCATCCCGAGGCGAAGATGTTTTCTTCGTTGCGCTATATAGAGGTGCTGAACAGGGGCTTGAAGGTTATGGACTCGACGGCGATCTCGCTGTGCATGGACAACGACCTTCCGATTGTCGTATTCGGGCTGAAGGACGGCAACATCATGAGAGTGCTTGCGGGGGAAGACGTGGGAACCTGCGTCCATTCGGAAGCGGCGGCGCACTAGTCGAGGGAGGCAAGGCAGCGGTGGCCGACAACAAGGATTCCGTCTTGAGCGAGGCGGAGGAGAGAATGAGCAAGGCTGTGGTCTTCAATCGCGAGGAGCTCGCGTCGATCCGCTCAGGGCGCGCCAGCCCGGCACTCCTCAACCGCATCACGGTCGACTACTACGGCTCGCAGGTCCCCATTAACCAAGTCGCCAATCTGTCTGTGCCTGAGCCGCGCCTGCTCGTAATCTCACCTTATGACCCGAGCTCGATTTCTGCGATAGAAAAGGCGGTACAGGCTTCCGACCTCGGCATCACCCCGAACAACGACGGGCAGGTCGTGCGGCTTGTGTGGCCGGAGCTCACCGGAGAGCGGCGCAAAGAGCTGATCAAGCTTGCGCACACGCGCGCAGAGGAGGGCCGCGTTGCGGTTCGAAACGCGCGCCGGCACGCCAAGCAGGAGCTCGAGAAGATGAAGAAAGGCGGCGAGATCTCGCAAGACGAGGAGCGCTCGGCGGAGGGAAGGTTGCAAAAGCTCACCGACAAGAACGTCGCCGACGTCGACGACAACCTCAAACGCAAGGAGCAGGAGCTCTCGGAGGTCTAGTCGACCGGCGAGACGCACGAAGGCATGTCCCACCGTCGCCGGCTCAGGGTTGTCAAGGACGCGAGCACCTCTGCCCCCCCGGCCCCGTCAAAGCCCCTGGCCCGCGCGGGGGAGGAAACCGGCCCCGGCCCCCCCCACGGCCGCTCGCTCGCTGCAGCCGTGCGCACCGCGGTCGCCCTTGCTTCCGTCGCCCTGATCGTCTCGGTCGCAGGACGCACCGCGTTCTTCGTGCTCGCCTGTGTCGTCGTGCTTACCTCTCTATTCGAGCTCTTCGATGCGCTTGTGCAAAGCGGCCGGCGCCCGAGCATGCCCTTCGGACTGGCGTGTGGGCTTGGGATGATGCTCGCCCCGTGGTTCCACCGGCCTGCACTCGTCGCCGTGGTGATTGCAGCAACGGTCTCCGGTTCGTTCCTCCTCGCGTTGCGCCCCGGCAGAGGTGAGCGTCCTGCCAGCGACGCCGCTTGGACCGTCCTTGGGGTGGCGTGGATCGGCGGCGGTGGCGCGGCCGCCACTTCGATTCTGATCCTCGAGGACGGGCTGTTGATCGTGATCGCCTTCGTCGCCGCCATAGCGGGCGGCGACATCGGCGCATATTTCGCTGGTACCCGCTTCGGCGCCCACAAGATGGCGCCCTCGGTGTCACCGGGCAAGTCGTGGGAGGGCTACGCGGGCGGCCTCGCATGTGCGCTCGCCGGGGGGGCGGCCCTCGGCGCCTTCATGACTCCTCTTTCGATTGTTGAGGGAGCCGGTCTCGGCGCGATCTGCGGTCTCTTCGGGCCCGCCGGTGACGTCATCGAGTCGCTTGTCAAGCGAGAGATCGGGATCAAGGACTCCGGGCGTCTGCTGCCCGGCCATGGCGGTTTTCTCGACCGCACCGACGCAATGATCTTTTGCGCTCCGCTTGTGCTCGCCTATGCCTATCTGATCACGGGGTCCTCGCCGCAATAACCGCCGGGGCCCAGGCGGACGCCAAAGTTGCCGGGAGACCGTGTGAGAATTGCTCCATGAGCCCCGGAATCTGGTTGTTCGTGCTTGCCATCTTGATCGTGGTGATGGTCCACGAATCGGGCCATTTCCTCGTCGCCAAGCACTTCGGTTTCAAGGCAACGCAGTTCTTTCTTGGATTCGGCCCCACGGTGTGGTCGTTCAAGCGGGGCGAGACCGAGTATGGGGTCAAGGCCTTGCCCCTTGGGGGCTTCGTCAAGATTCTCGGGATGAACCCATACGAGGACATCGCTCCTGAGGACAGAGCCCGCACCTACGGAGCCAAGCCCGCCTATCAGCGTGCGCTGCTGCTTGTGGCCGGTTCTGCCACCCACTGGGTCCTGGCCTTCTTGTTGCTGGTCGGGACGAGCATGATCATTGGCTTTCCCACGGGAGAAGCCACAAGCCGTGTCGCCGCCGTGAGCACGAGGATCGACGGCCACCCAACCGCAGCAACCGAGCTTGGCCTGCGTCCCGGTGATCGCATCGTGGGAGTCGGGGACGAGGCGACCGAGTCGTGGCGCCAGATCACGAGCTATATACGGGAGCACGGCGGCGCCACCGCCCAGTTCGCGATCCAGCGGCAGGACGGCGCCACTGCCATGGTTGAGGTCGAGCTCGGCGAGGCCATCTTTTCTCGAAACGGCAGACCCGTGGCTTACGCGCCTCCGAATGAGCCCCTGCGCGCCCTCAAAGCTGGGGAGACCAGGGGCGGCTTTCTCGGCGTCGAGCCCGAGCCCGAATTCGAGACAAAGGGCTTGATTGGCGCCGTCGGGGATTCGGGCAGGCGCACCGCTGAGGTCACGGTTCTTTCCGTGCGGGGGCTCGGGGACCTCGTGGGCCAGATCTTCGGCGGCGAGCTGCTCAGGGCCGTCACGGGAGACGGTGCCAGGGAGCTCAACGAAGGGCCGCTGGGGCTGGTCGGCGCCTCTCGACTCGCAAACGACACCATCGAGCGGGGCCAGTATCTGCAGTTCATTGCCCTCATCGTCGGCTTCACGGTCTTCGTTGGGATGATGAACCTGCTTCCCCTCCCACCGCTTGACGGAGGACACCTCGCGGTGGTCGCATATGAGGCGGTGACTGGGAGGAACGTCGATATCCGCAAGCTCATACCGATAAGTGCAGCCGTGATCTCGTTTTTCATCCTGCTGTTCCTCGCGGTGCTTTACTTGGACCTAGCCAGGCCAATTAGGGTGCCCTTCTAAGATGCAAGCGGCATTTGAACGGAGGGCGACTCGCAGGATCTCTGTTGGCTCCGTGCCCGTTGGGGGCGGCGCGCCGGTCTCGATACAGTCCATGACGACTACGAAGACCGACGATGTTCAGGCGACGCTCATTCAGGTTCACGAGCTTGCCACTCAGGGCGCCGACATAGTGCGAGTTGCGGTTCCCCACGAGGGCGACGCGCTCGCCCTTCCTCTCATCGTGAAGGAAGGCGGCGTCCCGATAATCGCCGACATTCACTTCTCCGTGAGGCTCGCCATGATGGCGCTCGAGGCCGGCGTGCACGGCCTGCGGCTCAATCCCGGCAACATGCGTAACCCGAAGCACATCAAAGAGGTGGCAGACGCAGCGCGAGAGCGAAACATCCCGATCCGAATCGGTGTCAATGCCGGTTCCCTCGACAAGAAGCTGATCGCCAAGCACGGACGGCCGACCGCGGAGGCCCTCGTCGAGAGCGCGCGGCACGAGATCGGGTTGCTCGAAGAACACGGCTTCAGGGACATCAAGATCTCGGTCAAGCACCAAAACGTGGCCGAGATGATCTCCGCGTACAGGCTGCTCGCAAACGAAACCGACGCGCCCCTTCACCTCGGCGTGACGGAGGCCGGCACGCCCAAACAGGGCATCGTGAAGTCGGCCATCGGCATCGGGACCCTCCTGGCCGAGGGGATCGGCGACACGATCAGAGTGTCGTTGACTGCGGACCCGGTTGAAGAGGTCAAAGTCGGCAAGCAGATCCTGAAGACACTCGGACTGCGCAACGAAGGCTTCGACCTCGTCGCCTGCCCCTCGTGCGGGCGCGCCGAGCTCGACGTGTTCGCGCTCGCCAACGAGGTCGAAAGCGCCATCGAGAAGATGGATCTGCCTCCGATGCAGATCGCAGTCATGGGATGCGAGGTCAACGGGCCCGGCGAAGCGCGCGATGCCGACATCGGGATAGCGGCCGGCCCTGGGCGCGGGCTGCTTTTCTCGAAGGGCAAGCAGATCGGTTGGGTGCCCCACGACAAGCTCGTCGAGTCCCTTCTGGCAGAGGCCGAGCGCGTTGCGGCTGAGATACGAAGCGACGCCGTCGAGGACGGAGCGACCGGGGGCAACGGTGCGGCCACCGTCGTCGTCGGTGCCGGCAGGCGTGCTCCGACGATGTCGATAGGCATGGGCCCGCCGAAGACCTCCTAAGCCGTCTAGCATTGCTCCTGTGGTAAATTCTGGACAGAAAGAAAGGAAGGCGGGGGGCATGGGGCGCCTGCTTAGACGATGGGCGAAGGTGATCGGGAGCCTCGTCGCGGTCGGCCTCGTGGTGGGAACCGCGGTGGGTGCGGGCGTTCTGTTGGGTGGCCTCGTTGGACCGAGCGCTCAGACACCACCGACCGACGAGTCCTCCGCCGCCCCCGAACCAAGCTACCTTCACGCTACCGAGAGCGCCACCAACGCCGAAGCCGACTACGGCTTCCATTTCCCCCCCGACTGGGATGTCAACCACGACGGGGCGGTGTCCTATGTTGTCAATCCCGAAGGCGACGTGCGCGTCACGTTCGGGTACGGGTCGTCCAGACTAACCGCCCGCGGGGACCGGCTCCTTGAGCTTTTGTCCAAGAGTTACGACAACGTCGAGCTGTTGGGCGCAGGCTTCAGGGAGCTCGGCGGCGTCAAGTCCCTGGTTCGCCGGGGGACTGCGACCAACGACGAGGGCGTTGAGCTGGTTTTCGTTGCCGCCACGGTGGAGGGTTCGGATCGAAACTACGCAGTGATCGCTTTCAGGACGCTCGATGACACGGCGGACGATCTCCCGGCAATGCGTGAGGTCATCAATTCCTTCGAAGTGGCTTTAACCAGCATCTAGCGAGGCCACGGCGTTAAGCCCGGCGCCGGACTCCCGTCCAGCGCCCATTGGTTATCAGCCCCGGCCGGCGTTGGGTCGCTTGCCGTGGTTCGCCTTGTTCTTGCGGCGATTACGCCGCTTCCGTGCCTTCTTAGCCATGTCGGGTGATCCCTCCGGGTGTCGAGCGGGCGTCGAGGTGCCCCCCATCATGACCGACCGGCGCCCAGGGGCGGAGCAACCGGCGTGATATCCTTTTGGACTCGATAAAAGGCACGAAGTTTTGGATGCGGGAGCCAAGAACCGGAGGTCCTGAAAGACCAAGCCCCTCGACCCGAGGGGCTTACTTGTGAACAGCGGGTAGCCAAGGGCGCAGGCCGAGACTCGAGGAGGAGGGTGATGGGCGGGCTCGATGAGGTCAGGGACCTTGCCGAGGCTGTCGTCCGGCGCCGGTCGCTGCGGTTGTGGGACGTCGAGATGGCCTCGGGGAGCGGCAGCGGCGTGGTGCGAGTGATGGTCGATGCGACCGAGGGCGGGATCGATCTAGACACCGTGACCGAGGTTGCCGAGGAGATCTCGCGCGGGCTCGACCTCAGGGATCCGATTGCGGGACGTTACACGCTTGAGGTGTCGTCACCGGGGCTCGAACGGTCCCTGAGGAGGCCGGAGCACTTCGCTTCGTCCGTCGGCAAGAAGGTGACGGTCAAGACCAAACAGCGGCTGGTCGCTGGAAGCCACAGGATTGACGGCGTTGTGAAAGAGGCCACCGGCGAGACCGTCAAGCTGGACGCCGAAGCGGGCCAGATCGAGGTCTCCTACGGCGAGATCAAGTCGGCGAGGACGATCTTCGAGTGGAATCGATAGCGTGACAAAGAGGAAAGGCCTTTGCGATGAACATTGACATGGAGTCCCTGCGCCAGCTCGAGCGCGAGAGAGGCGTGTCCTTCGACACGGTAGTCGGAGCGATCGAGGGTGCTCTGGCGCAGGCCTATCTGCGCGTCTTGAATCTGCAGGAGGATCCGACTAGGGGTGCGCGCGCGACCTTGGCAAGAGAGACCGGCGAGGTCACCCTCTACGCGCAGGAGCTCGAGTTCGATTACGACACCGAGGAGACGAGCGTCACGAAGGAGTGGGTGGACACGCCCGCCGATTTCGGGCGAATAGCTGCGCAGACGGCGAAGCAGGTCATCCTCCAAAGACTTAGGGAGGCAGAGCGCGATATCACCTTCGGTGAGTATGCAGGGCGCGAGGGCGACATCGTCACCGGCATCGTTCAGCAGCATGATCATCGCTACACGATCCTGGATCTCGGCAAGACCGAAGCGCTGATGCCACCGTCCGAGCAGATCCCCCACGAGCGCTATGAGCACGGGGCTCGCCTCAAGGCCTACATCGTCGAGGTCAGGAAGTCCATCAGGGGCCCCCAGATCATCGTGTCTCGAACTCATCCTGGCCTGATAAAGCGCCTGTTCGAGCTCGAGGTCCCCGAGATCCTTGATTCGATCGTCGAGATCAAGGCGGTCGCACGCGAGCCGGGGCACAGGACGAAGATCGCAGTCGCCTCGAACGACAGAAACGTGGACCCGGTGGGGGCCTGTGTCGGCGCCAAGGGCTCGCGCGTGCGCATGGTGATGAACGAGCTGAGGGGCGAAAAGATCGACATCATCAAGTGGACTGAGGGAGTCGAGGAGTTCGTCGCAAATGCCCTGTCTCCTGCCAAAGTCAAGCAGGTGAAGGTCGTGGCCGAGGGGGGGACGGCGCTCGTGGTCGTGCCCGACTATCAGCTCTCTCTTGCCATCGGCAAGGAGGGGCAAAACGCAAGGCTGTCGGCGAGGCTCACGGGCTTGAGGGTCGACATAAAGTCCGAGACGCAGGTTCGCAGGGAGGCCCAGGAGGCTGCTGCTGCCGCTGCGGCCGACGCCCCCGAACCCGACGCCCCTCAACCCGACACCTCCGAACCCGACACCTCCGAACCCGACGCCTCCGAACCCGACGCCTCCGAACCCGACGCCTCCGAACCCGACGCCCAAGGGCCGGAGGCCGAGCGCCCCACCGCCCCAACCGAGGCCTCGGCGACGCCGGGCGTGGGAGGGTAGCGCCGCGACTAAGATCGAGTGTTATTAGCGCGCTCACTACTCGCCCTGCAGGACGGCTCAGGGAGCCAATCCGATCGGGCCGAACGGGAGGCGCATCACCCCAAATACAAGAGCGCATTCTGAAGAAAGGAAGCAATGGCTAGGCCAAGGGTCCATGAGGTCGCCAAAGAGCTTGGGTTGACTTCCAAGGAAGTCCTTTCGCATCTCGAGTCCATCGGCGAGCCGGCCAAGAGCCACTCATCGACGATCGACGAGTCGCTCGCCGACCGTGTGCGCCACGAGCTCGGGAACGGGTTGGCTCCGGCCGCCGGTGCGACGGATGCCCCTGCCGAAACTCCCGCCGGATCAGAAGAGCATGCGGGGGCGCCGGAGGACCGCGATATCGCTGAGGTCGTCGTCGCCGAGCCGCCCGGGAGCGAGGAGCAGGCCGAGGCTGCCCCCGCCGCCGAGCCCGGTTTCGATCCGGTCGCGCCCGGGACCCAGAGCGAACCGGCGTCCGCCGTGGCTGCCCTCAGGATCAACCGAGGTATCACGGTCAGAGACCTGTCCGAAAAGATCGGCCGTCCTCCCGCCGAGATCGTCAAGATCCTGTTGGGGCTTGGTGAGATGGTCACGGTTACGCAGTCGATGAGCGATGAGGCAGTAGAGCTCCTCGGCGTCGAGTTCGGCATACCGCTGCAGGTGGTCGACCCCGGCGAAGCCGAGGTCCTCAAGGACGAAGATGTCCCCGAGCCCGCCGGCGATGAGGGCGAGCTCGTTCCCCGAGCTCCCGTCGTCACGGTCATGGGCCACGTCGATCACGGCAAGACGGCCATCCTCGATGCGATTCGTGAAACGGACGTCGCCGCTGGCGAGGCGGGCGGGATCACGCAACACATCGGCGCCTATCAGATCAACTTTGAAGGCCGCGAGCTGACTTTCATAGACACGCCCGGCCACGAGGCATTCACGGCCATGAGGGCGCGCGGCGCCCAGGTCACGGACATCGCCGTGCTCGTTGTCGCAGCGGACGACGGAGTCATGCCCCAAACGATCGAAGCCATCGACCACGCGCGCGCCGCGAGGGTACCGATAGTCGTCGCAGTCAACAAGATCGACCGCCCTGAGGCTGATCCCGCCAGGGTGCGCCAGCAACTCTCCGACCGAGGGCTCCTCCCTGAGGAGTGGGGCGGCGACACGATCTTTGTCGACGTCTCTGCTAGGGAGCGCACGAACCTCGACAGCCTTCTCGAGAACATTCTCCTCACGGCGGATGTCCGGCTCGACCTCAGGGCCAACCCCAACACCGATGCGCGCGGCGTGGTCATAGAGGCCCATCTCGACAGAGGCCGAGGTCCGGTCGCGACCGTCCTGGTCAGGAGGGGGACCCTTTATCTGGGCGATCCCGTGGTCGCCGGAGCCGTGTGGGGCAGGGTGCGCGCCATGTTGGATGAGAACGGGGACAGGGTCGAGCAAGCCACGCCGGGCCAGCCGGTTCAGGTGCTCGGGTGGCAATCGATTCCTGCGGCAGGCGATGAGTTCCAGTCCCTCGCCGATGAGCGTGAGGCGCGTGCGATCGCGGGTGAACGCGAGCAGCAATGGCGCGCGGCCGAGCTCGTTTCGAGCCGGCGGTCATCGCTTGCGACGCTGCTTGCGGCGACAAGAGAGGGTGAGATTCCCGAGCTCAACCTTCTGGTCAAAGCCGACGTGCAGGGTTCGCTTGGGGCGCTCGACGATCAGCTCGCCAAGATGGATCAGAGCCTCGTGAAGCTGAGCGTGATCAGAAAGGGCGTAGGGGGTATCACCGAGAACGACGTCACGCTCGCCCAGGCTTCCGATGCAATCGTGATCGGATTCAACGTCGTCGCCAATGCAGCCGCTCGGGCTCTGGCCGAGGCCGGGGGCGTCGACATCCGCACTTATCGAGTGATCTATCAGGCGGTTCAGGACATCGAGAACGCGGCCCGCGGCCTGCTCGGCCCAGAGACGCAGGAGGTGCCGCTTGGCCAAGCTGAGGTCCGCGCCATCTTCAGGGTTCCCCGAAGCGGCGTCATCGCAGGGTGCATGGTGCTCGAAGGGCTTATTCGCAGGAACGGCCGTGCCCGGCTTGTGCGCGACGGGACGATCATCTATGAAACGAACATCTCGTCTCTCAAGCGCTTCAAAGACGATGCTCGTGAAGTGGCTGCGGGATTCGAATGCGGCATCGGACTCGAGGGCTTTCAGGACATCAAGGAAGGCGACGTCATCCAAGCCTTCGATGTCCAAGAGGTAAGTCGCTAAGTCCGGCCGGCGAGGAGACTGATGGGGATGTTCGTCGGCCTCGCCCGCTTCGAGCTGTTCATCCCAGCGAGCAGGTCACTCAAGGCAAAGCGGCAGGTGCTCCGGCGGGTGGTTGCTGCGGTGCAAAATAGGTTCAACGTGTCAATCGCCGAGGTCGCGTATCAGAACCTGTGGCAGCGCGCGGCTCTTGGAGTCAGTTGCGTGTCCGAATCCACGGGGCATTGCCGGAAGGTCCTGCAAGAGGTCGAGAAGGCGATTGGGTCGGCGGCCGTCGACGGCGCCGAGATAGTCGAGCGATCCATCGAGATCGTCGCGATGGATGACCTATGAAGAGAATTGCTGTGGGGACCCTCAGAACCAGGGCAAGGTGAGCGGACTTGAGCCAGCGCATTGCCAAGGCACAAGAGCTGACGCGTGAAGTCCTCGGAGAGTCGATTCAAAGACTCAAGGACCCACGTGTCGGCTTCACCACGGTGACGGCGGTGCGGATGACGCCCGACCTGCAGCAAGCGCGCGTGTTCGTCTCGGTATTGGGCACGGCGGAAGACAAGGAGCAGACCATGGCAGGCCTCGCCAGTGCAGCACCTCACCTGCGTACCGAGCTAGGGCAGCAAGTGCGTCTGAGATACACGCCCGAGCTCATATTCGACCTCGACCGCGGCGCCGACACCGCCAAGCGGATCGACGAGCTGTTGAGGAAGATCCACGCCGAAGAGGCACAGGAAGCCGCAGCCGAGGGTGTGGAGGAGTAATGCGCTACAACGCTGAGGATTGGGACGACGTCGTTGCCGTTCTCCGAGATCCTGCGGAAGTTGCCATCGTCTGCCATGTGAACCCCGATGGCGATGCCCTTGGCTCGCTTCTTGGGGCTTCGCTTGCGCTTGCCAAGAGCGGCGCCAGGACCTGGCCAAGCTGGGGTTCAGACGACGTCGGCCTTCCTGATAGCTACGCATTTCTGCCGGGAGCGGAGACTTTGGTACAAGCGTCTGAGGTCCCCCGGGCCCCGGTGTGGCTTGCCCTTGACTGCGGGGCGGGAGACCGGCTCGGCAGTCTCGAGGACCAAGCGCGTGCAAGTGAGTGCCTCATCAACATCGACCACCACCCTGGCAACGACAACTTTGGGACGTTCAATGTGGTGGTGCCCGGCGCCTCGTCCACGGCCGAGCTTGTCGTCCGCTTGCTCCAGGATGTGGGCATCGACCTCGATCGTGACATCGCAACCTGCCTCTACACGGGACTTGTGACCGATACGGGACGTTTCCAGTACGCGAGCGCTTCGCCAGAAGCCCTGCGCTTGGGGGCGGACCTTCTCGCCCTTGGTGTTCCTGCGCCTGCAATAGCCTCGGAGATATGGGAGTCCGTGCCCTTCGGATATCTCAAGCTGATGGGCCGCATGCTCGGGCGGGCCACTCTCTTTCCCTCCGAACGGTTCGTTTACTCGTGGATAACGCTGGAGGATCTCGAGGCAACCGGCGTCGACCTCGACGCGACCGAGACGCTGATAGATCTCGTGCGATCCACGCGCGCAGCCGACGTTGCGGCGATGTTCAAGGAGCAGCCCGACGGCACCTACCGCGCAAGCATGCGGTCGAAGGGCCCCGTGAGCGTCGCAGCGATAGCGCGTGACAAGGGCGGAGGGGGTCACGAGCTCGCGGCGGGTTTCACCGCCGAAGACATGGACGAGGCCGTATTCGACATCCGTACGGCGTTAAGGGGCCGCCTCGGCGGGACCTCGGAAAAAGGGGGCCGCCTCGGCGGGACCTCGGAACAAGGGGGCCGCCTCGGCGGGACCTCGGAACAAGGGGGCCGGCGACTCGACCGGAAGACGACGGCGCTCGAGGCTGGGGCTTCGGAAGCAACCTCCCGGCGGTCCTGATCGCACTCAAGCGCGACCGTTCACGGCGCGGCGAGCCCTCCGGCTTGGACGGCGTGGTCGTCGCAGACAAGCCTGCCGGTGTTACCTCGCACGATGTCGTCGACGAGGTCAGACGGCGTCTCGGCACCAGAAAGGCGGGCCATGCAGGCACTCTCGATCCCGACGCGACGGGTGTGCTCCTTCTCGGCGTAGGCGCAGCGACCAGATTCTTGTCCTATGCGCAGTCCGCTCCCAAGCGCTACCTTGCAACCGCCGTCTTCGGCGTCACCACTTCTACCGGAGATGCATCGGGCGCCATCTTGCAGCGCCGCCCGGTGGCCTTCACTAGGGCGGAGCTTGATGCCGCGGTGCGCAGCCTCACCGGCGACATCATGCAGGTGCCGCCGATGGTCTCCGCCGTCAAGGTCGGGGGCGAGCGGCTTTACAAGAAGGCGAGGCGCGGCGAGGAGGTCGAGAGGCCGGCGAGATCGGTCTCCGTTTATTCCCTGGAGGTCGTCGAAGCCGATGATCGCGGTCACCAAGCGACGATCTCCGTTCACTGCTCGGCGGGAACCTACGTGCGCACGGTGGTGAGCGACCTCGGTGCCGCGCTTGGCTGCGGGGCGCACTGCGCGTGGCTGCGGCGCACCGAGGCGGGAGGGTTCACCGAGGCTGAGGCCGTGCCCCCGAGCTCCGTCGAGCCGGCAAGCCTGCGCCCGCTTGGCGATGTCGTAAGGGTGCTTCCGGGCATCGAGGTCGACGAGTCAACCGCTCGTACGGTGACTCACGGACGGCCGCTGCCCGTCGGGGAGGTGGGGAGTTCACCCGCTGAGGGCCGGCTTGTCGCGATGACCATCGGGGGCCGGCTTCTCGGGGTGTACAGGCGTAAAGGCGACCTCCTCCTGGCCGACCGCATCGTGCCGCCTCGGCGGGACGACGACACACCCGTGCCGCCTCGGCGGGACGACGACACACCCGTGCCGCCTCGGCGGGACGGTGCACCAACGGGCGGTTCTTCGGCATGAGGGTGATCGAAGGGCTCGACGCTCTGGCCCCACCGCCGGGGGGAAGCTCGGTCGTCATCGGCACGTTCGACGGGGTGCACAGAGGGCATCATGCGCTCATAGGGCGCGCCGTCGATGATGCGAACGAGCATGCCCGCCGGTCCGTGTGTGTTACCTGGGATCGCCATCCCACCGAGACCCTTGCCCCGTCCAAGACCCCGCCGCTTCTGACTTCCCTCGAAAGGAAAATGGAGCTGCTTGCCGCCACGGGGCTGGATATCGTTGCGGTGCTCGAGTTTGACGACGCCTTTACGAAATGGCCGCCACGGCGTTTCGTCGAGGACGTGCTTGCCGACGGCCTCGGCGCCCGGTCGGTGTTCGTCGGATCAGGGTTCCGCTTTGGTCACAAGGCTGCAGGCGACATCGCCACATTGCAGCAGCTAGGCCGTTGGCTCGGCTTCGCCGCGGAGGCGGCCCCCCTTTTCGAAGCAGGAGGCGAGCCGGTATCGAGCACCAGAGTGCGCCGTGCCGTCGCCGCCGGCGACCTCGAGCTCGCCGCCGATCTGCTCGGTAGGCCGTTCGAGGTCGAGGCGGAAGTCGTGCGCGGGGACGCGCGCGGGGCTGCCCTGGGCTACCCGACCGCCAATCTCCCCCTTGGGGAGGGCATGGCAAGAGTGCCCAACGGCGTCTATGGGGGCTGTGCGCAGACGAAGGACGGCCGCTACCCGGCGGCAGTCAACGTGGGGGTGAATCCGACTTTTACTCACGACAAGGCCGCGAGGCCGCGGCTTGAGGCGCATCTCCTGGATTTCACCGGAGACCTCTACAGCCGGCCGCTGCGGATCGAGCTGATTACCCGGTTGAGGGACGAGACAAGATTCGCCTCGGCCGAAGAGCTAATCATCCAGATCAAAAAGGATGTCGAGGCCACACGGTCGTTGACCTGCTAGACTAACTGGTCATGTGGCCTTCGCCGCAGACCAAGCCAGTCGAAGGAAGCCAGTCTAAGGAAGGTTGTCGCAGCGCGTAATGGCATTGCTGAAGGACGAAAAGACGCAGATCATCACCGGTAATGCACGTTCAGAGGGCGATACGGGTTCCCCCGAGGTCCAGGTGGCGGTGCTCTCCCGGCGCATCTCCGAGCTAACCGAGCACCTGAGGACTCATCCCAAGGATCACCACTCCCGGCACGGGCTTTTGAGGCTGGTCGGCCGCAGACGCCGCCTCCTCAAGTACGTGCGAGGGGAAGACGTCGAGAGATATCGCGCCCTCATCGGCAAGCTGGGTTTGCGCCGCTAGCGCTCTCAGGCGACCGAAAGGAGAAACACAGGGCCCAATAACGCTGCCACGCAATGGCGGGAGAGAGGCGCCCTAGGTCGGTTATCAGTCGCAAGCTCGCGTGCCTCGCGGCAGGCGGCCTTACCACTGAGAATCGACTTGGTCGTCGCTCTCCTCCGATTGGAGCGCCCGGTGCAACGCCACGTGGGCCTCATGTCAACCAGCGATCGCGGTTGCGATCGCCCAGATCCCAAGGAGGGATTCGATCCAAATGACAAGAACTATGAAACCCGAGCCCCAGGTCGTCGAAAGGAAGGTCGGCGAGCAGGTACTCAGATTCGAGACAGGCCGGCTTGCCGGACAGGCGGGCGGGGCGGTTGTCGGCTACGCCGGCGAGACCGCAGTGCTTGCAACTGCAACGGCATCCGACCCCAGGGGCGAAGGCGACTTCTTTCCCCTAACCGTAGACGTCGAGGAGCGCATGTATGCAGCCGGGAAGATACCCGGGGGGTTCTTTCGCAGAGAAGGAAAGGCATCCACGAGCGCGACTCTTCTCTGCCGCCTCATCGACCGGCCCATGCGCCCCGCTTTCGTAGCCGGTTTCCGGCATGAGGTGCATTGTGTCGTAACAACGCTTGCCTTCGACTCGTCGAATCCGTTCGACATCCTGGCGATCAACTCGGTGTCGGCTGCGCTTGCGCTTTCTGACATGCCTTTCGAGGGCCCGGTTGGCGCCGTCAGGCTGTCTCACATCGACGGCAACTGGGTCGCCAACCCCACCATCGAAGACCGCGACCAGGAGACCATCGAGCTCGTCATCGCCGGCCGCAAGAACCCTGCCGGCGAAATCGACATCATGATGATCGAGGCTGGCGCCTCAGAGGCCTGCTTCGTCCTCGTCGAGCAGGGCGCACCTGCGCCAAACGAGGAGTTGCTTGCCGAGGGAATCGAGGCATCAAAGACCTTCATTGCGGACGTCATCGCAGCCCAGGAGGAGCTCGTCGAGCTCGCCGGTGCACCGAAGGGTTCAACCTCCGGGGACGCCCCCGACTATCCGTTGTTCGTCGATTACACGGAGGAGATTTACGGACGCGTCGAGAGCGAGGCCGGCGAGGAGGTCAAGGCGGCCCTTGCGACGGCCGACAAGGCCGAACGCCGCGGCCGGCTCGAGCTGATAGGTGCAGCCGTCGAAGAAAGGCTTGCCGAGGAGTTCCCCGAGCAGGGGGACGGCGTAAAGCCGGCGTTCCGCTCGCTCACCAAGAAGCTCGTCCGGCGGCGGATTATCGACGACAACGTGCGCCTCGACGGCCGCGCGGCCGATGAGGTGCGACCGATCTGGTCACAGGTGGGGGTGCTTCCTCGCGTTCACGGCAGCGGGCTGTTCACCCGCGGGGAGACTCAAGCGCTGACCGTCACGACCCTCGGCATGCAGCGCATGGAGCAGATGATCGACGACCTCTCGCCCCAGGACAGGAAGCGCTACATGCACCATTACAACTTCCCCCCGTACTCGACTGGTGAGGCAGGGTTCATGCGCGGCCCCCGCCGCCGCGACATCGGCCATGGAGCTCTCGCAGAAAAGGCCCTTGAACCCGTCATCCCGCCGCGCGAAGACTTTCCCTACGCGCTGCGCGTTGTCTCCGAGATCATGTCCTCCAACGGCTCGACCTCGATGGCGAGTGTGTGCGGATCGTCGTTGTCGCTGATGGACGCGGGCGTTCCGTTGCGCACAGGCAAGCACGTCGGCGGCGTTGCAATGGGCCTTATTGCCGAGGGCGACAGCTATGTCACGCTGACCGACATCCTCGGCGACGAGGATGCCTTTGGTGACATGGACTTCAAAGTTGCAGGCACGGAAGATGTTGTGACGGCGCTTCAACTCGACACGAAGATCTCGGGCATTCCGGCCGATGTGCTCGGGAAAGCGCTGCAGGCCGCCAAGCAGGCGCGCAGGCACATCATTTCGAAGATGAACGAAGTGATCGAGCACCCGCGCGCTGAGCTTGCGCCCTACGCTCCGCGCGTCGTGTCGGTTCAGATTCCGGTTGACAAGATCGGCGAGCTCATTGGGCCCAAGGGCAAGAACATCAATCAGATAACGGAATCCACGGGGGTCGAGATCGACATCGATGATGATGGAACCGTGCGTATCGGCTCCGGTGATCAGGAGTCGGCCGATCAGGCAGCCAAGATGATCGACGATCTCATGAACCCCCGCCTGCCTCAGGTTGGGGAGCGAGTTCTCGGCATGGTCGTGAAGACCACGACGTTTGGCGCTTTCATCAACATCGCACCGGGCCGAGACGGGCTTGCCCACATCTCCAAGCTCGGCGAGGGCAGGATCGAGCGCGTCGAGGACGCTGTGAACGCAGGGGATCAGATCGAGGTTGAGGTCACCGATATCGACAGGCAGGGCCGTGTCTCACTGACGCCGGTTGCTTGGCTCGAGCGCAAGGTTGCCCAGGGCCAGACAATAGAGGAGGCGCGCGCGGCTGCTGTCGGGGGTGGCGGCGGCGAAAGACCCCGCCGTGAAGGCGGCGACCGTGGACGCGGACGGCCCGGTGGAAGGCCCGGGCGTGACTCGGGACCTCGGCGGGAGCGGGCGCCGCGCCGGAGCGACGGAGACTCGTAGAACGCCCCCCGTCATTCCGAAGCCGCAGATAGTGAGGAGGTAGCCCACTTGCCGTTCAACCGCAGTGTGCTCGAGTCCGGCGCAACCGTCGTCACCGAGACCATGTCGGAGGTTCGTTCGGTCTCCGTGGGGTTCTGGTTCGACGTTGGCTCGCGTGATGAGCCCATCGAGCTCGCCGGGACGTCCCATTTTCTTGAGCACCTGTTGTTCAAGGGGACCCCTACCCGCACGGCCAAGGACATTGCGAACGTCTTCGATGCTGTGGGCGGCGACGTCAATGCCTTCACCAGCAAGGAGTACACCTGCTATTACGCAAGGGTTCTCGATCAAGATCTTCCGATGGCCACCGAAGTGCTGGCGGACATGATCACGAACTCGATGATCAAAGGCGACGAGCTCGAGTCCGAGCGCAAGGTCATCCTCGAGGAGATCGCAATGCACGAGGATGCCCCCGACGAGCTCGTTCATGATCTCTTCTACCGGGGGGTGTGGCAGGACCATCCGCTGGGCCGCCCCGTGCTCGGCTACGAAGACACGATCGCATCGGTTGGACGGGAGCTGATCACGAGCTACTGGCGCGAGCGCTACTCGCCACTGAACCTGGTGGTCGCAGCTTCGGGAAACCTCGAGCACGACGCTTTGGTGGCCAGCGTCGATTCTCTGTTCCCATCGACGAAAGGTCTACGCACGGCGCGCCACGATCCTTTCCCGGCTCTCGGTACAAAGGCGCACGTCTTTAACCGGCCGACCGAGCAGGCTCACATCGTGTTCGGGACCGAAGGCGTGTCGCGCAGCGACGACGATCGCCACGCCCTCGGGGTCATCGACACGGTGCTCGGCGGCGGCATGTCTTCGCGTCTGTTTCAAGAGGTGCGCGAGAAACGGGGGCTCGCCTATTCCGTCTTTTCCTACCGAGCTCTTTACGCGGAAACGGGGACCTTCGCCGTGTACGCCGGCACCACTCCTCAGAACGCCGACACCGTGATGGACATCGTCAAGGACCAGATCGATTCGATTCTGAGCGACGGCATTACCGAAGAAGAGCTCAAACGTGCCAAGGGCCACATCAAAGGCTCCCTGGTGCTGTCGGCGGAGGACCCGGGAAGCCGCATGAACAGGTTGGGCCGCCAGCAGATCACCACCGGCGAGATCCTGTCCATCGATGAGCTGATCGACAGATACGACCGGATCGAAATGGAAGACATCCGGCGTGTCGCAGCTCGTGTTCTCGGCGGCGGCAAGTTCGGTGTCACGGTCCTCGGCCCTTTCGATGAGGGTGCATTCGATCGCTACGCCGCCTGAGCCCATGCGCGTCGGGGTGCTCGGCGCGCGCGGCCGCATGGGCACGACTGTATGCGGAGCCGTCGAGTCGGACGCCGACCTCGTGCTTGCCGCTCGCCTCGGCAGAGGGGACCCACTGGACGCACTGATCGATGGTTCGGTCGAGGTCGCCGTGGACTTCACGAACGGCGGGGTCGCCGCGCACAATGGGCATTGGTGTTTGGCGAACGGCATTCATGTCGTTGTGGGGGCAACCGGAGTCCCTGCGGCCGACCTCGAGGCCCTCAGGGAGCGTGCCGCTGAGTCGGGGCGCAACGTCTTTGTGGCTCCCAACTTCGCGCTCGGGGCGGTTCTGATGATGGTGTTGGCGGCGCGCGCTGCCCCCTTCTTCGACACGGCTGAGATAGTGGAGCGTCACCACGAGCGCAAGGCCGACGCGCCCTCCGGCACGGCGCTCAGGACGGCAGAGCTCATGAACGCTCGGCGCGAGCGCGCATGGGCTCTCGCTCCCGCCGGCGATGAGGCGGGCGCGCGCGGCGCAGACGTGGCCGGGATACGGATACACAGCCTGCGCGTGCCGGGCTCCGTGGCGCACCAGGACGTCGTGCTCGGATCGGCCGGCGAGACGCTGACGATTCGTCATGATTCCATCGATCGCGCCTCGTTCATGCCGGGCGTGATTCTGGCCATCAAAAAGGTGCCCTCACTCGGTGCACTGACCGTCGGCCTCGAGCACCTCCTGGAGCTTTGATTGGTGTGGCGGGGGCTAGCTGCGTTCGCCGTCGTCGCCGTGCTCGGCGGCGCATGTGTGTCGGGCGCGCCGCTGACCGGCTCAGGGGCAGGCATTCCTGTGGTGAGCGCCGACTTCCCTCCGCATTCCAAGGCGGCGACGACTCAGACCGCCGTCCTGCAGGTCAGCAACCCCGGGCCGGCCGACATGGACTCCCTCGTTGTGGCGTTTGCACGGGCCGGCGACCCGGAGTTGCCGGCGCCGATAGTGGATGCGAGCGCCGGCGGAGACAATCCCTCCGTCAGTGGAGTCAGGCCTGAGCCGGTGGGGGTGTCTTCGGATGGGGTGGTGTACAGATTCCAGGGTTTGGAAGAAGGCGCCTCGACCTCGATCACTTTCGAGCTTGTGGTGCCGGCCGATCCAGGGCCGGCAGCCAACGCCGTGCAGGTGTATGACGGAAGCGATATTGAACGCGCCGCGGGCGTCCGGCTTGAAACCACGGTCGAGCGGTAACGTAAGGGGCATGGTGGTCGGCGCGCCGCCGAGCTCATTCGAGGAGGGAAAGCCAATGCCAGGCACAAGGTTCGGCGAGGTCATCACTGCAATGGTGACGCCGTTTCGAGATGACGGATCTGTCGATCTCTCCGCGGCGCGGTCGCTGGCCCGCCACCTCGTCGAGCACGGCTCCGATGGGCTTGTCGTGTGCGGCACCACAGGGGAGGGGCCGACCGTGGCCCACGACGACAAGCCCGCCCTGTTCGAGGCGGTCGTGGAAGAGGTCGGCGATCGCGCCCACGTCATTGCGGGAACGGGGACCTACGACACGGCCGAGTCGATCGCACTTACGCGCACGGCCTCAGGAATCGGCGTCGACGCTTGCCTGGTCGTCACCCCCTACTACTCCAAGCCGCCTCAACCTGGCTTGCTGGCTCACTTCACAAGCGTGGCGGATGCGTCCACCGTCCCGATCGTCATCTACGACATTCCCGGCCGCACGGGTCGTAGGGTCGAGCGTCCGACCATGGTCGAGCTCGCCGGCCACGAGCGGATCGTTGCGGTCAAGGACGCCGTCGGCGATGCTTCGGAGACGGCGCGCTTGAGAGCCGACCTGGACGCAGCCGGCCGTCACGATTTCGAGATCTACTGTGGAGATGACGTGCTGCTGCTCCCGCTTCTCGCTTCTGGGGCGATCGGGATCATCTCGGTGTCGTCGCACATCGTTGGCCCCCACTTCAAGCAGATCTTCGCGGCGTGGGCCGACGGCAAGATCGACGAGGCCAGGCGCATCTTCATCGAGCTGACGCCGCTTCTGAACACGATCATGACCGTGACCGCAAGCCCCATTCCGATCAAGGCCGCTTGCAACCTCATGGGCCTCGGCGTCGGCGATCCCAAGCTGCCGCTCGTGGCCGCGACCCCCGGCGAGCTCGCCGTGATCCGCAGCGCTATGGAGGGTGTCGGACTCCTGTGAGCCAAGGGAATCCCTCCGGCGTACGGATTATCTTCCTCGGGGGGCTCGGGGAGATCGGTCGCAACATGATGACCGTCGAGATGGACGGCCGCATCCTGGTCGTCGACGCCGGCCTTTCCTTTCCCAACGAGGAGATGCTCGGTGTCGATCTAGTGCTCCCCGACTTCTCCTATGTGTCCTCCAACGCCGACCGCTGCGACGGTGTGCTGCTGACCCACGGCCACGAGGACCATGTCGGGGCCCTGTCGTGGTTCTTACGCGAGGTCGACGTCCCCGTCTACGGGACGCCGCTCACGCTTGGTATGGCGAAGAGAAGGCTCGATTCATTTGACGTGGATGCTCGCTTCATCGAGATCAATGCGCCGGGGGAGGCCTCCATCGGTCCTTTCAAGTGCCGGCTCCTGGCGGTGTCGCATTCGATTCCCGATGCGGTGTCTGTGGTGATCGACACTCCCGAAGGGCGGATTCTCTACACATCGGACTTCAAGCTGGCCGATGGAGACGCCGCGCCGGCGTCTTATGTGGAGTCTTTCGGCGAGCTTGGGCGCCAAGGGGTGGATCTGATGCTCTCGGACTCGACCAACGCAGAGCGGCCCGGACGGACTCCCTCCGAGGCAGTGGTCGGCGTCGCCATGCGCGAGATCTTCTCCTCCTCGGAGCGCCGGGTGATCGTGGCGTGCTTCGCCTCCAACCTGCACCGCATTCAGGGCGTGTGCACGGTTGCCGAGGCTACGGGGCGCAAGGTGGCCTTCATCGGTCGTTCGATGGTCGCCAACGTCGAAGTCGGGAGGGAGCTCGGTTATCTCGAAGTGTCAGACGACACGCTGATCGACGTCGGCGAGCTGTCCAACTACCGTCCAGAGGAGGTGGCCGTCATCTGTACCGGCTCCCAGGGCGAGCCGCTGTCCGCGCTGACCTTGATAGCGGCCGGCGAGCACAGGTCGATCTCCATCGAGCCCGGCGACATGGTGGTGCTTTCCGCCAGCCCGATTCCCGGCAACGAGGCCGCCGTCCATCGCGTCATCAACGGTCTCTACAGGGCCGGCGCCGAGGTGTGTCACTCGGAGAACAGCAATGTTCACGTCTCTGGGCATGCGGCGGCCGACGAGCTCGCCGAGATGGTGACGCTCGTGAAGCCGAAACACTTTGTTCCCGTCCACGGCGAATATCGTCACCTCGCTCACCACGCGCGCATAGCCGAACGCTCGGGTATCGCTCGCTCGGACATCACGGTCATAGAAGACGGTGACGTCTTGGTGCTCGAGGGAGGGCATGTGCGCTCCGACGGCAGGGTGAGGGCGGGCACGGTCCTGGTCGACGGCCTCGGGGTCGGCGACGTCGGCCCCGTCGTGCTCAGGGATCGAAAGACGCTTGCGGGTGACGGCATCCTCATCTGCGTAGTCACGATCGACTCCCAGGACGGCGCCATCCTCGCGGGGCCCGACCTCATCAGCCGGGGGTTCGTCTATCACGGAGAGTCGCAGGAGTTCCTGCAGGAGGCCGGGGACAGGGTCGCCGACGCCCTCGACGAGCTCGGAGACGACCAGGTCAGGGAGTGGTCGTCGATCAAGAAAGCGTGCCGGAACTCGCTCGGCGAGATCGTGTGGAAGCGCACTAGGCGCCGCCCCATGATCCTGCCGATCGTCATGGAGATCTAGCCGGTCCGACACAGCCTTGTGCAACGGATCTGCAGCACACCGAGATTCACGCCCCCTAGTAACGGCCCCGGGTAGCAGACCGGGCCGGCTAGGCACTCCGCCTTGCCCCAACGGTGGCCTGGCTTGCCCTGGTTGGAGTCACGGTCCAGCTCCCCGGTCCCGGGGAGGCTCCGTGTTGCTCTTGTGTGCTCCTGTTACTGTTGTGGGAAATCTTGAGTAGGAGGTCAAGTGGCGACTCCGACCCGCCGGGACAAGGCAAGCTCCAAGAAGAAGCGGTCGACTGCGGCCGCAAAGACGGCGCGCACCCCGGCGCCCAAGCGTGCTGGGGGCGGGGCGCGCAAACGTCCACCTGCCGGCAAACGACGCTCCACCGCAAACCGAAGGCGGCCCCCTGCAAAGAGAAGCCGGCGCCCAGCGACCCGACGCCGGCGCTCGCCCTGGAGGCGCTGGTTGGCGCGCGCCCGGAGGGGGCTTGCCGTTGCAGGTGGCGGCGTTGTGCGCGTTGCGGGCATCCCCGCAGCGTGGGGCTGGCTCGTGGCCTTCGCCGGCGCCACCTTGGGGCTCAGCGCCTATTCCGGCCCCGGGGGTCCCCTGGGCCGCGCTGTCGAGGGCGTGGTGAGGCTGTTCGTCGGCGACCTCGCGCTGCTCCTTCCCGTGATTGCGGTAGCGGCGGGGATGGCGATCGTGATCCCACGGCTCCGCCCCGAGGCCGGGAGGGTAGCCTGCGGGGTGGCCCTGTGTCTCCTTGCCGCCGCCGGCGCCTGGCACCTGTTGCACGGGAACCGAGCCGTTTCGGCCCCGCTCGAGAAGCTGCAGAACATAGCCGGCGTCGGTGGGGCGCTCATGGCAAGGCCGCTGACCGACCTCGCCGGGTGGGCGGGGAGCCTCGTTGTGCCGCCGGTCCTGCTTGCCGTCTTCGGCATCGGCATCATGGTCGTGACCAAGACACCCGTAAGCAGGGTGGCGGCTTGGGCAATCTCGGCTGCATCGGGTGCCTACGCGTTCGGCAAAGCGCTCGTTGTGGGCCCCGGGGGAGACCTCGAGGCCGGGGCGACAGCGCCCGGCGAATCAAGCTCACGTGACCCTGCTTCCCGTCGGCGAGGTGCTTCGCTTCCCGAGGCCGAAGGCCCCGAGGCCGCCGGCCGGGCCGCGCAGCCGGTCGTCGAGGCCGTCCAGCTCGCCATGCCGGTGGGGAGCACGAAGTCGTATCGCCTGCCTCCGCTCGAGCTGCTCGCCCTCAGCGACGAGCTTGCGATCTCGGCCCGTTCTGTGCAGGAGACGATCACTGTGCTCGAGTCGACACTCGAGGAGTTCAAGGTCGACGCCTCGGTGACCGGTTATACGACAGGACCGACCGTCACGCGGTTAGAGGTCGAGCTCGGGGCAGGGGTAAAGGTAAACAGCGTCCTTAGTCTTTCAAACGAGATGAAGTACGCCCTCGCATCGGGCGAGCTGCGGTTCCTCGCTCCCATACCCGGCCGCTCGGCCATCGGCGTTGAAGTGCCCAACCGGAGCCGGCAAGTTGTGACGCTTGGAGACGTCCTGCGCTCCCAGGCCGCTCGCAGAGACGACCACCCCCTTGCGGTTGCCCTCGGGGCCGACATCTCAGGCGACCCGATCCTCGGCAACCTCGCCGGTATGCCCCATCTGCTGATCGCCGGCGCCACCAACTCCGGCAAGTCGTCGTGCATCAACTCGATGATCACTTCGATCCTGCTCAAGGCGCGGCCCGATCAGGTGCGCTTGCTCCTCATCGACCCGAAGAGGGTAGAGCTCAATCATTTTGCCGGTGTGCCTCACCTGCTCTCACCCGTGGTGACGGTGCCCAAGAAGGCGGCGTCTGCTCTCAACTGGGTCGTGCGGGAGATGGAGATGCGATACGAGACCCTTGCGCATTCCGGCGCAAGGAACCTCGACTTCTATAACGAAGCGCTGGCGCGCGGTGAGGTTGGCAAGCGCTCGGACGACGACCCGGAACCCCAGCCTTATCCTTACATCCTGGTTGTCGTCGACGAGTTGTCGGATCTCATGATGGTTGCGCCCAGGGATGTCGAGGGCGCGATCTGCAGGATCGCGCAGATGGCGCGGGCGGTTGGCATTCACCTCGTGATCGCGACGCAGCGCCCTTCTGTGAACGTCGTGACGGGGGTCATCAAGGCAAACGTGCCTTCGAGGCTGGCCTTCAGCGTGGCCTCACAGCAAGACTCCCGCGTCATTCTCGACCAGGGTGGTGCCGACAAGCTGGTCGGGCGAGGGGACATGTTGTTCTTGCACGCAAATTCCTCGAAACCGGTGCGGCTCCAGGGCGCCTGGGTCACGGAGAGAGAGGTCGCTGCGGTCGTCGCCCACGCCCGCAGACAGGGCAATCCCGACTATGCAGAGGGCGTCACGGCCGAAGAGGCGTCTCTGGGGACGGGGGACGCCAGGGGCGGCGAGGACGATCTTCTCCAGGAGGCGCTCGAGCTCGTCGTTCGCTCGGGTCTGGGGTCGACATCGATGCTGCAACGCAAGTTGCAGGTGGGGTTCGCGCGCGCCGGCCGTTTGATGGACCTGCTCGAGCAGCGAGGCGTTGTCGGCCCCTCCCAGGGCTCCAAGCCCCGAGATGTTCTCATGACGACTGAGGAGCTCGAAGCAACCTTGCACGAGGCTCAAGCGTCCAATTAGTGGCGTTTCGCTTCAAGTCGGCCTTCGATAAGCCGAAATAAAACCTGCACGCTCAGTGGTCATAGGCGCATCAAACCCAAGACTTGATGTGTCTGCTCGTACAGGTCGGGTACGTTTCCCTATAATGAATCAACAGCCCAAGGAAACCTTCATCAAGATCAATCTCGGAGCGCCGTGACTGAAGAAACCACCACCCTTGGCTCTTATCTCGGAGCCGCCCGGCGCAAGCGTCGCGTCAGCATCGAGAGGGCTGCGGAAGAGACCAGGATCCGCCGCGAGCACCTCATGCGGATGGAGGCCGACGAGTTCGACTTCCTCGCTCCCGCCTATGTTCGCGGGTTCTTGCGCAACTACGCTCGCTTCCTCAAAGTCAACCCAGAGCCCCTCCTTAGCGAGTTCGACAGACGCTACGGGGGCAGCCGGGTCGACACCCATCTGATCCTTGCGGTCAACGGGCCCCCCCAGTCTGCGGCTGCCCGCCGCGCCTCTCAAGGCTCGAGGAGAAGCACCCCAAGCTCGAGATCCGGCACAAGGGGAGATAAGCGAAGGGGGGGCAGCTGGGCCTACGCCGCGGTCTTTGCGTTCGTAATCCTCGCCGCGCTCAGCGTGGTCGGGCTGCTAAGCGATCGCCAACAAGCCGCGAACCAGGCGCCGAGCTCTCCCTCAACCGCCGAGGCGCCCACCGAAGAGGGTGCACAACAAGCTGGGGCCGCGCCGGACGGCGCAGCGGCGTTGGAGGACGGGACCGAGGAGAGACGCAAGAACAACCGACCGTCCCGGGAAGCCCTTGCGCTCAGCGAGGGCATCAACGTCGAGATAGTCGCCTCCAAGGCGGAATGCTGGGTCTTGGTCGAAAGTGACGGCGTGGCGGGACAGGGACAGATCCTAGCAGTGGGCCAAAGGGCGAGCTTTAGCGCCGAGAAGGACATGGTCATCCTTCTCGGCTACGCAAGCGGAGTGGAGCTGGCCGTTAACGGCAAGCGCGTGCCGCCCCCGTGGGCGCCGGGCGCAACCGTCTACACGCTTGACCTTCCCGAGGACGTCAGAGCGCTGATCTAGCCGGCTCGCGCCGAACGGGCCTGGGACGGGCTTCCCTAGTAAGCTGTGCCTCGAAGCCCCCTGGGCTTTTCAATCGACCGGAAGGATCAACCGAGGCAATGGCGCGCGTCGCTATCGTGACTCTGGGGTGCCCCAAGAACAGCATCGACTCCGAAGGGCTCGGGGGCATGCTCGCCGCTGCCGGACATGAGGTCATAGAGGGCCCCCAAGACGCCGAGGTCGTGCTCGTCAACACCTGTGGGTTCATAGAGCCGGCGCGCCGCGAGACGGTCGAGGAAGTCCTCGACCTCGCCGAGCTCAAGGGGGAGGGCGGAGTCAAGGCCCTCGTCCTTGCCGGGTGCCTCGTGGCGCGCTCCGCCGGTGATCTTGCCGAGGCGTTGCCCGAGGTCGATGCGCTCGTGGACTTTGCTGCCTACTCGAGGGTCGCCGAGATCGTCTCGGGCGCTGCCGCCGGGACGCTCGGGTCACGGATCTTCGGCCGGCCGGGGACCCGCTTCGATCCTGCCTGGTGGGACGCCACCATCGCGGCAGGCCCGAGGCTTCGCTTTGGGCGCGCTCCGTGGGCCTACCTCAAGATCGCCGAAGGCTGCAACCGGGCGTGCACGTTTTGCTCCATACCGCTCATGAGGGGCAAGTTCCGGTCCCGGTCCCCGGCCACGGTGCAGGACGAGGCGCGCCGTCTCGTTGCCCAGGGGGTCTCCGAGCTCTCGCTCGTGAGCCAGGACTCGGTCATGTACGGCCGGGATCTCGAGGCCGGCGGTGGGGGCCCGAGCGATCTCGTGACCTTGATCAAAGCGCTCGAAGGCGTCGAGGGCCTGCACCGGCTGCGCCTCATGTACCTCCATCCGCACGGCGTCACCGACGAGCTCATCGACGCGATGCTCGGAAGCGAGATTGTCGTTTCCTACTTCGACCTCTCGCTTCAGCACGTCGCCCCGCAGGTCCTGAAGCGTATGGGCAGGTGGGGGTCAAGAGACCGCTTCCACCGTCTGATCGACCGCATCAGGGCTGGGGATCCGCTCGCCGGCGTGCGCTCGACTTTCATCATGGGCTTTCCCGGCGAGTCCGACGAGGACGCGGCCGAGGTCGAGTCGTTCGTGGCCACCTCTGACCTCGACTGGGTCGGGACCTTCACCTATTCGCGCGAGTCGGGAACGAGATCACACGACATGGCGGGTCAGGTCGACGACGCCACCGCCCGAGCGCGGGCAGCCGGCGTGGCTGGGGCCGCAGAGATCGCTATGGAGCGCAGGGCGCGGTCCCTGGTCGGCGAGCGCCTCGAGGTCCTCGCCGAGGTCTTCGATATCCGCGCGGGCACGTGGTCGGGGCGCTCGCCACGGGAAGCACCCGAGATCGACGGTGAGGTCCGTTTCGAGGCCGCACATGAAGTGAGCGTCGGAGACTACGTCGACGTCACGATCACAGACAACGACGGCGCCGATCTCATCGGCCGGGCCGAAGCGCCGGCTTTGCCCGGCTCGGCTCGGGGGCCGGGCGCGCGAGCCGTGGCCTCAGGCGGGGTGCGGACCCGGCCTTGAACGCAGAGATAGTCGGGGTCGGCACCGAGCTCCTCTTGGGCCAGATCGCAAACACGAACGCCCAGCGCATCTCCGACACCCTTGCGGGCATCGGGGTGGATGTCTACTACCACACGGTGGTGGGAGACAACCTCACGCGTATGGCGCCCGCCATCTCCCAAGCCCTGAGCCGGGCCGATGCGGTTGTTATCACAGGGGGCCTCGGCCCGACGCCGGATGACATCACCCGCGAGGGAGTTGCGCTTGCGTTGGGACGCCGGCTGGAACGCAGCCCCGAGCTCGTTGCGTGCGTCACCGCGATCTTCGCCGCAATGGGGCGCGACATGCCGGAGGCCAACCTTCAGCAGGCCGATCTTCCTGAGGGCGCTGTGCCCATCGAACCCGAAGGCACCGCCCCCGGCTTCATGCTCGATTCCAAGCAAGGGATCGTCTTCGCCCTGCCCGGCGTGCCGTGGGAGATGGCAGCGATGCTTCACAAGACGGTCGTTCCCGAGCTGCGCATGCGCGCCGGCGACGCTGCGACCATCAGCCGTCAGGTGCTTGTGCTCGGGCTCGGCGAATCGCTGACCCACTCCAAGATCGCCGACCTCGTCGAGCGGCAGGCCAATCCCACGATCGCTTATCTCGCCGGGATGGGCCAGGTGAGGGTCAGAATCAGCGCCAAAGCTGCGACCGAGGCCGCTGCGCTGTCTTTGATCGAGCCGGTGGAGGCCGAGGTCAGGGCCAGACTCGGCGCGTCCGCGCTCCCCGGGAATCACGCCACCGTGGCGCCGGCCCTCGCCGAGCTCCTTCGGGGCTCGGGCGCAACGGTGGGTACCGCCGAGTCGCTCACGGGGGGCCTCATCGGGGTCGAGCTCACCGCGCTTCCAGGCTCGAGCGATTACTTCGCGGGCGCGCTCGTCTGCTACTCGAATGACGCGAAGCACGCCGTCGCAAGGGTGCCTTCGGAGATCCTCGACGGCCCCGGCGCTATCAGCGAGGAGTGCGCCGCCGCTCTCGCCGAGGGTGCGAGGGAGGTGCTCGGCACGACGCTCGGCCTCTCAGCCACAGGCGTGGCGGGTCCCGCTACCCAGGAGGGTCACCCCGCCGGCACGATCTTCGTTGGGGCGGCGACCGCTGCGGCCACCGAGGTCCGCGCTCTACGGGGTTACGGGGACAGGACCAACGTCCGCGGCTTTGCCGCCACCTACGCCATGGACCTTGGCCTGCGCCTCCTTCACGCGCGCTGACCGTGACCGGGCCGAGCCTCCGCCTCTTCATCGCGGTTGCGGTGCCCAAGGAAGTGCTCGACGCCCTCGAGGAGGCCACGGCGCCACTCCATCGCCGTTTCCACGGCGCCCGATGGATGGAGCCGTCGAGTCAGCACCTGACGCTCAAGTTCCTCGGCGCCACAGCAGCGGAGGGGCTCCCTGGTGTCGAGGAGGTCGTGCGTGCGGTTGCGGCCGCTCAGCCCAAGGCCCGGGTGCGGCTGGCTGGCATGGGCGCGTTCCCAAGCGTCTCGAGGGCACGAGTGCTGTGGGCCGGGGTCGACGATCCGCGCTCGGCCCTGGGTGATCTCGCGAACGGGCTCAATCGTGCCTTCCGGCTTCTCGGCTATGCAGCCGAGAAGCGCCCTTATTCGCCGCATGTGACCGTCGCGCGCTTCAAGGCGCCGGCGGCGATCGAGGGGGCGCTGCCGGCGCTCGATGGGCTCGAGGGCTTCGAGGTCGAGGGGGCAGGCCTCTACCGGAGTCACCTGTCGTCGAGGGGGGCGCGCTACGAGCTGCTCAAGACGTTTAGCCTCAAAGACCGGTAACCGTCCATTGGTGGAGGGCATCATCGATTCGGCAACCAGCATCGGTCACATACATCTCAAGGTCTCGGACCTGGCGCGCGCCGAGGCCTTCTATCGCGACGTGTTCGGCTTCGAGGTTATGGCTCGCTACGGGGCCGAGGCCTCGTTCCTGTCGGCAGGCGGCTATCACCATCACATCGGGCTCAACACGTGGCAGAGCAAAGGGGGGCCCCCATCTCCGGCCCGCTCGACCGGGCTCTTCCACTTCGCGATCCTCGTGCCGAACAGGCTCGAGCTTGCTCGTGCAGTCAAGCGCATCCTCGACCACGACGTGCCGCTCGACGGCATGGCCGACCACGGGGTGAGCGAGGCGATCTATCTGCACGACCCCGACGGAAACGGCATCGAGATCTACAGAGACAGGCCGCGCGCCGAGTGGCCGCACGACTCCGACGGCTCGCTTGCCATGACCACCACGCCCCTCGACTTCGAAGGCCTGATGTCGGAGCTTGACGTGGCCCGGGCTTAGAGGCTGGGGGCGCTAAGGTCCGTCGGCCTAAAGCGTGGCTTATGCCTCTTCCTCGTGGCCTGCTCGAAGCTGTGGGCGAGCGCTATTAGCTTTGGCTCGGCGAACCGGCCTCCGATGAAGCTCATGCCCACGGGCATGCCGAAGCTGTAGCCGGCGGGGACGGTCACGATTGGATAGCCCGCCATGGCCGCCGGCGACGAGCTTCCTCCAAGGAAGTGGTCCCCGTTTATGAGATCGATCTTCCAGGTTGGGCTCCCCGTTGGCGCGACCAGGGCGTCGAGGTTGAGGTCGTTCATGACCGCATCGATGCCGTCCCTGCGGGATAGCCGGTGGCTGGTGCGCAGAGCCTCGAGATAGGCGGCGTCCGA